>Ga0335078_10006749_pt1 | contig 16996 bp, 17 predicted proteins | sample Lox_Sample_32_FD_206711 | JGI IMG/M metagenome (GOLD analysis project Ga0335078, IMG submission 206711) | Soil microbial communities from Loxahatchee National Wildlife Refuge, Florida, United States - Lox_Sample_3.2 | ecosystem: Environmental > Terrestrial > Soil > Wetlands | place: USA... | reverse complement strand
AGTCTTCGAGTTCCACGCGCTCAACACCACCGGCGCAGTCGACTACAGATGGCTCAACGCGAAGGAATCGGCTCCGCTCTACTATGGGAACAGGATCGAGAAGTACCTCTTCAACGTGACGGCGGCTAGTCTGTCCCCGCTGCTCGACCAGGGTTACGTTTACCAGAACGTGACCATGGCTGGTTGCTGGCAGAACGAGGACACGTGCGACCTGGCCCAGAACTACTGGCTCGTTCCCTTCCTTTGGAGCGGGAGGCTGAATCTGGTGTCGGTGGACTCTAGCGGCAACCCGGCACCGTCCACGCCCATCACTCTAACGATCTATAACCCCGCCCCGCTCGACGCCTGGCTAACCAGCAATTTCGAGCACGTCTTCGGGGATGACCCCCAGGCGCTCGCGGCCTTCGAGGCGGACCTCTACCCCACCAACCAGACGATGACCGTCAGCGGCGAGGGGAAGCTGAGCGTTGTCCTGAACCAGACGAGCCTTGCCCCTCCCCTAATCACGATTGACGCGGGCGGAGTCCCGCTCTCGGGGAACTTCACCTTCGCGCCGGTCTTCGTCAACAGCACCATCGGCTCCGTCCCGAACTCCCTGAACGGCACCGTCTTCGACGCCAACGCCACTATTCCGCTCTGGTCATACAACATGCTCCAGGGCAGCTTGGCATACCTCCCCAGTTCCACGTCCATCGATTCCCCGTCGGCGTTCTTGGAGCTCGTGAACTCGTCCGGGTGGGTCGCTGGCAACTCGACGGCGCCCCAGACTCCTTCCGCGTTCGCCTCTCAGCAGTACGGATTCTGGCCGATGGGCGAGAACCTGACGATTTATGTGAATACGGAAGGAGGCGGGGTCAGCCTCCTCGGGACCCAGAGGGTCGGCCCGGGCGAGTACCAGGCGTCGTTCTTCATCGAGCCCTGGAGCGGGGGGATATCGAGCGTTCAGCTCGACGAGGGTAACCAAACGCTCGCCCCTCAATCATTGCTCAACTCGAGCGCCTACCCATCTCCCCTGCCTCAAGGCGCGACGGGGTTCTACTCGGTCACATTCGCAGGGACGGGGCAGGACGACAGGGTCGTCTTCACGAACGTCTGGGACGGCACGACCACCTTAGATCTAGGGCTAGCCGCCATTCCCGCTCTCCCACCGAATCTTATCCCGGTCACGACCGCCACGGTCCTCGGCATCGCGTTCCTCCTGTGGTCGGTAGTCAGTCGCGTATTGAAGACCAAAAGAACCGGAATCCACGACTGAATCTTTCCAAGCGGTTTCGTACTTGGTGGCCAAGGCGTGTGCACGCTTCCATCGCTGTTTAGCACGAGGGCCATTCGGACATAGGAATAAATGAACACAGGCTAACTCGCTGTTCCATGCGGCGTAACCTTGCGGCTGGGGTGATAGTCGCCATACTACTCGTTGCCTTGGGCGGCATTTTGCTTCATTCTGGCTCTTCAAACACGACGTCCACGACCAGCTCAAGTCAGACCACAGCGGGCACATCCACGACCCAGGTTGGGAGCGTCACGAATGGCAACGGCCTCGAGTTCACGATGGCCCTTAACTCGTCGACCTTGCAGCGAGGGAGCAACCTGACAGTTTCTCTGAATCTGTACAACACCCTCGGCAGAATCAACAACGTGTCGGGCGCGGAGGACTGGCAACTGACCAATCAGTCCGAGTCCGGTCCCAGCATGAACTGCGCCCAGAACGACCCCTTCAGGACCGAGGTGCTCGCCGGATACTACGACCAGGGCAACTTCTCGGAAGGAGCGCCACTCGTCTTTACCGTGTTCGAGCCGCCCCTTGGCTTCAACCAGTGCCTCCTTTACATCGTATCCGCTAACAACACCGCGCCGCCTCTCTTCTACACCTACTCCACGAACAACTATGTCTTCAGCCCCACGAGCAATCGGGCCCAGTGGATAGCCACTGGCTTCCAGACGGCCGATCAGGAAGCCATCATGGGCGAGACCGTGGTTCTCAAACCATCTTTGTTCTCAGACTCGTCTGGGACATTCACGGTTGTTAGCGGGGACGAGTGGGGTGACCTTCAGATTGCCCACTTCGTTATCGAACCTTGAGCGACGTCAGAGTCCATACTCTAGCTCGGGGAGTCAGTCCGCCTCAGAAGGAAGGCTAGAGGCAAGCACACCACCCAGACGAGTCAGGAAGGCTCTGACCCTGCATCCGTTTTAAGCCAGACTCGTCTAGGCGTTCATGGCACTCGGCACAGCGATGCAGAAGATTGAGACAGCGATAATCGCCGTCGTTCTCGGAATCGCCTTCCCGTTCATTGTGACCTACCTCGTCTCCGGCGGGGCATCGTCGTCCTTCCTGATACCATGCACCAATGCGGCCAGCGGGGTCTGCCAGGTCGGGACCGTTTCTGGGAACATCATCACCCTGCCCGAAATCTTGGTGAGCACCGCTAACCTCGTGATAACGCTCCTCGTCGGGATCCTGATAATCTTCGCCTCAATCTTCGGAATCTGGGGAGCGATAGAGTATGTGGGGGCGCGTGGCGGCAGCAAGGGCGGTGTCTAGCCAGTGGAAGGAGCCGCTAATGGGGCCGATCGTGATTCAGGAGCTGACGATCGAGTGCTTCCGTTTTAGGCCGTTCAGCGCTCGTTTTCCGAGGTTAGTGTGAAGTGGGAGTCAGGTCGAGCCTCTACCAGATTTCTGCCGGTTATCGGGGGCTGTCGCACTATTTCTTCTACGGCCTGGTGATCGTCGGGCTGCTGGGAACGGTCACGGGGGTCTTCGCGCAGAGCCAGCAGCAGCCACAGTTGACGATAGTCCCGTCCAACGTGAAAGTCTCGTTGGGCGCGCTTTACGAGACCTCCATCACCTACGCAACCGGGACGATCGCCGTCCAGGGCCAATGGAACGGCGGGCCCCTTCACTTCGGCGGATGGATAGCCACCACCGACGACAAGGGGGTCATCAACGGCACCTTCTCCAGCAGCAACTTCAGCCCCTCGTCCCTGAACTATCCGTCCGAGACGGCCTCGAACTTCACCTACGACGGACAAGGCCGCGACCAGATCCTCTCCTACGTCCTCGTCATCAACGCGTACGACCAGAGCGGCCAGCTGGTCGGGACGACCGGCCAGCAGTCGGGGGTGGGGACGGGAGGCTCCGAGGCGAACCTCTTCATCCTGGCGATGGAGATCCCCCTCTTCCAGGTTCCGCAACTGGGCATCTCGGCGAGCAACCCTGACTTTGCGAACCTCTTCTCGACCTTCGACCAGCTCCCCCTCGGAGACTTTTACATGCTGCTCGCAGAAGTGGCCATCATCCTGCTTCTCGGTGCGGGGCTAATCAACATCATAATGTACATGACAGGGAAGGGCGAGAGCCAGAAGGGAGGGACGGCGGGCACCCTCGCGGGCATCAGCAACGTCTTCCTGACCCTCCTGCTCATCCTCGTGCTGCCCTACGCCTACAACGCGGTGGCCGGATTCGTCAACATCCTCGACCAGCAGATAATCGCGGGGCCCGGCAACCCTTACACCGCCTACCTGACGAACAGCCAGCTGATCTGGAACAAACTCCCTACGGGCGGGAACATCCTCACGGACTTCATCGGGGCTATAGCGAGCCTGATGGCTTGGGCGATGTCCTGGCTGCTGGGAAGCGCCAGGATTTTCCTCATCGGCGCAGTGACTGTGGCGATGCCGATTGTCCTCGTGCTCAGGAACATCAGCTTCACGGCCAGGTTCGCCGGCGTGGTCGAGGACACCTTCTTCGGACTGATATTCGCCAGCGTGATCAGCGCACTCTTCATAGGACTCGCCGCGTACATCCTGAACAACTGGAACGGCTCCATGTTCCAGGCCGCGGACATCGACCAGACGTGGGTGGCTCTTGCGGCGCTGATGGGCGCGATACTCGCCCCCACGATTTTCGCGCCGATGACCGGGGTCTTCTTCCAGACGATGAGCCAGGTTGGGATGGCGGCGGCGGGGACCGCAGTCGCTATCGGCTCCGGAGCGCTGGGCCCTGGGGCCGCAGGCGTCAGGGGAGGGCTGGCCATGGCGGGACAGTCCCTCGGAGGATTGGCCATGAACAACCCCACGGCCGGGATCGCGCAGAAGGCCGGCGCCGCCCTGGGAGGGTTCGGCGGAGGGTTCGCACGTTCCGTGCCGAACATGGCCCAGAACATGGTCCTCATGGGAACCGTGGGGACGCTTGGTGGCCTTGGCGCAGGCAGGTCGATGTCGGGCGTCAACAGGGCGATAGAGCTCAAGACGCCAGGGCAGACGACCCAGCATATCGTTTCGTTCAGAGCGGGAGCGCTCGCGAACGAGCTCGAACTTCCTGGGGAAATGAAATCCTATTTCGACAAGGCTCTTGCAGCCGGAGTCCAGCACAATAGGCTCCGGGACTTGGACATCGAGTTCCACAACAATTTGTCGGGGTTTCAGAACGCCATTGGGGACGAAATAAGGAAGTCGAAGGGGATATCGTAGGACCCAATCTAAGTCTAGGAAAACATCTTCCGAGACTCAACGACGGGCAAGAACGGGCTTTTTCTCAGTCGGGTGATATTTCCAGTGCTGCTTCAAGGAGTTTACGTAGCCGTTGAACGCCTCGGTGATGTAAGGGCCGCTCCCAAGGCCGAATCTGTTGAGGATGCCGGGCCAATCTTCCGGCCAAACTTCATCGGTGGAGTAAACGATGTCGCTCTTCTCCGCCTTCGATCCCACGATCATTCTCAGGAATCGTATATGGCGAACCTTTACCACCGCCAACTGCACCTCATGTGGCTGCTTTTCCAGCTCCCAAAACGAAATTGGTGTGCCTTCCGCTCCTGGGTTGAAATTGAATTTGGCCCCAATGATGTTCCCCATCCGGGTGACGGTCTCGTCATATCTCGCCTCCTCTTCAGGCGTCGATCTCAGAGTTTTGTCCTGAGGATCTGTTTCTATCCGCGCGAGTTTGGCCTCCAGCTCCTTTCTTGTGTCGCGATATAGTCTCTCGAATACCTCGTCCAGTCCAGCGACAGAAACACCTGGACGATTGGACGCAGAGTCTCCAAGGAGTAGTGATGCGACGGCGGTCATGGGTTCAACCCTGACGGATTTCACCTCGCTCCCAGCAGAGTAGGCGACAATCATAGCGTCGCCGTCGGGCTTTACCATCCTAATCGCAGTCCTTTCGAACCCACTCACCTTGCCGCCCTTCTCGAACATGACGGACTGTTCGGTGATGTGAAGAACCGCCTCTTCCCCGTCAACCTTCACGTGCGTAGAGCCACTTTCACCCAATGTCTCCAGACCGCTAGTCTCTTGCAATGTTCCGCTTTATTTCTACGTTTTTGGTATTAAAGCCGCAATGCATTCGGTTCGTTAAATCCGATCATTCTCATTTCAAACGTGGTCCGCATCCTCTGGTTCAAGGAGACAACGCGTTGGTCCAGGAGGGGGATACCGCTCAGGGTCGTCTGGGTTAGCCCCAGGCAACTCGCGATTCTTGGCCTATCCTTTCTGTTGGGCTTCGTGGTGTCCGCCCCTCTTCCTAGCCAGACGCTGAGGTTGGTCGCGTTGGGGTCAACGGTCGTCGCAGGAGCCGTCGTCTCGTTCTGGAGGGTGAAGATGCTGACTCCGGAGCAGCTGGTCCTTGCGAGGTTGCGGGGACTGACGGCCGTTCCAGAGCCCCCTGAAAATAGCGGCGAGGACAGGGCTTCCAAGTTGGAAAAGCCGGAACAGAACGTCTTCGAGATGGTCACGGAGAACGCCGAGTCGTTCACCCCCCTCTCGATAAGCGGGAGGTGCAGGAGGACGAGGCTTCCCCGAAAGGTCTCCTTGCGAGTGGACGGCGTCGACAGGCCCGGTGCAGAGGCGCTCGCCACCCCGGTCAGCGACGTCGAGAGTGGCTACACCATAGTGTTCGTCCCTACCGCCGCCGACATGGGGGCGCATGACCTCGAGGTGATGGCGGACGGAGAGGACAGGCCGATCTATAAGGTGAGAGTGGACGTGAGGGTGAAAGGAACCCGCTCACTGGAGATGAAGAAGGTATCGTGAGCGCTCCCTTCGTCTACGAACTCGGCCCTGTCAACTACTTCAACCTCAGCGAGCCTGAGCGCAACGCCGTTCTCGCCGGCTTCGCATCTTCGCTCCAGCAGCTGAGCTCCCCCGTGGTCTTCCACATCAGGCTGGACGTCATGAGCGTCGTGGTGGGGGACGAGCTCTACTCCGTGAAGTACAGGCGATACTTCGTCGAGGGCGACGAGCCTCTCGAGGGCTTCTTGGGCGCCCTAGGCCTGCAGGAGAAGTACGTCCGCCTGATGGAGATGCCCCGCTATAACGTCGCCAGCAACCTTCCCCGTTACGCGGTGCTCGACAACGGCGACCTGGCGAAGGCCTACACCGTGACGGGGCTCTCCTCCGACCTGGACGTGGCGTTCCTCGCGGCGGACGCGGGCGAGGGGAGCATAATCGACATGACCGACGAGGTTAGGATCAGAATCGACCCGCTAAGGAGGGACGAGTCCAAGGGAACAATCAGGCTGCACGCCGACACTCTGCGCGCGAAACTGGCCCTCATCGAGGGCGCCGGCGGCCTGGACAGGGAGCTGTCGCAGGAAGCCGCCATGGCCGAGGAGGCCGCGCACACGGTCATTTCGGGAGCACAGAAGCTCTTCAGGGTCTCGTGCGTCCTAGTCCTGAGGGAGAAGAACCTCGACTCGTTGAGGAAGAAAGCCGGCACCTTCTGGGACAGGGTGATGGGCGTGGTCACCGAGCTCGACTCCCCAAAACGCATCCAACACCTGATGGTCGCCGGAAGCGGCCCGAGGCACCTCCGCGGAGCCAACCTGCTGATGCCCACCGACAGCGTCCTCGCGTTCTTCCCCTTCGCGGGGCTCGACATTATCGAGCAGAACGGGGTCTTCCTCGGCACCAACACGATGACCAAGGGCCCCATAGTCTATGACGTCTTCAGGAAGGGGAACCCGCACGTACTCGTGGTCGGCAGGACGGGGATGGGCAAGTCGATGCTCCTGAAGAGCTGGGTCTCGAGGATGGCCCGGACCCACCCCGACCTAGCCTTCATGGTCTTCGACAGCGTGACCCAGAGCGAGTACGGGAGGGGAGCGGACGGCACCGAGGAGCACAGCTTCGCGGGGGTCACCGGGGCCAAGGTCGTGAGGTTCAACCCCTCGCAGCCCATGGGCCTCGACCCTCTCCGGTTCTTTGGGAAGAAGCACGCCGCGTCGCTGCTCGCCAAGATGGCCGGGATAGGGATCGACGAGAGGGACCTCAGGGCGGAGCTGAGCGAGATAGTGCAGTCGGGGAGCACCTCTACGGTTCAGGACGTCTATCAAGCGAAGATGTCGGAGGAGCTCAGGAGGAGGGTCAACGGGAACCTCAAGCCCATGGACTTCATGTTCGAGGGCGAGCCCCAGCGCCCTTACACGCGGACCGTCTTCGTCCTCGACGACCTCCCCAGCGACGAGGAGATCCGGGGGTCCGCGGTCGTGCTCGCCACAGCGCTCGCGATGGCCGCGCTCAAGTCCCTCCCGACACCGCAGAAGAAGGTGCTCCTGATAGACGAGGCCTGGGCCTTCCTCGCGACCGACGACCGCGGACGACTGTACTTCTCTGAAGCCATGGACATAGTGTCGGAGATGGCCAGGACGGGGAGGCACTACAACATCGCCCTAGTACTCGCCACCCAGTACGGGAAGGACCTGATGGGAGGGCAGGGGAAGACGGTGCTGGAGTCGTGCGCCACCAAGGTCCTGCTTCACCAGGACACGGCCGGTCAGGGCGGCGGCTCGGACCTGGCCCAGCAGATCTTCGGCATGAGCAACCAGGAGAAGGCCTTCATCGAACGGGCGGACAAGGGGTTCGGGATACTCTTCACCGAGCAAGGGAGGGTCCCCTTCTACAACATGCTGACGCCGATGGAATATGGCTGCTTCACAACAAAGCCGGAAGAGGTGGGCCGGCCGGAACGGGAAAGTCGGACCTGATGCGAAGCGATTTCATCTCTGCCGCCCAGCAGCACGAAGCCTTTCGTCCTGCCCAATCACTGCGTCGAGTTGAGCGCGAGGTTGCCCGACGCTCCAGACTGGGGCGTTACATCTTCGGAATAACATACCTCCCCACCCCTACCAAGCAGGTAGTGCGCCAGGGTTTCGTAGCACTTCTGGTCGATTACCTTGAAGCTGGTGATTCCGCATGACAGGCCCCCGCAGCCCTGACCGGGAACCGGAACGGAGCCGACAGGCCGCGAAGTGGTTACCACCGGAACTATGAGGACGAAGAGCACGACGCTGACGGCGAGGATCAGGCCAATCGAGGTGCCTCGTTCCATTGTCCAAGAAGGGCGCATCGCGAATTATTATGAATTACCGACAAATCGTCCAGCCTTCCCCCGTTGTTTTAAGCCCGAACTGGCAATTCGGACGTGGAAGAAGAGCTCCCCGACATCGCCGAGTTCGAGCGCGCCTTCGGGGTCCAGTGCGAGGAGACGCTCAGGGAGGTGCTCGGGGCCAGCGGCTTCACCTCGATGATCCATTACTTCGTCGAACACAAGCTCTCTCTCACGGACAGCGCCGGACGCCCGGCCGAATTCGACGACGCGCTGTCCTTTTTGTTCAACCCGGTCGGCGCTGCCCTCCTCGAGGGCAGGATTCTCAAGCGGTTCTACCATTCAATCGGGATGAGATTCGAGTGGAACGATGGAAGGGTCTTCAAGGAGGAGGTGGAGGAAGCCCTGAAGCAGTTCAGGAAGCGCACGCCCCAGCCTTCCACCGGGAGCCAGGAAGGGGGATAGACGGATGGCTCTGTCTGGAAGGTTCTCACGCAGCAAGCGACCGAAGGAGGAGGGGACAGGCCCACAGGAGTCGGAGCCTCCAGAATCGCCTCCTCCTCTCACCATCCAGGGCGAAGTCATCGACTCATACCGCGTCCCCGCGGACGCCGACCCCGACTCTTCCGCCGAGTTCACAATCGTGGACCGCGACTCCTTCGGCAGCTGCGTTGTGAGCCTCCCTTACGTCACGAGAAAGGAGGAGCAGGCGCTCGCGCTCCTCAAGGAGAACCTGCGCAACGCCATCCCCGTCGATACCGCCGGAAGCCCCGAGCAGGTCCTGCGCAAGTATCTCTGGGAGACGGCCGAGAAGGCGGGACTCCTCTCAATCCTAGAGAAGGCCCACCGGAAGTTCCTCTACTATCTCCTGAGGGACTTCTCGGGCTTTTGGGAGATCGACCCTCTCGTAAACGACGACAACATCGAGGAGATCTCCCTCACTCGGTTCGACAGGCCGGTCAGAATCTTCCACCGCAAGTACAGCGAGTACATGTTCATGGAGACGAACATAGTCTATCCGACGGAGGAGAGGCTGCAGGCATTCATCCGCCGGCTGGCTCAGTTCGGGGGGACGACGGTGTCGCTGGCCCAGCCCTCTCTCGAGGTCGTCCTGCACGGACCCTCGGACCGAAGGGTCTCCGCCACCTTGGGAGACGAGATCTCTCGTCCCGGCTCCACCTACACCATCAGGAAGCAAAAGGAAAAGCCCCTGACCATCGTCCAGATGGCCGCGCCAGAGGCCGCAAGGCCCCGTCCCATCACGCCGCCCGTGCTCCAGGAGGCCCCGGCGAGGTACGAGGAGGACCACGGCCACAGGACGCTCACCGCGCTGATGGCGGCCTACTTCTGGCTCCTCCTTGAGCGGACCTCTAACCTCCTGATCTGCGGGGAGACGTCCAGCGGCAAGACCACCCTGATGAACGCGGTCCTCGCCCTCGCTAACCCCCGGGTGAAGATAGTCACGGCCGAGGATGTCCTCGAGATCAACCTCCCAGGCGACCTCCACTGGCAGAGGCTCAAGACGAGGAGCCACCGCGCGGGCCTGTCGCCCATCACCGGGCGCTACGAGTACTCGCTGTCGGAGCTCCTCAAGCTCGCCCTCAGGTTCTCGCCGACGGTGCTCTCGCTGGGAGAGATGAGAGGGGAGGAGTCCGAGACCGTCGCCACGGCCATCACCCTGGGCTTCTCGACGATAACCACCGTCCACGCCGAGGATGCACTCCGGTGCGTCCAGCGGGTCACCAACCCGCCGATGCGCTTCACTGAGGGGCACGTGCGGGACGTGACGGCGATAGTCACCATGCGGAAGGTGGTGCTGCCGGACGGCAGGATTCCGAGGCGAGTGATGAGCGTCGACGAGATCTGCCCCGTCGGGGCGGACTCGCACGAGATCTCCAACATCTTCAGGTATGATCATGCCACGGACTCGTTCTCTCCGGGGACGCCTGAGGAGGTCCTCGAGAGGAGCTTCAGACTGAAGCAGATTGCGGAGAGCTTCGGGTGGACACGAGGCCAGGTCCTACACGGGCTGGCGAGCAGGGCGAGCTGCTTGGCAGGCGCTGTCTACGAGGGGGAGTTCTCGACCGAAGGTCTATCGTCCATCGTGAGGAAGTACGTGTCGAGACAATCCCGCCACGAGGAGAGGCGGGGTTGACCTCGTTCAGGGCCCGGAGGGCCGCCTCCTATTCGCTGCTCCTCCTTTTCGGAATCGTGTCGGCCCTTGGTTACCTAACCATCCCCGCAGCGACGACTTTCCAGGGGCGGCTCGAGGGGGCCTTCCTGCTCAGCGCCGGGGTGGGTGCCGCGATGGCGCTGGCCTACTCAATCATCAGCGGTTCGAGCTTCGTCGTCAGGGCGTCCAAGAACGTCGTCGCCTTCGACCTGAGGGTGCCCGTCTCGGTGGTGAGCATGAGTGCCGCCTTCGCGCTGTACTACGTGTACCGAATCACGGGGTCCGAGTGGTTCTTCATCCCGGTCCCGGCGCTGGCCGCCTTCACCCTGCTCGCCCTGCGCGGAATCTACCCGCTCCGGGGGGCGGCGAAGGCTCCCGCGCTCGAGCCGCTCAGGGAGGACGGACTGGTGAAGTTCGTCACTGGCAGGGAGAGGCTCAGACGGCTGGCCGAGTTCAGAGCTCAGCGCTTCTCATCGCTCCTCGCAAAGTCAGGGAAGGTGGGGAATCCGTACATCCTCGCGGCAAAGTCCGTGTCGGAGACGGTGCTCGCAGCCGCGTTCACACTTCCGGTCGCACTTGCCTTGGGCATCTTCGTCTGGCGCCCGCTCGCCCTCGCTGCCCTGCTCCCGGCCCTGTTCTACGTCTACCCCGAGATGAGGCTCAACGACGGGGCCTCCGAGCGCAGGGAGGGAGTCGAGAGGGAGGCGCCCTTCTTCTCGATCCTCGTCAACGTCCTCGGGAGCGCCGGCCTCCCCCTCTACACGATATTCACCGAGGTGGGGGGGACGAAGATCTTCAGGTTCATACAGCGCGAGGCGATGCTCGTCAAGCGCGACGTCGAGATATTCGGGATGAACCCGGTGGAGTCCTTCGAGAGGCTTGCGTCCTACCACCCTTCACGGAAGTTCGGCTCGTTCCTGTTCGGGTACACCTCCAAGGTCAGGTCGGGCGGTGACGTGTCCGGCTATTTCGCGGGCGAGAGCGGCTCCCTGCTGAGGGAGCTCGAGGAGGGCTGGGGCAGGTACTCGGGGCGGGCGGGAATCGTCGGCAGCATGATGATCACTGTCTTCGGCGTCCTTCCCATGCTGCTGCTCATCCTCGGCATCTTCTCGCCAGCGACCGCCGTGCTCGACCTCACGGTCTTCACCGGCCTGGGGGTCCCGATGTTCACGATCCTCCTCGTCTTCATGGCCGGACGGATGCAGCCCGTGGGCGAGGAGCCCCTCGTGGGGAACGTGGCCTGGGCCGCTACCCTGTCGTTGTCAGGGCTGGCAGTGGGGCTGCTCACTCACCAGGCGTGGCTCGGCTTGGCCTCTGTCCTCTTCATCTTCTTCACCCTGTACGGCCACTCGGTGACCGAGCAGCGGCGAGAGATGAAGGAGATCGAGGAGGCGCTTCCGGGCTTCATGAGCGACCTTATGGAGTTCAAGAGGCAGGAGTACGACATCAACAAGTCGATACTTCAGGTGGCCGCGAACAACAGGTACAATCCTTCGTTCGACAGGGTCCTCTCAAGGGTCGCTGCGCAGCTCAGGTCCGGGACGCCCCTCAACGAGGTGAGGGTGGACCCCAAGAGCAGGTTCGCCAGGGTCGTCTTCTTCACGCTCGGCCAGATGGCCTTTTCCGGCGGGGGCACCGTCGAGACCTTCTACCAGCTGTCGGTCTACACCGAAAGGGTCGTCGAGATGAAGAGGAACACGATGGCCGAGATGCGTCCCTATCTCTACATGTCCCTGGCGTCGCCGGTCATGCTGGCCTTCGGTGTCGCCTTCATCAGCGGCGTCATCGGGTCTTTCGGCTCTCTCGTTGGGCCAGGCCTCACCAGCCTGCGCGACTCCCACTTCGCCATCGGCGTGGTTACTCCTCAGCTGAAGGAGGTCTCCAACCTGCTGATTGTCGTCTCGTCGGCGGCTCTTGGAATAATCAGCGCTAAGATCCTCGACTTTACGGTCAGGAACACGCTGCGGGCATCCGTCAACGTAGTCGTAGCGACCGTTGCGGCATACGCGCTGACACAGATTGACATACCTTCTCTGTTGCACTTGGCGCTTTGATGCTCATCACGCCGCCCTGCTCCTTCCCGTTCAATCTTCGACCTTTGAAGCAGCCGGAGGCACAGTGCTTCCGTACTGATATGTCTCGATACTCGGAGACTTCACAGGCTTCTCGAGGGCTACCGTGCTGGCCCTCTCGGCGCCAGTGGCGACATCCTTGTTGAACTCCTTGAGCAACCGCAGCAAGCCCTCTCCAAGCGTAGTGAGCCTGTAGATCTTCACCCTCCCGAAAGCTTGATCCTCGTGAACCAGCCCCAACCTGCTAAGCGTCACGATGTGATAGTCGACGGCTTTCCAGTCGAGACCTAGGTCATTGGCGAGTTGAAGCCTGTCCCTTGGCGCCGCCAGGGCTTCCAACAGATTGAGCCTCGTCCTGGCTCCTTTCATCTTCATGAAGAGGTCGAATACTCCGGAATCGAATCCCAAGCTCTCCCATCGCGACTTCACCTTTCCCCGCCATATCCACACCCCTCCGACCATCACCCAGCTTGCCGTGGAGAACAAGGGAGAGTTTCCAAGGAGGAATTCGAGAGGCGTTTGTGGCGGGGGCGACGTGCTGTGGGACGAAAGGGAGGAGACCACGCCGTTGCCGCCTACGTTAGTCACCCCGCTTGTCGCCGTGTCCTGAAGGGGCGCGGAACCAAGGTGGGGCAGCATGAGATGAACCCCCAAGACGGCCGTATTCGCCATCGCGACCGCCATCAATATGCAAAGCACCAGCGTGGGTCGCGACACGGGCCGAAAGGTGGGCTCAGTTGATAAATAGTTTATTCCGAATGGTTGGAATGAACCTTAAGTTGCCACAGACCCGGAGCAGTTTCGATGTCATTCCGCCACTCGGGAAAATTCCCGATCATTGGAGCGGTTGCGCTCGCTCTGATGATGCTGGCCGTGGCTGTCAGCCTCCCGAGGAGCTCGGCCAGCTCCAACACCACGACTTCGACCGGGGGAGTCTTCGACGGACAGACCTACTCTGGAGTGATGCAGGGAGGATACCTGTATGAGAACAACTCATTCCCGTTCCAGAGCTACGCGCTGACGTCCCACATCCTTGCGCTCCCGGCGATCAGCGCCTGGCTGGCCTCGAACGGCTACTCGCCTTCGGACCTCCGACCCTACCTCACGATGTATCCGTCAGTGGGGAATCCGTACGACTTCAGCCAGGGCACGGTTGGCGAGAACGGGACCACCTATAACGTCTATGAGTACCTTGTGACAAATTCCACGAACGGTCTGGTCATAGGGGCCTGGGTAGCTCCCAACTCACAGACAGTCGCAAAGATATTCACCTATGACACCCGCGGACCGGGGGTAGTCTACTCGAGTCTGGGAGATGCGGCCGAAGGGAGTTCGAAGCCATGAAACTCAAGAGAAGAGGGATCGGGGCCCTCGTCGCGGTGGGCCTGGTCGCCGCCTTCCTCTTGCCGGTAGTTCCGGCGAACGCCGCTCGCTATTCTGCGCCCTCGACTGTCCCACCGGTCAACGTCGGAGTCCTGAGAGACCCTACCGGGACATACGATTTCACGCTACTGGCCAACGGAACGTATTCGATGAACTTCACTGCGTACCAGAAGCTGCTCAAGGATCCCTACACCGGCATCGCCGCAACGAGCGTCAAAATAGAAGGAAATACTGTCCTGATAACGCCCCCGACCTCTAATGTTGTGTCCGGACCTGATTTCGGGCCTGAGATGTCCGAACCTGTGAGCTCGCCAGTTTCGGCGAACTCCCGAGAATTTCAGTCCGTGACCGCCTGGCTGTCAGGCCAGGGGGCCATCCTTGCTCAGCAAGGATATTCTCTAGAATTCGGATAGCCCCTCTAGCGACGAATGAAATCAGGCTCAGGTCGCTGAATCCCAAAAGGCCCCGAGCTATCCCGAAGTGGCCTGGAAGCCTCGGGCGCAGCCCCACCGATGGGGATGTCCGCGTCCGGTGTTTTAAGCGACCCAAGCCTCAGCGTTCAATGAAGACAACAAAGCACCGCAAAGGTATCAGCCAGTCAATGGACCTCTTCATCATCATCGCCATCGTCCTCGCGTGCGGGGGCGTCGTCGCCGCGGCAGCAACCGGCCTGATAGGATCAGCCACCTCCCAGTCCACACTCCAGGTCACGCAGTCAACCCTCGTTGGCGGCAACACGGCCGTTGTCACCCTGCAGGTGAAGAACGTCGGGACGACGACCATCAACATCAGCACGGGAACCGTCACCATCGCGGGGGTCACCGCCTTGACCACAGCCGCCACTTGTGGCGCGCCCACCGCGTCCCAGGGGACGTGGGCGGCGGGCACATGCGCCATCGGGGCGACAGCCATCTCCTACAGCAACACCGGCACCATCACGCTGGCGCCTGGCGCTCAGCTCTCGTTCAGCGCCACCATCACCGGAGGAACACCGCAGCCCATAGTCTCGGGCACGACCTACCCAGTGACGTACGCCTTTGGCGCCGTCTCGAACACCATCAAGCTGACAGCACAGTAGCCAAGAGCACGGGGCCTTCGAGAGGCCCCCTCCCCTTTGTTTTATGCGAGAGCATCCTCTCGTGCCGTGAACTTCCGGAAACGCACGGCGGTGAGCGAGCTCCTCGCAACTATGATGATGATCGGCGTCACGCTCTCGGTCGGCGGATACGTCACGGTCGCCGCGATCAACCAGTTCGGGCTCGCCCAGGACACCGCCTCGGCGGCCGCGGAGATACAGCAGCAGTCGGACGGAAAGCTCGTCTCGCTCATCTATGCGACGGTCACGCCTAGCGGCTCCTGTCACGTCTATGATGGGCAAGGCGAGGGAACGCTTGTGCTGGAGCTCTATGACTATGGCACGGTCGCCTTCGACCCCTCGGAGGCCTTCATCAACGGAACCCTGTTCGCCGGTGCCGGGACACTCACTCCCGGAAGCATCGGCGCGTTCACGTTCAGCTCGCCGTCCTGCGTCCACGCTTCAGGCCAGACGGTCGTCCTCGTCGATCCCTACGGGACGGAGATCCAACTTGGCACGTAGGTCGCGGGCGGCCGTCTCCACCTACATCGAGGTGTTCATCCTGATGGCCGTCGTCCTCGGCGGGTCAACGCTGGTCTACGCCGCAGCCATGGGCCTGGCGTATTCGTCACAGTCGGGCGCCTCGGTGCAGGTGACCGGGGCTGCTATCGAGCAGGGAGAGGCGGTGGCTGTCGAGACCGTGACCATAGCGAACACAGGGACGGTCTCCGTCAGCTCGATGACGCTGACGACCGCCGGGGCCGCAACCTCTGGGAGTTTCTACCTATCTTTGCTCAACCCCTCGACCGGCTCCACTATCTCGTCCGGATGTGGCGCTGGGACGAACCCAGCCTCCGTGCCCATGTGCTTCCCCCTTCCCGCAGGCCAGTCCGTTATCGCAACCCTGACGGTCGAAGCGCAGCTCTTCGCGGTCGGCGCGAGATACACCGTCATTGTGAGCGCCTCTCCGCCCGCGGAGGCGGCCGTTCAGGTCGTGGCGGCATCCGCCTGACCGTTAAAAGCCCGGAGAGACCGGTCCTTCGATGAAGCCAAGGTCGGGACGCAGGGGCGTGGCGTCCGTCATCGGCACGATGCTCTTCGTCGTGGTGCTGATGGCAGGTCTGGGCGCCTTCGCCTACGTCAACTCCCTCCAGACGCAGTCGTCCCAGGCGGCCCAGCAGGCCCAGCAACTGCTGAACCAGAAGGGCAAGGAATCACTCACGTTCCAGGCCCTCAGCGACGGGACGCTCGCGGTGGCGAACACAGGCGCGGCCGGATCCACCGTCGAGTATCTGGTCTTGAAGTTCGCAAACGGCTCGGTCTACCAGTTCGCACCGAACCAGGCCGTCCCGAGCGGAAGCCTGGTCTCCGTGCCTGGCCTCATCCCGAACCAGGACTGCGGCCTGAGCCCCTGCCTCTCAAAATACAACACCATACTCGCGAGCACGAACCCGGGTGACAGCGTGGGCGTGGTCACGTCGCTCGGGAACGTCTTCTGGGAGAAGCCGGCCCTCGCGGTCCAGGGAGCCAGCCCCGGCACGACGGTCCAGATGACCTTCACGGCGTCCGGAGACAGCGCCTTCGCCTCGAGCCCGGTCCTGGTGGTTGATGGGGCGAGCTTCACCCAAGGGCAGCTTCCCGCCACCTTGACGTGGTTCGTGGGCACACTGCACTCCTACGCGTGGGAGAGCCTTGCCCAGGGGACCGGCACGAGGGTCGCGGCCACAATCACGGGCTCCGCGCAAGCCCCCAGCGGGACAATCACGGCCACGTCCGCAGGCTCGATTGACGCCACGTTCACGACGCAGTATCTGCTGACAATCACGGGCGGGTCGGGAGTCGCGGCCAGTCCCCCGTCGCCGACGGAAGACGGATACTATCCCGCCGGGACCGGGGTGCAGATCACCGTCCCGAACGTCTGGAACGTCGTCGCCGGGCAGAGCCGGATCAACCTCGTCTCGTACTCTGTA
>Ga0335078_10006748_pt1 | contig 16999 bp, 12 predicted proteins | sample Lox_Sample_32_FD_206711 | JGI IMG/M metagenome (GOLD analysis project Ga0335078, IMG submission 206711) | Soil microbial communities from Loxahatchee National Wildlife Refuge, Florida, United States - Lox_Sample_3.2 | ecosystem: Environmental > Terrestrial > Soil > Wetlands | place: USA... | reverse complement strand
CTGTCTTACCCGGTCCATGTACACAAAACTGCTCACCGAATGAGACGGGTTTAACTGAACCTGAATGGTGGCCGTGTATTCGCCGGAATTTGTTGTGTATAACGATGCGAAACCCGGATCGAGTCCTACGGTCGACACAATCATGTGAAGTTCTTTTGGGCCGATGATTTTGCGGATCAAGCCCTCGACCTGACTGACATATTGCTCGGTCAGCTCAATGCGCGTTCCCGTAGGCACCTTCAAGTTGATCGAAAATTGGCCGGCGTCGGTTCGCGGAAAAAAGGCCACTCCGATGAATGGGTAAATCCCCAGGCTCACGAAAAATACGCCAAGCAATACGCACACGGTGAGGATAGGACGCGCAACTGAGCGCCGGACCGACCGCTCATAGAAATCGAGCACGCGGGCAAATCCGCGTTCAAACGCGGCGTGAAATCGCTCGCCCCACGCAAATCTTTTTAATTCGTTCGGAACCTGTTCGGCCTGCGCCGCATGCAAATACTTAGAGCAGTACAACGGAATCACGGTCATAGCCACAAAATAAGAGACGAACAGCGACACGATCACCGCCAGTGCGAGGGCGGTAAAAAGGAATTTGCTCACACCATAAAGTAAAACGACCGGAAAAAAAACTACGATCGCCGTCAGAGTCGCCGCTAACACCGCCAAATTCACTTCAGAACCGCCGTCCTGCGCCGCCACCGCCGGAGATTCTCCAATTTCCAGATGGCGATAGATGTTTTCCAGCGAAATCACCGAATTGTCGATGATTCGCGAGAGCGCGAGCGCCAATCCGCCGAGTATCATGGTGTTCACGGTGCTGCCGAGCAGGTACAACAAAATGAAGCTTGCCAGCACCGAGAGGGGAATCGAGAGCACTACGCCTGCCGTCGCGCGCAGGCTGGCCAGAAAAATCAGAACCATCAAGCTGGTCAAGAGCAAGCCGATCAGCGCTTCGTCGCGCAGAGTCTTGATCGCCTCTTTCACGTACGCCGACTGATCGAACACCACCGTCGCTTTCAGGCTCTTCGGCAATCCGACCAGCTTTCCCAGAAGGTTGCGTACGCCGTCGACCACTTGAATTGTGTTGGTTTGGCCGCCCTGCTTCATGATGGGCAGGTATGTGGAACGTTGCCCGTCAACGCGCACCAGGTTGTATTGGATCTGATGGGAGTCTTCGGCTTGGCCAACATCACTTACCGAAACCCACTTCTGCCCTTCAACCTTCAGAGGGACGCTGTTCAGTTCTCCGGGCTGATCCACCAGCGCATTCGAATAGACGTAGTAGTCGTAGCCGCCGACCTTGACGTCACCGGCCGGCAGAATCAGGTTGTTCTTGTTCACGGCGTCCACGACGTCCATGACGCTCAGCCCGCGTGACAGGAGCTTGTAGGGATCCACGTACACCATGATCTGGCGGTACTTTCCGCCGAACGGCGGAGGAATCTCCGCGCCATTCACCACCGCGATTTGGTCGCGAATCTGGAATTGGCCAAAATCACGAAGCTGCGTTTCCGTCAGGCCCTGGCCCTTTAGCGTCACCAAACACACCGGCAGGCTCGAAGCGTCCGACTTCAGCACGATCGGCGGCAGCGTGCCGGGCGGAAGCCGACGCAAGTCCGCTAGAGCCAAGTTCGAGAGCTCCGTCAAATCCGCGTCGGGATCTGTGCCCGGCTGAAAATAGACCTTGATGATGCTGACGCCGGGCAAAGAACGCGATTCGGAATGATCCACGCCCCCGGCCAGCGTAAAAAAACGCTCGAAGCGGTTCGTGATGTCGGTTTCGATGTCCTGCGGTGGCATCCCAGAAAAAAACGTGGCTACGTCCACCACGGGTATGTTGATGGGAGGAAAGAGATCGACGGGCATCCGAAGCAGAGTTGCCCCGCCGATGATCACGATCATGAGACAGAGCACCAGGATGAAATACGGATTGCGTATCGCAAATCGTGACATCGTTGCTGACCGCCGGCTAAAAATCCGGTTTAAATTTGTCCTGGTATTGCGAGAGCTGCACTTGTTTCGGCCGCACCACTTCGCCGGCTCGCAATGAGCTGCGATCGCCCACCACCACTAATTCGCCTTCATTCACACCAGAGAGAACCTCGACGTAGTCCGGTGTGTCCAGGCCAAGTTGCACCGTGCGTTCCTCAGCCTTGCCTGCCGGATCGATCACCCAAACTGTTTGGTTTTGGCCTTCGACATTCACGGCTTGTTGCGGCACGGCGATGACGGCCTGCTGTCGCGCGAGCGTAAGCGTCGATTCGGCATACATGCCGGGCATCAGGACGCGATTTGGATTCAGCACGTCCACTTCGGTGTGCATCGTGCGAGTGCTCTCATCTACGTCGAAGGAAATGCGGGCTACGTGGCCCGCGAAACTTCTTTCGAGCGAAGGCACCCGTACGCTTACCGTGTCTCCGATTCTTATGTCGTGCGCATACGATTCCGCCACCGGGATCACCAGGCGAAACTTGTCGTCTTCGGACAGCTGAACCAGCGGAAGCGCCTGCGTCGATCCGATTCCGGATTGCATCAGCGTGCCCAGATTTGCATAGCGCTGTGTAACCACGCCGGCAAACGGTGCGATGATTTTCGCGTAGTCGAACAGCGCCTGGTCATGCTTCTCCTTCGCTTCCGCGTGCGTCAGCTCATTTTCCGCCGATTGCAGAGACGACTGCGCGGCCTGCACGTCCGCCTGCGCCGAAAGATCCTTGCCCTGCCAGCTGTCTAAGTCCTGCTGCGCCACCAGGTTTGGTTGCGCGGTAGCCACGCCGTTCAATCGTGTGTACTGTAGATGCGTGACCTTCTGTTCCGCCTCTTCGCTGGCCAGTAAGTCCTTGGCATGTGCTACCTGGCTTGTTCCGTTCTGCACGTCCGCGCGGTCTTCGTCCACCTGTAATTGCAGTTCTGGGATTTCCAGCACTGCCATCACTTCTCCCGCTCGCACATGGGTTCCGTAATCGACATTCAGTTCATGTACGAACCCCGACTCTTTCGCGTAGACGTCAATCTGCTGGAAGGGCACCAACTCAGAGGAAACATTCAGGGTTTGCGTAAGGTCTCTTCTTTCGACTTTAACGACGCCGATTTCGGGAGTCGACTGCGCCTGTGACTGGTCACCGCCGGGGGCGGCATGGCCACAGGACACCGACGCCGTCACAACCACCAGTGGTATCAGGCTGGCTGCGATCTTGACCAAGTCGCCGACTGACCTCATTTCACGGAATCCTCAATGTCTGCCACTTACTGGCCAGGACATCCGCTGACCGCTGGCACTAGTATTGGGGCTGGCCAGAAAAACGTGCGAACAGCCTTCGAATACCCAGGGAGTACCATGTGCGCATTGACCGCGCGGCGGCAATACCGTAAATCCCGTAGGTGCGACGCCGAGAATTCGGTAAGTTCGGAGGGCGGCACGACTAATCGGGTCATCTTTTTCGAGCGACAACTGCGTCCGGCTTCATTCGTAGTACTCAAATTGGCCCTTCACGACCTGACAGAAGCCAGCACCATCAATAATGACGACGTGTCCAAACACTCTCGTTGAACTGGTCCGATGAATCGCTCTATGTAAGTGTTCTGCCAAGGGGACTGGGGAGTGGTTAAGACCTCTCGAACACCTGAGGAATCAAAGGCGGCATTGAACACCCACGGTAGATGCTCTCCCGGTCGCGGAGCAGCTATCGCTGCGAGCTGTCCCAAGGAAACGCTTCCAATACCTGCCGTGCGGCCCACGCAGCCGTGGGATTCTTTGTTACTGCAATACGAGTCGGTGGTCGCCGATCATGTGAGAGGATCACGAACACGAAGTAAAGCTGAAACGTGATGGTTGGAACAGCGAAGAAATCACATGTGGGTTCTTCAGAAACGTCCGCCAGAACTGGGAGGGTGGCTTCCGGTGTCTTGCCATGTACTTTGCAACCGTTGCTCAAGAGAGTTCGATTCGGAGCTTCAGAAGCTCACCGGGAATCCTCGGTGCGCCCCAACGACGATTGGCAAGCAAATTTTTCGAATCAGATCGCAAATTTCCGGTGCTACTGCAGGGCGGCCTTCGGGATGCCGGCTTTTCCACGTCCAGTACAGTGTGAAGCTTTGTCGATGCCAAGCGATCACAGTTTCTGGCTTCACGAGGAGCGACACAGATCGCCTATCACCCCAGAACCGGGAAAGTCAAACCCAGAGAATGCGATCCCAGGTCCGTATCCGGAGGCGGCGATCGGAGTTTTTCCGCTGGAGAACGACGAGCTGATGACGCAAGGCAGTGATCTCGGCTTGCAGTGCGAGACGAGTTCGAAAGCAGCGGCGCAGCGCACAGAGCAGGGAACCAATCACGGTGAACATGGTCTGCGCAGACTAAGTGTGGGAGCGTCGCAAGTTCAAGCGATTCAATCAGTACGAGATTCTTAGTAGGGACAGGGTGGAGCGATGGAGTTGCGCGCCAGTGCACAAGAGATGACCGTAATCGCTGCAGTTCCGGTAGAATCAAGCTCTGCTAGCACAACCGCTTCGGCCTGACGATTCCCCGCGCCGACGCAACGGGATTTTTCAAGGAATGATGTTTTGAATTCCAGGTCTACAGAAAATCAGACGACCGACTCGACGGAGACGGTCCGAACAGAACCGCGAATACTGATCGTCGACGATCACGAAATTGTGCGCGACGGCATTCGGAATCTGCTCTCGCGCCCGCGCCCTAAATGGGTGATCTGCGGAACGGGCAGCAATGGCAGGGAAGCCATCAAAGCCGTTGATGAACTGAAGCCGGACATCCTGATCCTGGATATAACGATGCCCGAAATGAACGGGCTGGAAGCAGCCTCTCGAATTTCCAAATCCGGCGCGAAAACCCGCATTTTGATTTTCACGATGCACGAATCGGTGGTTCTGGCGGATCAAATCCGCAAAGCCGGCGCGCAGGGCTTCGTGCTGAAATCCGATGCCGCCCGCAATCTGATCTTGGCGATTGAAACGATTTTCGCGGGCGGAACGTTTTTTAATTCCACCAATAAGTCCGCCGAACAAGTCCCGACGTAGTTTTCCGCGGATCGGGCCGCTCCTGCAGCGTTTCGGTATATTCCTGCGTGCATATTCCTCATCCTGGAATTTACAGCTTCTGCCGGATGGCTGCTTCCTGTGTGTCGGCTCAACCTAGACTTGCGCCGCCAAGTGCCCTAGTTTGCGACGCGGGAAATTTTCCGTGGCAACTTCCATAGCTCATCCACGAAATCATACCCCGGTTGCGGAATCGCAACTCGTCCGGTTTTTCGAATGGTTTGGCCATCTCGGCGTTTTTTGCTGGCAACTCGCGACGCCGAGCCTATGTGGTTCCGGCTCTTCATCAACATAGATTTTCAGAACGTCTGCTTCAACGGTTTTCTGCCGCTGACATTTAAGACTTCATCTTCGGTCTGATCATCGGCGTGATCTGTTCTTTTCAGAGGATGCGAACGCGCGGCGGAACGGAGAGAGTCGAGCGCCCCGCTACCAGTGCCGTTGTGCTCTCCGCTCTCGCCAAAAGCTGTGAACAGCGATGTTCAAATTTTGATTTATCTCATGTGTGTGTCCGCGCCAGCTTCGCCGGCCAGCGACGCTAAGACAAGTTCCTTGCAATAAGGCTAGTGTGGTTTGGATTTCGTCTTGCGTCCGTGATCTTTTGGGCGGTGTCGTGCAAAGCTCAGCAGGGTATTCACCAGCGCCACGTGAGTGAATGCCTGCGGAAAATTCCCCACCATCCGTTTTTCTTTGGCGTCATATTCTTCCGAGAGCAGCCCGAGATCGTTTCGCAAACTCAGAAGTTTCTTCAGAAGATGTTCGGCCTCCTGATGCCTTCCCAAAAGCAAATAGTTATCCACCAGCCAGAAGCTGCATGGCAGAAACATGCCTTCACCGGGCGGCAAGCCGTCATCCATTTCTCCGGCCTCGCGCCGCATCAGGAGCCCATCCCGCAGAAGCCGCTTTTCGATGGCGCGCACGGTGCCCGCGATTCGCGGATCATCCGGCGGCAAAAAGCCACACTTGGCGATGATCAGAAGGCTCGCGTCCATCTGTTTCGAGCCGTAGGATTCCACGAAGGTGGCCAGGTCCGCGTTGTAGCCGAGCAGGCAAATCTCGTCATGAATTTCCTGCCGGATCGCGCGCCAGCGATCGAGCGGACCATCTTCTCCAAATTTTTCCCAGCTCTTGATGGCGCGGTCGAACGCGAACCACGCCATCACCTTGGAGTGCGTGAACTGGCGCTTCGGCCCCCGGGTTTCCCAAATTCCCTCATCCGGCTCGCGCCAGATTTTTTCCAGATGTTTCAGCAACTTTTCTTCCAGCGCGAATCCCTGCAACTTGCGCGGCAACCGGCCTTCGCGCGCGTGATTCAGCGCCGCGGTCACTTCGCCGTACACATCCAGCTGAATCTGCTGCGATGCCGCATTCCCCATGCGAACCGGTTTTGAGCCTTCGTATCCCGGCAGCCAGTTCAGCTCAATTTCCGGCAGTAGGCGTTCACCCGCCACGCCGTACAATGTTTGCACTTGCTCCGGACTGCCCGCCACTGCGCGCAACAACCAATTCATCCATCCCGCGGCTTCTTCAAAGTAGCCGGCGTTCATCAACGCCCAAAGAGTGAAACTGGCGTCGCGCAACCAGCAGAATCGGTAGTCCCAATTCCGCGTGCCGCCGATTTTCTCCGGCAGGGAAGTGGTTGCGGCCGCGACCATTCCGCCCGTGGGCCAGTACGTGAGCGCTTTCAGCGTAACCAACGATCGCCTGACGGCTTCGCTCCATGGTCCTTTATATGTGCAGTGGCTCGCCCACTCGCGCCAGAATTTCTCCGTCTTGTGGAGCGCCTTCTTCACGTCGAGCGGTTTTGGCGGTGGCTGACGCGAGACGCAGTACGTTAGTGCGAAATTGATGTCCTCGTCTTTCTTGATCGTGAATCGCGAGACGGTCTTCAGGTCTTCGCCGGCCAGCGGGGCCGACGTGCGAAGCACGACGGTGTTTGCACCGGCGACAGCGCGTAGCGAACCATTTCTCTCCCGTGTTACCCAGGGCACGGATTCGCCATAATCGAACCGAAGGATCAGCTCCATTTCCATCGGCACTTCGCCGCGCAGCCCGCGGACGATGCGCACCAAATCAGACTGGCGCTCGCGCAAGGGCATGAAGTCGATGATCTCTACCGCGCCCTCTGCCGTCTGGAATTCTGTTTCCAGTATCAGAGTGCTGTCTCGATATCGCCGGCGAATTGTGTTTGTCGTGCCAGTCGGAGCAATCCTCCAGCGGCCGTGCTCGGGTGTGCCCAGCAGCGCCGCGAAGCACGCGCCGGAATCGAAGCGCGGCCAACAGAGCCAATCGATCGAGCCGTCCTTGCCGACCAGCGCCGCTGTCTCCAGGTCGCCGATCAGGGCATAATCTTCAATTCTCAGAGCCATTCACGCGTCTCGTTCATGCCAAGTCTCAGCTTCAATATAGATGATGCCGAGCAGCCTTTTGTCTTGGCCTCCGCCAGGCCCTCGTCGCGGCCTGGTTACCGTTCGAGTGCATCAGGCGAACGCGAACTTGTGCCGTCCGCGACAATGTTCAAACATGTGGAAAGGCGTAGCGAACTGAGCAGCGCCACCCCTCTCATGCAGCCGCTTCTTCAAGTGAAGGATTTGTGCGTCGACTACGTGGATTCGCGCGGAGATGCGCGTTCCGCGCTGGACGGGATCAGTTTCGATCTTCACGCCGGCCAGACGATGGGAATCCTCGGCGCGTCCGGTTGCGGAAAAAGCACGTTGGCGCTGGCGATTTTGCGGCTCCTTCCTCCCGGAGGCTGCATCCGTAGCGGGCAAATTTTATTTGACGGTGCTGACCTGCTATCGCGAACCGAGACGGAAATGCAATCGCTGCGCGGCGCCCGCATATCGTTGATTTTCCAAGACCCGGGCCTGGCCCTGCATCCGACCATGCGCGTCGGAGAGCAGATCGCGCGAATCCTTGCTGCGCATCAATCGCTGAATCGCCGCCAAAGAGCCGACCGCGTTCGTGAGCTGCTGTCGTATGTATTCAAGTCCGACGCCGCGCGGATTTTTTCTTCTTATCCACATCAACTGAGCGGCGGGCAACAGCAGCGCGTGCTGATTGCGCAGGCAATTGCTTGCAAACCGGAAATCCTGATTGCGGACGAGCCGACGGCTTCGCTTGACCCAACAACACAAAAGGAAATCCTGGCCCTATTTGAGAATCTGCGGCGGGACTTTCAACTGGCAATCATCTTGATTTCGCATAGCCCAGCGATCTTGGCGCAGCTATCGGATCGGATCCTGGTGATCTACGCTGGACGCGTTGCGGAGGAAGGGCCGGCAAACGGAATATTCCAGTCGCCGCGGCACCCATATCTTCGCGGATTATTGCACTCGGTGCCCGCCTCACCGGAAGGGGCTCTGCTGGTGCAGAAAATGCAGTTGCCAACCATGGATGGCGCGGCAGATCGAGTGAGTTCGACTCAAGGATGCAGGTTTGAGCCGCGTTGCGAAGAGCGAATGAACGAGTGCGCCAAGCAAAATCCCGCGCACGTGATGATCGCGAAAGACCATGTAGTTTCGTGCTTCAAGTATGGCGCATGAACGAGCGGCGCATGCTTCCAGCAACAAACCGCTGCTGAGAGCGGAAGCACTCGTAAAGCGATATCCAGCCACCCGCGGCTCCGGGGCTCGCCAGGAAGTCACTGCACTCAACAGCATTTCTTTTTCCATTTATCCGGGCAAGACGCTCGCCGTCGTTGGCGAATCCGGCTCCGGCAAGAGCACGCTCGCACTTTGCGCGTCGTGTGCTGAAAAGCCGACTTCCGGCAAGTTGTGGCTGGAAGAAACTGAAGTCACCTCTCTCACTGATGCCGAACTGCGCGCATTTCGTCCGCGCGTGCAGCTAATTTTTCAGAATCCGGCCTCCGCGATGAATCCGAGATGGAGCGCGGAGGATATCGTCGCTGAACCGCTCCTGATAGCCGACACCGCGCGCAAAGCGCGAATCGGCCGCGCGCACGAACTTTTGGAGCGAGTCGGCCTTTCCGCCGCCGACGGTCCACGTTCGCTTTCGGAATTCAGCGGCGGACAGAGGCAGCGGCTCGCCATCGCCCGCGCTCTCACTCTTGAACCGAAGCTGCTGATTCTCGATGAAGCGCTTTCCGCGCTCGACAATTCCATCGCCGCGCAAATCGTCAACTTGTTGCTGGATTTGCAAGAAGCAAATGGCACAGCCTACCTTTTCATCACGCACGATTTGACGTTGGCGGCGCATTTTGCGGACGAGATCGCCGTGATCGAACGAGGCGTGATTATCGAGCAGGGGCCGACCGCTCAAATCGTACGAACTCCGCGCGATGAGAGAACGCGCGCGCTCCTGAACGCCATGCCGGCGTTGGATTCAACGCGCGCCGCCCAAAGGCGCTCCTGATGCGTTATCTGCTCAAGCGGCTTGGCCACGGATTGCTTTTGCTTTTCGGCGTTTCGATTCTTTCGTTTCTGTTCACCGCGCTTGCGCCGGGGAATTATTTCGACGAAATGAAATTGAATCCGCAGATTTCGCCGGATACCGTGACGGCGTTGCGTGCCCGGTACGATGTGGATCGGCCGCTCGTCCTGCGGTATGGCAAATGGTTGGACGCGGTTGTGCACGGCGATTTGGGGTTTTCGTTTGCGTATGACGCTCCCGCGGCGCCACTGCTCTGGGCGCGCGCAGTCAACACGCTGATTCTTACCGTTGCCTCTACGCTGCTCGCGTGGCTGATTGCGCTGCCGCTCGGGATTTGGAGCGCAGAGCGCCGCGGCGGTGCTCCAGATATAGCAATATCGTCGGCCACCGCAATCTTGCTCATCATTCCTGACCTGCTTCTCGCACTGGGATTCCTGCTGCTTGCCGTTCGCACGGGTTGGTTTCCGACCGGTGGAATGGCATCCGTTGGATTCGCAGCGCTCTCATGGACCGGCAAGGTCCGAGATATTGCGGCGCACCTAGCGCTTCCGGTGACGGTCCTGACGCTGAGCACTTTGCCGGTTCTGGTTCGGCACGTTCGCGCGGCGATTTCCAGCGTGCTCGGCGCGGGTTACCTTCGCGCGGCGCAGGCGCATGGGGTGCCAAGGCGAACTCTGCTGTATCGCTACGCTCTGCCCGCAGCGGCCAATCCGCTGATTTCTCTTTTTGGTTTCAGCATCGGCGCGCTGCTTAGCGGATCGCTAATGGTCGAAGTTGTGATGAGCTGGCCCGGACTTGGCCCCCTTTTGTTGGAAGCTATTCAGGCGCGTGATTTGTACCTTGTGATCGGCGGCGTGATGCTTACGGCCGTCTTTCTGGCGGCTGGAAACTTTATTGCGGATTTGCTGCTGTATTGGGCGGACCCGCGGATCCGCCAACCGTGAAAATCACGAACCAAAACCGGCGCAAAGTCTACGCGTGGCTAATCGTACTGGTTGGCTTGCATCTTGTTATTGCGTGTGCGGGATTTTTCGCGCCGTACGACCCGACGCTTCAGAATCGCGAGCGGCCGTACGCCCCGCCAATGCGCGTTCATTGGTTCGACGCCACTGGACACATTCACGCGCGGCCGTTTGTGTATTCGCAGCAGTTGCGTGCCGGATCATTCGACGAATACGAGGAAGACAAATCCAGCGCGCTTCCAATGAGTTTCTTCGTTTCTGGCTCGCCTTACAAATTATTGGGGGTGATTCCGCTCCATACACATTTGTTTGGGGCAGGAGAAACACAGGTTTTTCTACTTGGCAGCGACGGCTACGGGCGCGACCTTTTTTCCCGCATGCTGTTCGGAGGCCAGATTTCATTGCTGGCCGGATTGATGGCGGCAAGCCTGGCATTGTGCACGGGTCTTTTGATTGGCGCGCTCGCGGGATTCTTTGGCGGCTGGACGGATGAAATTCTGATGCGCGTGGCTGAGCTTTTTCTTGCGCTGCCCTGGCTCTACTTGTTATTCGCCGTGCGCGCATTCTTGCCGCTATCGGTTAGCCCGCTGCAGGCGTTCCTGATGGTCGCCTTGTTAATCGGCGCCGTGGGATGGGCGCGCCCGGCGCGATTGATTCGCGGCGTCGTCCTGAGCGCAAAGGAACGCGACTACGTGCCAGCAGCGCGGGGATTTGGCGCGTCCGATTTTTATCTGTTGCGCCGGCACATTCTGCCAAGCACGTGGAGCGTGATTCTCACTCAGGCCGCGTTGTTGATTCCCCAATATGTGCTCGCCGAGGTCACGCTTTCGTTTTTGGGTCTCGGAGTCCCGGAGCCGACGCCGAGTTGGGGCAATCTGCTGGCAAGCCTCCAGCAATACAGCGTCTTGACCTCTTACTGGTGGATGTACTTACCTGGACTGGCAATGGTCCCGTTCTTTCTCGGTTACCTCGCCCTCGCAAGCGCATTGCAGACGTCCGCGGAGGGGTCGAAAATATAGGTCGGAGCGTGGGCTCCGTCCATGGACCGCAGGCCAGAAGGTTTTCGTCGCGGCATTTCGCGCCGCATCGTTGCGACCGCATTATCCGCTCTCTTGATATCCGCTGCATTTTTTCAGCAGGCACGTCCTCAAGATAAGACCCGAAATGTTGGTACAAACGCGGATTTGCTGACCCTTCCGGGAGAAATCGGAAATCGCGGCGGGCGGCTGGTCGTATCGCTGCGAGCCGAACCAAAGACGCTGAATCCGCTAATCGCGAACGACGCGCCATCGCGGCAGGTGATTGGTGCGATGCAGGCAGATCTGATTCACATCAATCGCGCGACGCAGATGACCGAGCCGGCGCTGGCGAAATCCTGGACAGTTTCCAAAGACGGTCTGCAGTACACATTGAAATTGCGCGAAGGCGTGCAATTTTCCGATGGGCATCCGCTTGACGCCGATGATGTGGTTTTCAGCTTTCACCTCTACTTGGATGAGAAAGTTGCGGCGCCGCAACGCGATTTGCTGATTGTCGGCGGAAAGCCGCTCGCGGTGAAAAAAGTTGACCCGCACACGGTGACCTTTGAACTTGCGAAGCCGTACGGCGCGGCGGAGCGGCTGTTTGACGGGCTGGCGATCCTGCCGAAGCATTTGCTCGAGCAGCCGTACAAAGAAGGCAAACTGGATCAGGCGTGGTCACTAGGGACGCCCGGCAATCAAATTTCGGGTGCCGGGCCATTTCGGCTGAAAGAATATGTCGCCGGCCAGCGGCTGGTTCTCGAGCGCAATCCCTACTATTGGAAGGTGGATGGCGAGGCCAATCGGCTGCCGTATTTGGATGAGCTCGATTATCTGTTCGTGCCGAGCGCGGACGCAGAGGTGATTCGTTTTCAGGCCGGTGAAACGGACTTGATCGGCATCAGCAGAGTGGCGGCTGACAATTTCGCTGCGCTCTCGCGGCAAGTGGGCGGCCACAAGATGATCGACGCCGGGCCCGGCTTGGAATACAACTTCCTCTTCTTCAATTTGAATGAACTTGGCGCGAAGGCATCGCCGGAAATCGTGCGCAAGCAAAAATGGTTTGCGGACGTGCGATTCCGCCAGGCGGTCTCACTTGCCGTGGATCGGCAGGCCATCGTGCGGCTAGTGTATCAGGGACGAGGCGCGCCGTTGTGGGGGCCCGTCACGCCCGCGGATCGCCGGTGGTTGAACTCATCCCTGCCACAACCCGCACGATCGATTGATAAGGCACGCGAGCTGCTGCGCTCGGCCGGATTCAGCTGGAAGACGCAGAGCGGCGCCGAGCAACTGATCGACAGCAGGGGCGCGCCCGTGGAGTTTTCAGTCATCACCAGCGCGTCCAATGCCGAGCGGCTGAAGATGACGACGCTGATTCAGGATGATTTGAAGCAGCTCGGTATGCTCGTGCAGGTGGTGCCGCTGGAATTCCGCTCTCTGCTCGATCGCGTGATGCAGACGAAAGAATATGACGCGTGCGTGCTTGGCGTGGCGAATTATGACGCCGACCCGAATGCCGACATGAATGTTTGGCTCTCCAATGGCGGCTCACATTTTTGGAATATGGGAGAAACGAAGCCAGCCACGCCGTGGGAAGCGGAAATCGACCGACTTCTCGAGCAACAGCTGGCATCGCGCACGGCCGAAGAGCGTAAGCGCATCTACGATCGCGTGCAGCAGATCATCAACGACAATGAGCCGCTGATTTTCCTGGCCAGCCCGGACATTCTGGTTGGAGCGAAAAATTCCGTTGGCAATTTTCACCCCGCGGTTCTGGAGCCGTATGTGCTCTGGAACGTCGAACAGATTTACCTTCGCACGGGTGCACAGAGCGCACGCCAATGAGCGCTCTTACCGCTCAGCCGACCAAGAAATTTGTCGGCAAAAAATCGGACACGCAGCTGGTGAAGGACTGCCTCGGCGGAAGCGAAGAAGCTTGGGCTGAGCTGATCGATAAGTACAAGGCCCTGATTTACTCGATTCCCGTGAAATACGAATTGCCTCACCAGGAAGCGGCCGACGTTTTCCAAAGCGTATGTATGGAATTGCTGAAGCGGCTGCCGGAGCTCCGTCAGCCTCGGGCCTTACCCAAATGGCTGATGCAGGTAACGCATCACGAATGTCTCCGTGTAAAGCGAATGTCGCTACGAATCGTCAGCTCGGACGAAACAGACGAAACGTCGCGGCCAGAAATGCCGCCGATGGCCGAAAGACTTGTGCGGGAAATCGAGCAGGAACAAATGCTTCGAGACGCCCTCGCACACCTTTCGCCACAGTGCCAGAGATTGGTGCAGGCATTGTTTCTCGAGACACCTGCGCGACCGTATTCGGAGATCGCCGCGGAGCTGGGTCTTGCGCTCGGCTCTATAGGCTTCATTCGTCAAAAATGCATTGAGCGGCTGCGCCGCAGGCTGCAGCTGATGGGATTCATGTGAAATCCGCGACACGTCCCGCTGTTCCACAAGAAAAATACTTCGTCCAGATCGGCAAACTCGCCGACTCTGCTGCACGGCGGAAATTCTTTCAGCGTCACCGCAGTTTGTTGAACGCGGCGATTGTAAAACGGCTGGCTGAAATTGTGGTCCGCCGGATACGAGTGGATACGGACGAATCTCTCCGGCTGGCGGAGGCGGCAATTGAAATTTCTTCGCGTCTAGACAACGAGGAATGCCTGGCTTTCGCGCTGCGGGCGAAAGCAAACGCGTTATATGCGTTGGGCGAAAATCGGCAGGCAGCGGAACATCATCAGCGCGCTCTCGAGATCTTTGAGCGACTAAATCAGCCGAACGAAGCGGCGCGAACGTTAAGCGCTTCGATCCAGCCGCTGATCCTGCTGGGCGAATACGACCGCGCCTTTACCGTTTCTGAGCGCGCGCGGACGCTCTTCACCGGACTCGACCTTGATTGGCGACTGGCACGATTGGAGATTAACGTCGGCAACATCTTCCATCGCCAGGATCGCTTCTCCGAAGCCATCGTTCATTACGAGCGCGCCTACGACGGCTTGATGTCCCACCAGGATGTGGAAGGTTTGGCCGTCGTTCTCGGAAATATGGCTGTGTGCTTGATCAGCCTAAATGATTTTCCGAAGGCGCTGGCGTGTCATGAACGCGCGCGCAAAGTCAGCGAAGAAAATTCCATGCCGCTGCTGGTGGCGCAGGCCGACTACAATATCGCCTGGCTTTACTACCTGCGTGGAGAGTACAGCCGCGCGATCGAAATGCTCTATGCCGCCCGGCGAACCTGCGAAGCGACGGGCGATAAATATCACCATGCGCTTTGCTACATGGATCTTTCCGAGATTTATCTCGAACTAAATTTGAGCGAAGAGGCCCGCGAATCAGCGCAGGAGGCCTTTCGGCGATTTGAAAAGCTCGGGATGGCCTATGAGGCGGCAAAATCGCTGGCGAACGAAGCGATGGCGCTGGGTCAACAGGGCAAGGCGCTCCCCGCGCTGGAACAATTCGCAAAGGCGCGCGAGATCTTTGCGCGTGAAAAAAACCTGGTCTGGCCGGCTTTGCTCGATCTGTATCAATCGCTTCTGCTGTTTCAAGAAGGCCGCCATTTCGAAGCACGGCGCCTGTGCATTTCATCCGCTGAATTCTTCGATGGGTCAGTGCTTGCCGGAAAGGCGGTGCTTGCGCACCTGCTCCTGGCGCGGATTGCCTTCCGCATGCAGGAATTCGAAATTGCTCAGTTCGAGGTGAATGCTTCGCTCGCAAAACTCCCGGGACTGCAGACACCTGTATTGAAACATCAGACGTACTTTCAGCTGGGCCAGATTTCGAAAGCCAAAGGCGACCTACGCGCCGCCTACACAGCATTCCTGCAGGCGCGCGAAGCCCTCGAGAAAGTGCGCAGCAGGCTGCAAGGCGAAGAAATGAAGATCTCGTTCGTCAAAGACCGATTGCAGGTCTACGAATCGCTGGTGGAGCTCTGCTTGAACAATCAGGCGAGCGATCACGCGCCGAGCGAGGCGCTTGAATACATCGAATCCGCAAAATCTCGAAGCGTAACGGAAATGATTTTTCCGAATACACAGACGGTCGCAATGGCCGAGGCCGGAAAGAGCCCGCTGGTACGGAGGATTCGCGACCTGCGCGAGGAATTGAATTGGTATTACCACAGAATTGAACTTGAACAACTTCGGCCGGAGGAACGATCCCGCGAACGCATCGAGCAACTGCAAAACCAGGTGCAAGCGCACGAAGGCGAATTGCTGCGCACACTGCGAGAGCTGCCGCCAAGCCATCGCCAGAGCGAAATAGCGCCGGATTCATCGGCGATTTCCATTGAGGAAATTCAATCGAGGCTGTCAGACGACGTCACGCTGCTCGAATACTACATGACCGGTGAGCGCGTGGTCGCGGCAGTTGTGACGCAGAACAGCATCGGAATTTATCCCGTCACGGTCGCGGCGCGCATGCAGAGTGTGCTGGAGTTGCTCCGGTTTCAATTTTCAAAATTTCGCCTGGGCGGCGATTACGCAAAGCAGTTCGCAGAACCTCTGCTGCGCGCCACGCACGGCCATCTGGAATCGCTCTATTCCGAATTGATCGCGCCGGTACGCCCGATGCTGAAGGGAAAGCATCTGCTTATCGTCCCGCACGGCCCGCTTCATTTTTTGCCGTTTCACGCTTTGCGACACGGCGAAAAATTCCTGGGCGATGCTTTCACAATTTCCTATGCCCCCAGCGCAACTGTCTTTTCTCTGTGCCAGGCCAAGGTCACAAGCGAGAAGAAAAATACGTTGATTCTGGGCGTGCCAGATGAGCGCGCGCCGCAAATACTCTCAGAGGTGCAGTCCGTTGCAGGAATCCTGCCACACCCTGAGCTTTTCATCGGTCAACAGGCGACCGCGAACGTCCTGCGGGAAAAAGGCGCGGAATGCGGCATCTTGCACATCGCCACGCATGGGGTCTATCGACAGGATAACCCGGTATTTTCCGGCATTCGGTTGGGCGATGGTTACCTGAATTTGTACGATCTCTATCAACTCAAGCTGGCCGCGAAGCTGGTGACGCTGAGCGGATGCGCAACGGGGATGAATGTGGTCGCCGCCGGCGACGAACTGATCGGCTTGCAGCGCGGCCTATTCTGCGCCGGCGCAACGTCGCTTTTGCTTTCTTTGTGGGACGTGCACGACCAAACGACGGCAGAGTTCATGCGCAGCTTTTATTCGAATTACACGCATCACGGCAGCGCAGCAAAGGCGATTCAGGTGGCGATGCAGGCCGTACGAAGCGCGCACCCGCATCCCTATTTCTGGGCGCCGTTCGTGCTCGTCGGCAAACTTCATGATTTCGCGGCACTTAACTGATTTTTGAGATTGCCTATATTTTTTTGCCGCATCACATCCCTTTTGCTTCGAGACACGCGCACTTTCTTCATACGGCACCGCAACGGCTTCGGACGGACTTCGCGGACTTTTAACTGAACAATGACCGGAGGGGGAGAGATGAAACATTTTTCGAGTGAGGAAGGGGTTGACTTCGTGAATGGAACGCTGAAACCAGAGCGGCGAGAAGAGATGCAGAAGCATCTTGATTCCGGCTGTAGACGCTGCTCGCA
>Ga0335078_10006747_pt1 | contig 16999 bp, 15 predicted proteins | sample Lox_Sample_32_FD_206711 | JGI IMG/M metagenome (GOLD analysis project Ga0335078, IMG submission 206711) | Soil microbial communities from Loxahatchee National Wildlife Refuge, Florida, United States - Lox_Sample_3.2 | ecosystem: Environmental > Terrestrial > Soil > Wetlands | place: USA... | reverse complement strand
GGCCGGCTGTCGGGCAGGCGTCTCGCCTGCTCATCACGTGCGGGCCGGAGGCCCGCAATCCAGCCGCCTGGAAGGCGGCGCTACACTCGCCGCACCGTCGTTCCGATGTCACGCTGATCATCCCGAGCGTTTTATTTTGTCATCCCGAGCGAAGCCGAGGGATCTGCGGTCGGTTCGTTCCTCGGAAGGATTCACCGCGCCAGCTTCAATCCGCTCAATCGCGCCACTCCCACATTGTGGGACATGACTAACACCTGAAACGTCTCCCCCATTCCCGCCGGCGAAATCAGGTGCTTCAGCTGCAACGCAACCTTCGCCCGTTCCTGCGGAAGCACACAGTCCTGAAACGCGTCGGCGAATTCCGTTTCTTCACCAATGCCAAGCAAGAATTGCGATTGCGTGACCAGCCCTAACGTGTCCAACCCGCACTCTTCCCCGCGTGCCCGCAGCGCAGTGAAGTTGACGTGGGCGGTGATGTCCTGTTCGCCGGGAGCCTCGTACGGCGAACTGCTCGTCGTATGCTGTCGATAGCACAGAATCGTGTCACGATGCCGCCCGGCCAGCTGCTCCTCGCGCGTGTAGCCGTAGTCGATCAGAACCAGAAATCCGCGCCGTCCTTGGAACGCATGTGCGATTCGCTCCATCCAGCCCAGCGACAATAGCGGAGCTTCCACGCGTTCGCCTTCTTCGGGATGAACGCCGTAGCGATCGAGGAATTCTTCCTCCGCTGGCGACGGAGCAATAAGAGTCTCAACGAATCGCCCGTTCGCATGTCCAACCCGCACCGCGCCACGATGGTCGGCGATCTCAACCGGCAGCGCATCGAAGAACTCGTTGCCAAAGACGATGATGTTGTCACCGGCCATCGTTGTCGCCGCTTCGAGCGCATCACAGATCACGCCGGGTGCCCCACCCTTCTCGCCATCGGTTGGCGAGAGGGTGGGAGGCTCCAACACTTCACATCTCCCGGCGGCAATGTGCTCCCTCAACCGCTCGCGTAATTTCGCCCGCAAATGTTCGGACTGCTCGACCAGCGCGTATTTCATCGCTTGCGCGAAATCCGGAAACTGCTTCGCCGACCAATCCAGCACATCGCGCGCGAACAACCCGCGCCCTGGCCCGAGCTCGATCAGATCGATACGCGGCGGCGAATCCATCGCCCGCCACATCTCTTCGAACTGCCGCGCCAGCAGTCGCCCGAAGACCGCATGCACATCGCTGGAAGTGTAGAAATCTCCCGCCTTGCCGAACTGCTCGCGAGGGCGCGCGTAGTAGCCAAGCTCCGGCTCGTAGAGGCACAGCTCCATATAGCGCGAGAACGGAATCGGACCCTTGCGGTCGATCTCATCCGCTATTCGATCGCGCAGGCCAAAACTCGGCGTCACAGCTTGCCCTCGCGCTCGCGACGTTCGTTCTCTTTGCGGTGCTGCGGCGTGCGGATGAACATCTCGACCAGGTAATCGTGCAGGCAATCGAAGACTTGGCGCTGAAACGTCCATTCGAACTGCGCATCGTCCAGGTCGCGCGGATGCAGGTCGAAGTAGTAAGTGTGCACCAACGGATCGCTGAAACGCGGGCGAATGATGAACTCGACGCCGTCGCCCTTGGCGCGCGCGTCGAACTCCACCAGCGGATGCTCGTAGAGCCGCAGCTGTTGTTGCACGCGCTCCAGGCGGGAAGAGGTCACGCCGCGATTGTAGCAACTGAAGGCTGGAGCTGGCGTGATCTGGATCAGTGTCGGAGCTTACCTGCGGAGATCGGCCTCGCGATGGCGATGTTCTTTCAGGATGCAGCGGTCCATTACGACGAAGACGCCCGCCTGGCGCGCCTTTTCGGCTGCCTGTTCGTGAACGACGCCCTCCTGCATCCAGATGACAGGTGCTTTGATCGCGAGCGCCTGATCCACGACTTCCGGCACCGCTTCAGAACGGCGGAAGACATTTACGATGTCGACCTTATCCGGAATGTCGAACAGCGAAGCGTAAGCCTTCTCGCCTTCCCAATCTGCGATATTGGGATTGACGGGGATGATGCGATATCCCTGCGACCGCATGTAGTGCGAGACGCCATAGCTCGGCCGCAACGGCGAATCGGTGAGCCCGACCACCGCGATCGTCTTCGCGGTCCTCAGTACCTCGGTGATGCGATCGGATTCGTTGGCAGACATGGTCTTTTCAGATTATAGGGAACCTTCGACGCTGCGCTCAGGATGACACCTGATTCGAGACGCGACCGACGTTGGCCGCAAACCCCCCATCAGCGCGAAGCGCGCTCTGGATTTTGCTGCGCCAACTGTCGCCAGCCGTCTAACTGACCGCTCATTGCTGACGGCTGACGGCTGATGGCTGACGGCTGACTGCTATCCGAGCGCCTGCTCCAGGTCCGCGATCAGGTCTTCAACATCTTCGATGCCGACAGATATTCGCACCATGCCGTCAGTCAGACCGATGGCCTTACGGCCTTTCTCGCCGATGGCCGCATGCGTCATCGTCGCCGGATGCGAGATCAGCGTCTCCACTCCGCCCAGCGACTCGCCCATCGTACACAAGCGCACGCGCTTCAACAGCCGCTTGGCATTCGACAGCGAGCCGGTCTCGAACGTGATCATCGAACCGAAGCCCCACATCTGCCGGCACGCCAGCTCGTATTGCGGATGGCTCTTCAATCCGGGATAAAACACCTGCTTCACCTTGCGATGTCCGCTGAGGAAGTCGGCCATGACGCGGCCATTCTCGTCGTGCTGCTTCATGCGCACGGCGAGCGTCTTAGTGCCGCGCAACACCAGCCAGCACTCGAACGGCGACATGATGGCGCCCGCGGCCTTCTGCACAAAGGCCAGCTTCTCCGCTTGCTCCTTGGTCGTGCAAACCAGCACGCCGCCCAGGCCGTCGCTGTGGCCGTTGAGGAACTTCGTGGTCGAGTGCATGACGATGTCGGCGCCAAACTGGATGGGCTGCTGGAAATACGGCGACATGAAGGTGTTGTCGACCACGACTTCGCAACGGCGTTTGTGCGCGATCTCGCTGACTGCGGCGATGTCGGTGAGGCCCATCAGCGGATTGGTCGGCGTCTCGATGTAGACGTAGCGCGTGTTCTTGCGGATGGCGCGCTCGACGTTGCGCGGGTCGGTCGAGTCGACGTAGGTGAACTCGAGTCCGAAGTTCGTCATGATCTGGTCGAACAGGCGCGGCACGCCGCCGTAGAGATTGTTGGAGGCGACGATGTGGTCGCCGGCCTTCATCAGGTGGCAAATCGCGCCGACGGCGGCCATGCCACTGGCGAAGACGCGCGAAGCGATGCCGCCTTCGAGGGACGCAAGATTTTCTTCCAGCCGCGTGCGCGTGGGATTGCCGGCGCGCGAGTAGTCGTAGCCCTTGGTCTTGCCGAGCTCTTCTTGGGCGTAGGTCGAGGTCGCGAAGATGGGAGGAGCTACGGCGCCGGTGGATGGGTCGGCTTCATTGCCGGCGTGGATCGAGCGAGTGGAGAAACCAGCGGTCTTTTTATTCATGGAATCGTTTTCACCACGGAGGTACGGAGGTCACGGAGTTTTCTTGATGTTTCAGTCCTCATGGGTAGCGACTCGCCTCGCCTTGATCTCTAAAACTCCGTGACCTCCGTGCCTCCGTGGTGAATCAATGTTTTTCGTTAAAGTGGAAGATGTCCTTCGACAGATACCGCTCGGCTGAGTCGGGAATGATTGTCGCGACGCGCTTGCCTGTGCCTAACCGCTTCGCGATTCCGATCGCCGCGAAGACGTTCGCTCCGGCGCTTGATCCTGCGAGCACGCCCTCGATTGCCGCGAGCTTCTTTACCATGTCGAAGGCGTCGTGATCGTTGACCGCGATGATTTCGTCGGCGAGCGTGCCATCGAAGGTTTTGGGGATGAAGCTGGCGCCGATGCCTTCCACTTCGTGATCGCCCTTTTCACCGCCGCCCAGCACCGAGCCCTGCGTTTCGACTGCAATGGCCAGCGTCTGCGGATTGCGCTCTTTTAGGTATCGCGCCACGCCGCTGAACGTTCCGCCGGTGCCGCAGCCGATGACGATGGCATTGATCTGGCCGCCCATCTGCTCGTAGAACTCGCGGCCGGTGGTTTCGTAGTGGAAGTCGGGGTTGTCGAGATTTTCGAATTGGCCGGCGATGAAGGAGTTGGGAGTACTCGCGGCGCGCTGCTTGACGTAGTCGATCGCCGCCGACATGCCGTCGGCTTTGGGAGTGCGAATCACCTCCGCGCCCAGCGCCTCCATCAGCGTGCATTTTTCCTGCGAGAAGCCTTCGGGGACTGCGAGGACGGTCTTGTAGCCGCGACCGCCCGCGATGAGCGCCAGTCCTACGCCGGTGTTGCCGGCCGTCGCTTCGAAGATGGTCGCGCCCGGCTTCAGTCTGCCATCGCGCTCGGCCTTGGTGATCATGCCCAGCGCCGCGCGGTCCTTGATGCTGCCGCCGGGGTTCAGGTATTCGAGCTTGGCGTAAACGTCGGCGCCCCCGGCGGGAGAGAGCTTACGCAGGTGAAGAACGGGAGTGTGGCCGACCAGCTCGGTGATCTCTTCGGCGACGTGAATTGAGGCCATTTCAGCAGTCTTCATGGAGCTATAAGAAGCAACCGACAAGGTTACGTGATGGGGAATCCGGCGGTCAAACTGCGAAAATTTTCTTCTTTCATGTGTCATTCCGAGCGGAGAGAGATCGCGCAGCGATCGAACGCAGTCGAGGGACCGCTATTGTGCGCAGGGTCCCTGCTGGCTATAGGGGTCCTTCGACTCGTCCCTCCGGGGCGTGCGGCTCAGGATGACACCTCTTGATTGGAGCAGCGGAACGGATTCGCTCAGGATGACAGACTTGTCGGCAGACCCTTCGAAAGACTCAAGGGTACTCGCGCAGTGTTGTCTCCCAGGTCTGGAAAAGAGCCAGACCTGGGGGTCTCGCATATTTTCCGTCGAACGCTAACCGTGGTGGAAGTGGAAGAGGTTGCCGTCCAGGTCTTGCACGGTGAACTGGCGCAGGCCCCAGGGTTTCGTTTCTAACGGATCTACGATGTTCGCGCCTGACTCCTGCAGCTCCTGGTACGACGCATCGATGTCCTCGGCGAAGATCCAGTGCACAGCTGGTTCGAACGGCGGCGTGCGCTTGCGAAAGAAAATCGCGACTTTGCCGCGCGAGACTGCGCCAATTTCTTTACCGGGATAAAGCCAGCCAATGTCGAAGCCGAGCATATCCCGGTAATACTGTTGCGCGCGTTCGACGTCGGCGACCGGCAACTCGGGCACCGGCGGGCCGAGCGAGGTGAGTTTTTCCTTTGCGATCATGGGCGCTCCTTGATTGCGATATTGAATTTACGCTTTCGCGGCTCCCGGTTTGCTCTGCAACTGGCGCAGCACGTACTGCAGAATCCCGCCGTGTTTGTAGTACAGAACTTCCTGCGGCGTGTCGATGCGCACGGTTGCGTGGAGTTCGATGACCACTCCATCCGGCTTGGTTGCGCGAACCTTCACCGTCTTGCCGGGCGCGAATTTGTTCAGCAGATCGACAAGGCCGTCGATGTCGAAGGACTCTTCGCCGGTCAGGCCGTGAACCTCTGCGCTTTCTTCCGCCAGGAACTGCAGCGGCAGAATGCCCATGCCGACCAGGTTCGAGCGGTGAATGCGCTCGAAGCTTTCGGCGAGGACGGCGCGGACGCCGAGCAGTCTTGGACCCTTCGCCGCCCAATCACGCGACGAGCCTGAGCCGTACTCTTTTCCGGCGAGCACGATCAGCGGCGTTCCCGCGGCGCGATATTTTTCCGACGCGTCGAAGATGGTCATCTCTTCGCCGCTCGGCATGAAGCGGGTGAAGGCGCCTTCCTTGTGCGGCGTGAGCTTGTTGCGCAGCCGCACATTGGCAAACGTTCCACGCATCATCACTTCGTGATTGCCGCGGCGCGAGCCATAAGAGTTGAAGTCGACAGGCTTCACGCCATGGGAAACCAGATACTGGCCCGCCGGGCTGTTCGGCTTGATCGAGCCGGCGGGCGAGATGTGATCGGTGGTGACGCTGTGCCCCAGATAGCAGAGCACGCGCGCGCCGGCAATGTCCTTCACCGGAGCAGGCGTCGCCGGCATGTTGTCGAAATACGGCGGATTCTTGACGTAGGTGGACTGCTCGTCCCACGAGAAGGTCTCGCCCTCTGGGACCTTGAGGCCGCGCCAACGCTCGTCGCCCTGGAAGACATCGCTGTAGCTCTTCTGGAAGAGATCGCCGGTGATGTATTTGCGGACGACCTCGTCGACTTCTTCCGCCGTCGGCCAGATATCCTTGAGATAAACTGGCTGGCGCTTGCCGTTGTGGCCGAAGCCCAGGGGCTCGGCGTAGACATCGACGTCGATGCGGCCGGCCAGCGCGTAGGCAACGACCAGGGGCGGCGACATCAGGTAATTCGCGCGCACCTCGGAGTTGATGCGGCCTTCGAAGTTGCGATTGCCACTGAGCACCGAGGCGACGACGAGGTCCTTCTGCGTGACGACGTCCGAGACCTCCTGCGGCAGCGGGCCGGAGTTGCCGATGCAGGTGGTGCAGCCATAACCGACCACGTTGAACTTCAGCTTCTCCAGATAGGGCAGCAGACCGGAGCGAGTGAGGTATTCGGTGACGACCATGGAGCCGGGCGCGAGCGACGTCTTCACCCACGCGGGCACGGTCATTCCTTTTTCGACGGCCTTCTTGGCCAGCAACCCGGCGGCGACCAGCACGTAAGGATTCGACGTGTTAGTGCAGCTCGTAATCGCAGCGATCACCACGCTGCCGTGATTCAGCGCCTGGTCGAGCTTCACGTGCTCCTGCACGCTGTCCTGCTGCGAATCCATGCCGGCGGGGTGTCCGCCTTCGGCCTCCCAACGCTCTTCCTGTTTCGGCGGAACATGCTGGCCCGGTTTCAGCAAGCTGGGCAGCGCTTCTTCGAATGACTTTGCCGCCGCCGACAGCGCGACGCGATCCTGCGGACGCTTGGGCCCGGCGATGGAAGGCTCGACACTTGCGAGATCCATCTCCAGCACATGCGAGTATTCGGCTTCCGGCGTCTCGGCGGTGTGAAACAGTCCCTGCTCTTTGCAATACGCCTCGACCAGCGCGATCTGCTCTTCGCTGCGGCCGCTGAGGCGGAGGTAGTGCAGCGTCTCGTGATCGACGGGGAAGATGCCGCAGGTTGCGCCGTACTCGGGACCCATGTTGGCGATGGTGGCGCGATCGGCGAGCGGGAGATTCTGCAGGCCCGCACCGAAGAACTCGACGAACTTGCCGACGACGCCGTGCTTGCGCAGCATCTCGGTGACGGTGAGGACGAGGTCGGTCGCGGTTGCGCCGGCGGCGAGTTTGTTCTTCAGCCGCACGCCGACCACTTGCGGGATGAGCATCGATACGGGCTGGCCGAGCATGGCGGCCTCGGCTTCGATTCCGCCGACGCCCCAGCCGAGCACGCCCAGGCCGTTGATCATCGTGGTGTGCGAATCGGTGCCGACGAGCGTGTCGGGATAAGCCATCGGCTTGCCCGTCTCGCCATTCGCGCCGACGAAGACAACGCGCGCGAGGTATTCGAGATTGATCTGGTGAACGATGCCGGTGTCGGGCGGAACGATGGCAAAGTTCTTGAACGCGCCCTGTCCCCAGCGCAGGAAGGCGTAGCGCTCTTTGTTGCGCAGGAACTCCAACTCGGCATTCAGCTGAAACGCCTGCGGCGTGCCGAACTCGTCTACCTGCACGGAGTGATCGATGACCAGCTCGGCCGGCTGCAGCGGGTTGATCACCTTGGGATCGCCGCCCAGCGCTTTCATGGCATCGCGCATCGCCGCGAGATCGACCACCGCCGGTACGCCGGTGAAATCCTGCAACAGCACGCGGCTGGGCATAAAGGCGATCTCTTCCACCGGAACGTTCTTGCCCTTCCACGAGGTGAGCGCGCGCACGTCGTCGGCCTTCACCGATTTGCCGTCTTCGCGGCGCAGCAGGTTCTCCAGCAGAATGCGGAGCGAATAAGGCAGATGCTTGATGCTGCAGCCATGCTTTTCCACGGCATCAAGACGGTAGATCTCAAACTCTCGCTTTCCCACGCGGAGGACGGAACGACTGCCAAAGCTGTTCATGCATGAGTCCCTTCTTACCCTACTTATAGTGAGTATGGATTGGAGGGCGCGGATTCCAGCAAACGCGGAACCTCTTATCTTAAATCCAGACGATCGAAATCCGATAGCTCGCTAGATCACCCATTAGTCGCAGACGCGGTGGGGAAGGCCATGGCTTACCGTGCCTTCCTCTGCAGTTCCTGGCACTCGTCGTGCAGCTTGGCGTCTTGCGTCAGGCCGTCCGCAATGACGCACTCGTCCAAAGCGGCCTTTGGATCCGATTCCTTTAGCAAATTCGTCAGCATGATGTGTGGCGTCGGCCAGTCAGGAGCATACTTCGCCGCCTGTCGCAGCTCGGCTATCGCCATGGTCATGTCCTTCTTCTTCTGATAGACGATGGAAAGGTTGTAATGAGCGCTGGCGTTCTTGGGCTGGAGCCGAATCGCTTCTTTGTACTCGGCAATGGCCTCGTCGGGCCGCCCGGCGTCGTCGAGGACGCTGCCCAGGTTCATGTGAGTCTCGGCGCTGTTCGGCTGCAAGGCCAGAGCGGCCTTGTAGTGCTGAATCGCGCCGTTGTAGTCGCGTCGAATGTAGAGCACATTGGCCAGATTGTTCTGCGCACTCGCCATCTTGGGATTGAGTATCACCGCTTTCTGATACTCGCTGATCGCACCGTTGAGGTCGCGATTGTGCTTCAGTGCCAGTCCGAGATTGTTGTGCGCGTTGGCGTCGTCGGGTTTGATCCGAACTGCTTCTTTCAATTCCGCAATCGCTTCGGCATAGCCCTGGTGATCGAGATAAAGCCGGCCCAGGTTGTAGCGCGCTTCAAAGTAATCGGGATAGACCTTGATTGCCGCCTGGTACTCCGCGATGGCATTCTCTGCGTTGCCCTCGCGTTCGAATGCAACTCCCTGATGGAAGTGGTGTTCGGCGTCCACCGGAATGGGATGATCAGTTTTTGCCGCCACAGGTTGCCCTGGCGCTGTTGGCGCGGGTGCCGTCTGTGCTGGAGCGGGCGTCCGGGTCTGCGGCGTAGGAGATGTGGGTAGCGTTTGCGGCTTCTGTTGGATGCCGGGAGCCGGTTGCGGCTGTGGCGCGTCCTGAGCGCTGCACAATGGACTATTGGTTAGCAGGAAAATCAGAACGGCAAATAAAACGGGCCGATAGGAGCCTTCAACGTGATATCTCATGATCGAGGTACAGTGAGAGTATAACGTTTTGTGTGGATCGAAAATTGGAGAGACGTGGCTAGTTACTTTTGGCGGCTTTGGGCGGAGGCTCGTGGACAATGGCGAGCGCCCTCTTCATGTTCTTGAACTGGCCGGTCTGGTAGCCATAATCCTGAACCGGCAACCGCAACGCCTCCAGCTTGATCGCGCGTGACCGGTTGCCGGGATTGGGATGGTCGGACAGAAAATCGATCGCGTCGGCGGTGTCCTGCGATTTGATCTTCTCAAAGAACTTGGCCAGCTCATCGGGATCGTAGCCGGCTTCGGCCATCAGATGCGATCCCATGATGTCGGCCTGACTTTCGTCAGTACGGGAGAACTTCAGCAAGACACTCTCAGCGCCGAGCCCGATGCCAAGTTGCGACAGCTGTCCCATCAGGGTGTCGCTGTTGGTCAGCTGCCCGGCCAGCGCGAGCGGAATCTGGATCAGATCGGCCTTGCTGGCCTGATTCGTGCCGTGCCGCAGGATCACATGCGACATCTCATGGCCCATCGCTCCCGCCAGCTGGGCTTCATTGTCGACAACCTTCAGCAACCCCGTATTGATGAACATCGGTCCACCCGGCAGAGCAAAGGCGTTAATCGCGGGATCGGCGACGACCTCAAAGGTGAAGGTGAATCCGCTATCTTTGGCCTCCCGCGATGCTGCCAGCCGTCTGCCGACGGCGTTCACATAGGCGTTAAGCACCGGGTCCTTAACGATCACGACTTTCTTGCGAATCTCGGTCGCAGCCTCCTGGCCCAGTTGAATATCCTGTTGCTTGGTGAAGAGATTGAAGCCTGGTTTGAGCTGCGTAGGCCCCTGGTCCTGTGGCGTGCTCCCCAGGAACAGACTTGCCACGGCAGTGATTCCAATCAGCCGCTGCAGATGACCACGGAAGCTCCGAGAAAAGGCACTCAACAGCATTCTCCTCCCCAGAAATTTTACATCGGCAACCAGCCCGGACCGGGTGGTACATGGAGCAGCCTTACATTGAACGAGTTTGAAGGGCAATCTTGCAGTGGACCGGCGACTGCTATATACATCGAATCTGGCAACGGCCGGGAAGCCGCCATCGCTATGGATCAACGCAGCTTCCAGAGACTACTGCGTCGCACGGTTGCTCTGCCCGTGCTGTTGCTGATGTTGCTGGCCGCTATCCTGGCCGGCGAAAGCCTGCTGCTCTACGCTTCTCTTCGCTGGGTCGATCATTCCGACCAGGTCATCGCTACCGCGCGTCAATTACAGCGACAGATTATCGAGATGGAGACCGGCCTGCGCGGATACTATCTCACCGGCGATCGCGCTTTTCTGGACTCCTACAACGATGCCAAGTCGAAGGTGCCTGACCAGCTTGATTCCCTGCAGGCGCTCACTTCCGACAATCCCGCGCAGCAGGCGCGGCTCAGGGCAGCTCGGGACGTCGACTTGCGCTGGATCAGCTGGGCTGACCGCCAAGTCCTCGGCGGTCGCCAGAATTCGCCTTCGGCGGAAGAGCTGCTCGAGGGTCAGCATTTGTTGGATCAGACGCGACAAAGACAGCGGGAGTTTATAGCCGCTGAGGATGTGTTGCGGGCGCAGCGCTCGCGCCGGGCCAAGGCGCTGAATGCGGCGGTGATCGGCTCCGCCGTGGGACTCTCGTTGCTGGTCGCAGTGGTCCTGTTCACCCTTACCCGCCGCGAATTGATGGCGCTCTCGGCCACCTACGAAAAGCACTTGCAGGCTGAGGCGCAGCAACTGCAAAAGTTGAAAGAAGGCCGCGAGCAGATGCAGATTACCCTGAAAAGCCTGGGCGAGGCTGTGGTCTCCACCGATCAGACGGGGAGTCTGTCCTTCATAAATCCGGCGGCGCAGCAGCTGACCGGTTGGGATGGATCGAACGCCGAGGGGCGTTTGTTTAATGAAGTCGTCCGCCTCAGTGATGAACGGACCGGCTCGCCGGTGGAGGATCCGATCGAGGCGGTGCGCCGTGCGCAAAAAGTCGTCGGTTTCTCCAACAGCTTGGTCCTGTCCAGTCGCGATGGCAAAGAATATCCTGTCGAACTAACCGGGGCGCCCATCTTTAACGATGGCAAACAGGTCGTAGGTGTCGTGGTCGTCTTTCGTGACGTAACCCATCGCCGCCAGACGGAGCAGACGCTGCGAACCAGCGAGCGCCTCACCTTGGCGGGTAGATTGTCGGCCACCATCGCACACGAGATTCGCAATCCTCTCGACACGGTTACCAATCTGGTCTACTTGCTCCAGCACGAACAACCTCCCAACTCCCCCTCCGCCCACTATCTCGACATGGCGAGCGACGAGCTCTCGCGCATCGCGCAAATCACCAGCCAACTGCTGACTTTCCATCGCGAGGCAAGAAGTCCGATCGCGGTGAGCCTGACTGAGGTGTTAGAAAGCGTGCTGGTGCTCTTTGCGCCGCAGATTAAACAGAATCACATTGTCGTGCAGCGCCGCTTCGAGTGCGATCAAACGGTGCGCGGCTTCCCCGGCGAGCTGCGGCAGGTCTTCTCGAATTTAGTCGGGAATGCGGTTGAAGCGATGTCGGGCGGGGGCCGGCTGGTGCTGCACACGCGCATGTCCAGCCTGGCCTCTGATCCCACCTGCAAAGGCATACGGGTCACGGTGCTCGATAATGGACCGGGGATTCCTGTAGGAATTCGCAGAAATCTGTTCGCCCCCTTCTATACAACCAAAGGAGAAAAAGGCACTGGTCTGGGGCTTTGGGTCAGCCGGGGAATTCTCGACAAGCACGAAGGCACAATTCACCTAAGCAGCAGTGTTTGTCAAGGGCGACATGGCACGGCTTTTTCTGTCTTTCTGCCCTTCGAGCAGAAGCTCGGGCTCTTGGATATCCGACACACCGCACCCACAGCCTGAAGGACTGTTGAGGATTCGCTGCCGGCTCAGGTCTCCTTCTCGATGCCGTCATCTTTCCATTGATAGCCGCAAGCGTCGCAGCTCCAGTTGTACTTAGAGCCCGCGGCAGAGTCGTCGCTCGAGTCCTCGCCCGATTCGTCCAGTCCCTGGAAGACGATCTCGCTCGAATGGCACTTCGGGCACCTTCCGATGTATTCGGATATTTCTTCATCTTGGTTTTCTGGTTGCGGTGCACAGCGGTTCAGGGCAGCGATCGCGCGGCCCTGATCCGTCTCTCTGATTTTCACTCGCACGGATTCAGGAAAAGGCGAAGGCAGAAGCCGGAGATCGTCAACCAGGTTGGGCCCGAAATACGAGGGAATACCGGCATTATCAAGGCACTGCTTGATCTCACGCGCCCGCTCGAGGCTGTCTGCGTAGGAGAAGTCGATCAGGCCCCAATCCTCCGGATCAAAGCCTGGCGGGTACCCCTGCGGAGGCTCTTCCTGTTCCAACTCTTCTTGAGAGCCTGGCGGTTGCTCGTGCATCTCGAACTTCAAACGCCGCCTGGAGATTTCTGCCTGCAAGGCCTGCTTTGCAATATCGGTGAGGTCATAGGCTTCGTGTGCACCTGCCTCGAGCTCCTCGTCGCTCATTGCGGCGTAGTTTTCCTGCAGCTCGCGCCACTGTTCATTTACGTCGATCGCGCTCATGGCTTGGCAAGGATGATACGGAAGTTGTCCAGCAGTGCAAAGCAAAAAGCCCAGGGTGAGCTGGGCCTTTTCTTTGCAGCATCTCAGATGCGGTTACGTGCGAGGAGTCGCGACCACAGCCGGCTCTTCCGAGCTCCGCAGGCTCGCAAGGTAGCCGATGGCGAAGAACGCCGCTGTGAACAGCAGGTCGGAGGCAACGGCATTCCGGAAGAACGGCAGGCCGGCGACATAGCAGGCCATCAACCCGCCGAAGGTCTTGGGATACATGTGCCAGACCATCCAGACGGCGAAGTTGCTGATCACGAAAAACGAAACCGAACCGATAACAGCGGAGGCCCCAATCCGCAGCGGCGAGAAGCCTTTGATCATCACGCCGCCCAGGAGCACCATCGCAGCGTAGAAAGCCCAGGTGACAATCTGATCAGGGCTGAAATGGTAGCCGTAGGTGACGGGCGTGAGATACAGATCCGTGGCCGCAAGAATCGCCACCGGCGCCCACATTTGCTTACGCGGCATACGCGCGCCGAAGTACAACAAGGCGGCAATGACAGGAGTAAAGCTGAAAGGCAGCGCGATGAATCGGATGTGAACAGCCGCCGCAAAGATGACAAAAAGATATGCCAGCATCAGGTGACCTCAACTTAGATTTTGGACGCCGGGAAGCAGTCCGTCAAGGGCGTGACGGCGGAGATTGGAACTCCGCATCAGAATCTGGGCTTCTATCTGCCGTTGATATGCTCCAGCGCCTCGACAGCGGCCGATCGGTTGGAGTTCATGCCTTCCTCGAGCACCTTCAACTTTTGACTGAGCAGCACATAGCCGCTCAGCGGCGCTCGCCCCCGAGATGACGGATAGGTGTAACGAAGGTCCTGAAACTCCACCAGATGTTCGCCGGTTTCATCTCCGGTGTTGGCTTCGCGCACGTAGGGAAAAACTGCCCAGTCGAGATAGACGCGTCCCATATACGAAGCCTTGGCGGCATTCAGAACATCGGTCACGGGCGGCTTGTAATACAAGATACCAGCGTCGGAATCGACCTCGGGCGCGAGCGAATTCACCGGCACAGTTTCCAGAAAATCCTCAGTTTCCACCACACCGTGCCAGCGAAAGGGATTGATCATATACGGGTAGGCGGCAAGCCGCGTAGGCTCGGCTTCGTGATACAGGAACGAGTTCATCGCGCTGAGCGCGCGGCGATGCTGGTAGTCGCGGACGCCCCAGATCACGACGACACAGATGAGCGCCACAATCGCTCCAACGCGTCCTCGCGGCCCTTTGCTGCGCGCTCCGATTTCCTGGCTTATCAACCCGAGCAAGCCAGGAATGGCCAGTCCTGCAACCAGAGCCAGCAACATCAGTGGCTCGACAATGGACACGATGTCCCATGAATACCAACGATAGTTGAACGGCTCAAACAACCGGATGCCGTAAGCGGTTGTGTAGTCGAGCAGCAGGTGGCTTAGTGCTGCCAGCAGCGCGCAAAAATAAAGAAATCCCCACCGCGCAGGTGGGCCGGATTGCGACATCGATGTGGGATGCTTGCGAGATCGGTAGCGATGTAGCAGATAGACAAATCCCCAAGCGAGCCCGGCGATGAACGGCACCCCAACGAAACTGTGCGTGATGCCGCGATGGTGCTGCAATCCCGCAATGGACCCTTTGATGCCCCAGATCACATCGATGTCTGCAGCTTCAGCGGCAAGCACCATCGTTACCGTTGCCAATGCGCTCTTGCGGTTGAAGCCGGAACGTCCCATGCACGCACCGGTTAGGAAATGAGTAACGGGATCCAAGTCGTTCCTCGAGGAGAGTTCCAACGCAAGAGAGCTATTGTACGAGTACCAGGCGCAAATCATGCGCCAGCGCGGTTATTCGTGCTCTGTCTTGCCGGCAAGCAGTTCCAGCGCATGTGGCAGGATGTCGATGACGGCTTGCAGAGAGTCGACTGCGCCGCTGGGGCTACCTGGAAGGTTGAGGATCAAGGTTCGTCCCCGCACGCCGCAAACCCCGCGGCTAAGAACCGCGAGCGGATTCTCTTGCGAGCCGGCCGCACGCATCTTCTCGGGAATGCCCTCGATGAACCTGGAGCAGACCGCGCGTGTAGCTTCCGGCGTGACATCGCGGTCGGCGACTCCGGTGCCTCCCGTTGTGACGATCAGATTTACCTGATCGCTGAGCTGAATCAGCTGTTCCTCAATCGCCGGCTGATTATCGGGAATGACTTCCTGACCGGCGACGGTGAACCCATGTTGCCGCAGCACTTCGACGGTCGCCGGACCGGAGCGGTCTTCGCGATCGCCGCGCGAACAGGAGTCACTAACGGTGATAACCGCGGCAGTGTGCATGATGACGACCGTAAAGCAGAATACTACTTTCTATCGCGATTCGCGGGTCGAGGTGCGCTGGTAGTCGCCACTCTTACCTCCAGATTTGCGAAGCAGCATCACCTCGCGGATCTCGATGCCCTTGTCCAGAGCCTTGCACATATCGTAGATGGTGAGCGCCGCGACCGCAGCCGCGACCAGCGCTTCCATCTCGACTCCCGTCTCCGCCGTCGTGCGGACCAGCGCGCGAATCGCAATGCCATCCTTTTGCACCGTGGCTTCGACGTCGACTTTACTCAGCGGGATCGGATGGCACATGGGAATCAGCTCCGATGTGCGCTTGGCAGCCAAAATTCCGGCGACGCGCGCGACCTCTAACGGATCGCCCTTGGGATTTCGCGGCAACGCACGAAGCACCTCGCGGCTCATCGCGACGAAGGCACTTGCCTCAGCTTCCCGGATGCTGAGTTGCTTGCCCGAGACGTCAACCATCGAGGCACGTCCCGCGGCATCGTAGTGTGAAAGCTTCTTCGGATTTTTTCCCGGCTTTGTCATGCCTATGGATCGCATCAGAACAACAATATTGTGACCGCATCACCTGCGCAAAAGCGATCCTGCTCCGGTGGTACCACAATGTAGCAGTTCGCCTGCGAAGCAGCCATCAGGTCTCCTGAACCATGCCAGCGTAGCAACTCCACTTCTGGCCGCTCATGCGTCCCTTGGAGCCGCGCAGGCAAGAATCGCGTAAGACCGGTGCGAGTGTTGAAGTCGGACTTCAGCCGTGCCTGCGCAAAGTTCAGCGGCTGCGGCCTGGCTCCCGAGAGAGCATCGAGCAGGGGTCGTGCAAAGAGGTGAAACGTTACCATCGTCGAAACTGGATTGCCAGGCAACCCAAAGAAAGGAGTAAAGCGCGCGGCCGCTTTCACTTCTCCGCAAACTACTGGCCGTCCGGGCTGGATCTGTGCGCCGGTGAAGAAGACACGGGCGCCCAATGAGGCGAGCACTTGCTCAACCAGATCGTACTTCCCCATCGAAACGCCGCCGGTGATCAGCAGTAACTCGGCCTCCAGACCCTTTCGCAGGAGAAGCGCGAGTTCTCCAGCTTCGTCCCGGGCCACGGGCAAGATTATCGGTTCGCCGCCGGCGGCCTGCACCTGCGCAGCTAGTGAATAGCTGTTGGAGTTGCGAATCTCATTGGGTCCTGGCCGCAGGTTAATGTCGACCAGTTCATCGCCGGTAGCCAGGATGGCGACCCGCGGCCGACGGGCCACGGCGATCTCAGCACACCCAATGGCAGCAGCGATCGCGATGATCGTGTGATTCACCCGACTTCCGCGCGACACCATGACCGCGCCACGCTGCGCCTCCGCGCCTTTTGCAACCACGTTGTCGCCAGCGGTTACGGAGCGCTGAACGGCAATGCTATCGCCGTTTCGCTCGGTGAATTCGACCATCACGACTGCATCTGCCCCTGCAGGAACAGGCGCTCCGGTCATAATCTCGACGCACTCACCCTCTCGGACACGGACAGCACTCTCTTCGAAGCTTGCTCCTGCTTTGATTTCACCGATACAACGCAACTGCGTGGGCGCCGTTTTCACGTCCGTCGCTCGAACCGCGAAACCGTCACGCGTAGAGCGGGGAAAGGGCGGGAAGTCACGATCGGCTCGCAAGTCCTCAGCCAGCACAAGACCATAGGAGTCCGGAAGGGACACCAGCTCAAGCTGCGTCGGAGAAAGCGTCAGGGCATATTCCTCGACGAGCCGCCGAGCGTCACCGAAGGACAGGAGTTTAGAATCGACAA
>Ga0335078_10006746_pt1 | contig 16999 bp, 15 predicted proteins | sample Lox_Sample_32_FD_206711 | JGI IMG/M metagenome (GOLD analysis project Ga0335078, IMG submission 206711) | Soil microbial communities from Loxahatchee National Wildlife Refuge, Florida, United States - Lox_Sample_3.2 | ecosystem: Environmental > Terrestrial > Soil > Wetlands | place: USA... | reverse complement strand
ACGGACGAGGCGGCGCGCGCGGTGCACGTGTCGGTCTGGGGGATCGCGGAGGCGCTGCGCAAGGTGTATGGGGCGGCTGGGTTGCTGAAGGAGTTGGGAGTGGCGCCTTACTTCTCGAACACCGATTTGCGCCAATAGCGGAAGAAAAGCAGCATGCGCGCCCCTAAGGACGGTTCGCCTTCGAGCGAAAAGAACTTGGGGCCGCCGGACAGCATGTCCCTCACTTGTTTGCCCTCCGATAGAGAAGCGGAGCGATAAATGTCCGGCGTGATTTCGATCTTTTCGTGCGCGCCGTACTGCATGCGGTTCTCCACCAGAAAATAGAAATATAGAGTTTCCAGGGAAACACCGCCTTGCTGGATAGGTTTTTCCCACAGGCGATTTACTTCCTCCAGGAAATTGCGGTCGAGAAAACGCGGCGTGCGCGCCACTTGCTTGCGCGGCGAGCGGTTGCCGAAGCGAGAGTTGAGTAGAGTTTCAGCGGCGCTGCCCGCCGGAATATTGGCGGCGTCCACAAAGAATCGATAACCGCCCTTGGCGGTCAGGAAATCGCCGGCGGCGAGTGGCCGCCCCAGAAACACGCTGCCGTCGAGCCAGAGGAACTGCCGCGAGATTCCGGGAATGCGGAACAACTGCCACACGTCCGCGAGTTTCACCGCCGACAGGCGCGGGTGTTGGCCGTCGAGCCACCGCGGCGCTTTCCCGCCGGTCACCACGTACACTTTGCGGATCCACGGTGCGTAGCGGCCGAGCGAGCGCAGCGAGTAGCGCAATTCGCCGGTGCCGTCCCACGTATACACCGCGTCGATGGGCTCGTTGGCGGGAGCTTTGGGGGGAGTCACCGCAGCGGCTCGCTTCCCCTGAGAATCCAGGCCGAATCGTGGCGCGTGAATCCGACGCGCGGGTAGTAATCCACGGCGGCGGGAGCGGCCAGCAGGATTACGGTGGTCTGCGGACCGCCCGCCTCTTGCGTCAGGCGGATCAATTCCCGCCCGATGCCGAGCTTCTGGTACGATTCGCGAACCGCCAGGTCGGAAAGATAAGTTGCGTAGGCGAAATCGCTCAGGGAGCGCGAAATACCCACCATCAGCTCGCCATCCCAAGCTGTGATTACCAGGTTGGCGTTGGCCAGCATGGCTGCCATGCGGGCGCGATCGCCGGTGGGACGGCGCGCGCCCAGGCTGCACGACCGGTATAGCTCGATTACGGCGTCGACATCCAGCTCATTGCCGGTGCGGTAGGAGACCACTCAATAATGTTACTCCACCGTGACGTGCGTCCCTTTGTGTTCCGCCTGCCGGGAAAGCTGGGCGATGCGCTCGTCGAGCAGGCTGCGCACTCCTTTCAGGAACTCGATACGTGAGTTGCGAAAGTGTTCGATGGTGGGGCCGCCGAGCAAGCGCTCGACGAGCGGCATCGCGGTCTCACAGATGAAGCAGCCCTGCGGCTTTTCGGAAGCCGCGGGATTTTCGGCTGGCTTGGCGTCCATTTCATGCCTCCTTCATTTCCACGGTCAGTATCCTATTGTCCAATTTCGCGCGGACGGGCGAAAGGCTGGTCATCGAAGATGGCAAACCGATATGCCGCCGCAGCGTCCCGATCTCCACCACCAGCTCGTCGCCCTTCTTGAAAAGCCCCACCTCGCCCTTTTCCGCGAAGGGCAGATGCAGGCGGACTTCGTAGTGGCCGTCCTGCTTGACAAACGTGTACGGCGCTTCGGTGCGCGTCACGACCGCGGGGTCCTCATCGGGTGCGTACAGCGTGGCGGCCAGCTCCTCCAGCCGCTCCCGCCCCAGCACTTCGTGGGTGAACAGCGGGACCCGCTTTACCGGCACGGGCGCGAAGTAAGCGTCGATCTCCTCCATGATGCGCGCCTGGGACGCATGCCACGCCTCGAAGTAGGCATCGGTCACCGTGGACGGCAGCACGCGGTTGACGATGACGGTATCCACCGCCAGGCCGTGCAGCGAGAAATAGACAAACGCGCGCTGCGTCTCGCGCAGCACCATGCGCTCGGGATTGGTCACTAGCCGCACGCTGGTAATCCGCGGGTCTTCGAGCAGGGTGTCGATGCCGGTGAGCTTGTCGAAAAGGGCCTGGATATTGGCGAAATAGCTGTCGGTGGGCAACTCCACCGGTGAAACGCGGTTGGCGATGGGGCGCACCGCCTTCAAGAAGCCGCGCTGGAACGGAAAAATGTGCTTCATGTACCAATCGAGCGTGGTGGGCATGCTGACGAAGCGCATGGATTCCGCCGTGGGCGCGCAATCCAGCACGATCACGTCGTAGCGCGCCTCGCGGCGGAACTGGTTCACGTACATCATGGCGCTGAGTTCTTCCATGCCGGGCAGGATGGCCAGTTCCTCGGCCTCCACGTCGCTCACGCCGGTGGTGCGCAGGACGGAGACCACGTAGGAGGAAATCTCGCGCCAGTGGCGCTTGATTTCGTGCTGGATGTTGACCTCGTGGATCTCGAGGCGGTCGTTCACCCGGTATGGGTCGCCGGTTCTTCCGTGGAACAGGGCGGTCTCCAGGTCGAAGGAGTCGGCCAGGCTGTGCGCCGGATCGACGCTCATCACCAGGGTTCGATATCCCAGGCGCGCAAGCTGCAGGCCCGTGGCGGCGGCCAGGCTGGTTTTCCCCACGCCTCCCTTGCCGCTGAAAAGGAGAATGCGCACGATTTGATTCTACCGCCCGTCTAATGTGGACGGTGCGAAGCGCCGATCCTTAAAGTATGTTCGAATGGAAGCCGCAATATAGCGTAAAGATAGCCAGCATCGACGGCCAGCACCAGAATCTGTTCCGCATGGCGGAGGAGTTGCATGCGTCGATGACCGGGGGCCAGGGAAAGGCCGCACTTTCGAGGATTCTGGACCGCCTGGTGCAGTATACTCAAGTGCATTTCGCCCATGAAGAACGCCTGATGAGCCTTCATCGGTATCCCGAACTGTCTGCCCACACCGCGGAGCATCGGGCTTTGACGCAGAAAGTCCTGGCATTTCAGGCCGATTTCGAGAGCGGTAAGGCTCTGATGACCGTCCAGGTGCTGCACTTTCTGAAGGATTGGCTCAGCCATCACATAGCGGAGTCAGATCAGAAGTATGCCCCGTTTCTGAGGGAGAGATCGGTAGCGTAGGGTGGCGGACTGAAGCGCAAGAGGCGCCGGCAAAACTCGCGGCCGCGGTTCTGTAACGCCCCGGGACCGTTTCGCAACACTCTCGTCCGGCTCGTCACCTGTCACCCGCCAAAAGGGTGCCTGGTCCATACGCTGGGGTCATGGCGACATTTCTTCGCAAAGATCCGCCGTCGAGGATAGCGCTCAGCACCTGCCTGCTCGCGGCACTTCCGATGGCGGGGGCGGAATCGATCGCCATCCCCATGGCGGCCCACCGCTGGCGGACTGAGGAGAACGCCAAGTTTCTCCGGCAGCCCGGTTTTGACCACGGCCCGATGCGCGAACCGGACATCGTTTGATAGAAGTCGCAGTTCAGCCGCTCAAGCAGTCCGCTCGCGCGAATGCACAACTACCGCCGACCCCTCGGCCACCAGCGCCGAATCGGGCGCGCGGCCGAGACATTTGGCCCATTCGCGTCCCAAGAGCCCGGTGGCGTCACCCTCGAACGAAGCTTGCGACACGCGCCATGTCCGCCAGCGGTCGTGTTCCACGCGATATTCCGATGTCCCGCCCTTGCCTTGGGCCGCGTAGCCCCAATAATGTTCGATAAAGAACGCCTCAGGCGAACCGGCCGGCGGAATGGACGGGCGGCCGCCGCATTCCGCGCGCAACCTGTTCCACTGGCCACCAAAACGCCAGCGATACTCCGCCTGAATCCGGCCGCCTTCCGAAGTGGGCTCAACCACCTTGTGCGCCATCGGCAGGGCGATGTACTTTTCGCCGAAACAGACCTGGGCCGTTTTGGCAATCGCCCAACGCGGCACGATTTCGCGGATGAACACCACCCCCCTCCGCACTTCGCCCGCGACCGCGCGGCGGATATAGAAGCGCAGGTTAACCTCGTCGAAATCGGAGTGGAAAGGAATCCAGAGGCCGCGGAGACGGGTGCGCTCGAAGCGGAAACCTACCAGGCTCACGTAGGTTTTGCCCTGGAAATCGTCGAGTTCCGTGCCGTGAGGCAGGAGCGGCGCGAGGAGCGCGGGATCGACGGCATAATTCAACATCGCGAGATAACGCCATTCGGCGGTGAGGAAAACAGGCATCGCAGAGACCAGAATCCAGTGTGATACATTCTTAGGAACCATGAAAGCCCATCGTTTTTTCGCTTGTGCCGCACTCTCCGGCGCAATGGCGGCGGCTGCGCTCGCTCAATCGGGCCAGTCACAGGATGAAGAGTTCGCCAAAGACGTAAAAGAGTGGACCACCAGCCCCGAATTCATCAGCCCGCTGGTGGACCATCTGCCGAAAGCCTCCGGCATTCCGAGCCCCAAAGATGTACTCGGGTATTACCCCGGCATGCCCAAGAAGTTGACCCATGTGGCCGACCTCAATCGCTACTACCGCGCGCTGGCCGCGGCTTCGAAGAGAGTAAAAATCTTCTCCGCCGGCGCCACCGACGAAGGCCGCGAATGCCTCGTCACCGCGATCGCGGATGAAGATACCATTCGCAATCTGGATACCTACAAAGGATACCTCGCGCGCCTTGCCGACCCGCGCGGGCTGAGCGCGGCCGAAGCGCATCGCATCATCGAGCAGGCCAAGCCGATCTACATGTTCACCGGCGGATTGCACAGCGCCGAAACCGGTCCGCCGGAAATGCTCATGGAGTTGGCGTACCGCGTCGCCGTGGACGAGTCGCCGCTCTACCAGGGCATTCGCAAGAACGTCATCGTGATGGTGGTGAACGCGCTCGAGCCGGATGGGCGCGACCGCTATGTCGACTGGTATTACCGCCACAAGATCGGCGAAGAAACCGAGGCCGACCGCGTCGCCGGGCCGCCTTACTGGGGTAAGTACATCTATCACGACAATAATCGCGACATCAATTATTCTCAGGTGACGATGCGCAACTGGCTGAAGTTCTACCTGGAATGGCATCCGCCCATCATGCACGACCTGCACGAGTCGGAGCCCTTCATGTACACCTTCAGCGGACAGGCGCCGCAGAATCCCACGCTCGACCCCATCCTCTACGGCGAACTCCCCTGGTTTTCGAATTTCGAGATGACCAAAATGATGAGCTTTGGAATGCCGGGCGTGTGGACGCACGCGTTTGTGGATATGTGGTCGCCGGGTTATCTCGGCTTCATGTCGTCCAACCACAACGGCATGCTGCGCATGTACGAGACGTTCGGCAACGGCGGCGCCAACACCATGAAGCGCACGGTCGATGCGGGAGCGGGCGGCGGCGAGGCGTTTGGCGGCGGTTCGATGACCACGCGCGAGTGGTACCGGCCCGTTCCGCCTTACAAGACCGTGGTCTGGTCGCAGCGCGACAATACCAATTACATGGAAACCGGCGTTTTGAGCGCGCTCGAATTGACCTCGAATTTCGCCAAAACGGTCCTCGAAAATTTCTACGACAAGAGCCGCAATTCGGTGGAATCCGGCGCCAAAGACGCTCCGTTCGGCTACGTGCTGCCCGCCGGCCAGAAAGACATGACGCGTGTGGCGTTCATCGTCGATATTCTGCGCCTGCAAGGCATCGAAGTGGGCCGTGCCAGGGCGGAGGTGAAGCTCCACGACGGCACCTTCCCGGCCGGATCGCTGATCGTAAAGCGCAATCAACCTTACGGACGCTTGGCCAAAATCCTGCTCGAAAAACAAGTCTATCCGGATCCCAATCTGCGCACTTATGACGACGCCGCGTGGACCATGGGACTGATGAGCCACGCCGACGTGAAGGAAATCGGCGACAAGGCGCTGCTCGATGTCGCCACGGATCCGGTGGACACGATGCACGTTGCCGGCGAAGTAAAAGGCTCGGGCGCGTGGACGGCGGTGATCCACGACGGGTCGAATTTCATCCCCACTCTGCGCTATCGCCTGAAGGACCTGACTTACGACACGCTTTCCGAACCGTATCAGTCCGGCGACATCAACTTACCGGCCGGATCGTTGGTCATCCCCTCCAGCGCGCGTGTAAAGAGCGAGATCGAGAAGCTCGGGCTGGAGGCCGTGGCGCTGAACGAAGTTCCGAACGTGGCGAAACGGCCGTCGAAACTGCCGCGGCTCGCCATGTACACCACCTGGGGCAACACGCAGGACGTAGGCTGGGTGCGGTACGCCTTCGACCAGTTCGAGATCCCCTACGACCTGATCTACAAGGAGCGCGTGCGCCAGGGCAACCTGCGCGATTCCTATGACGTGATCGTGATTCCCAACCAGGGGCGGACGTCGAAGGGGCTCGTGTTCGACATCGAATCGAAGGGCAAGCCGCTGGCGTACAACAAAACGCCCGAATTCCCGACCATGGGTATGTACGGCGAGTCGGACGACATCACCGGCGGCATGGGACTCGAAGGCGTCGTCGAGTTGGACAAGTTCGTGAAGGCCGGCGGAACGCTCATCACTCTGGGAACTGCGAGCTTCTTCCCCGCCGATTTCGGAATTACGCAGACTGTGGAAGCGTCGCGCACATCGGGGCAGTTTTACGCGCCCGGACCGATCGTGGAAATGGAAATCCAGCAGCCGGCGAACCCGATTTTCTACGGCTATTCCGATCATGCGGTTCCGGTGCGCTATGCCAACGGTCCGCTCCTGCGCGTCCCGCAGGAAGATCGCACCAAGTGGGTGCTGGCGCAGTTTTCCGGCACGGAAAAATCGGTGCTCAGCGGATTCATGAAGGGAGTCGCCGAGACGCGCAATCGGCCGGCAATCGTCGACGTCCCGGTGGGGCAGGGCCAGGTGATTCTTTTTGCTACCAATCCCTGCTATCGCTGGCAGAATCTTGGCGAATTGAACATGCTGGCGAACGCCATCCTGTACCAGAAATAGCCGCCGCTCCGTTCTCCGTGAACTCCCTCGAATGGCGCGCCAAGAGCACTTCGGCCGGCAGTTGAGCGCCTGCAAGCGCAGCTCAGAGCCGGTGGAATCAAGCTGCGGCTGAAAGCCACCTGAAGTACGCGACTCTGCGCGGCGCGTTCCGCGCAAAAGCGAAGATCTTACCCGCTGGAAGCTGACCGCCTCAAAGCCACACCGCAAAGTGAACGGCATGGAGACCAGACCGGGAAGCCGCAGCTAAAGGCCGCGGCCATGGCACGCTGCTCTCGCGAGCCGCATCAGCGGGCGGCCTTCCGTTCAAACCGGATTGCCGATTGCCTCAGCGCTACCATGAACTGGTGCCCGCCCGAAAGTCGAAGCGCCCCCAGCCAGCCTCCGCCGCGCCGTTCCTCGAGCGCCGCGCAGGCCTGCTCGCCATTGTTCTGGTGCTCATCGCTTCGGCCCGTATCGCCGCCACGTACACCGTCTTCAACCACACCACCGATGAGCCGGCGCACATCGCGGCCGGGATGGAGTGGCTCGACCGCCACGTGTACCTCTACGAGCCGCAACATCCGCCGCTGGCGCGCCTGGCGGCCGCGCTCGGGCCCTATTTGCTCGGCATCCGGTCGCAGGGCACGCCGGGAACGGGATTCGCCGCGGAGTCGTTGGAGGGCGCCAGGATCCTCTACAGCGGCCATCGTTACGATCTCACGCTGGCGTTGGCGCGCCTGGGAATTCTGCCGTTTTTCTGGATCGCATGTGCCGTGGTGTATTTCTGGGGAGTACGTGCATACGGCCGCCAAGCCGCGGCCGGAGCGCTCTTCTTTTTCAGTTTTCTTCCGCCGATTCTGGCGCATGCCGGGCTCGCCACTACCGATATGGCGCTCACGGCGTTCCTGGGAGCGGCATATCTCGCCGCTTTACGGTGGGCGGAAAGGCCCACCTGGAAGAACGGCCTGTTGTTTGGCGCGGCGGGCGGCCTTGCCGCAATCTCCAAATTCTCCAGCCTGGTGTTTTTCCCGGCTGCCGCCGCACTGGCGCTGGCCGGCTATCTCTTCCTGGAACGGCCCCCGATGCCCCGCTGGATCGAAATCGCGAAGCGGCGCCTGCCATCGTTCTGCCTGGCCCTCGCGGCGGGAGCTTTCCTGGTAGCGGCGATTTACCGGTTCTCGCTTTCCGCGTTCTTCGCCGGCATTCGGGCCGTGGCGGCGCACAACGCCGAAGGGCATATCGCCTACCTGCTCGGCCGGCGAAGCACCAGCGGATTTTGGTATTTTTATCCGGTGGTGCTGGCGGTGAAAACTCCGCTCCCGCTCCTCGCGCTCGCCGCGGCGGCGCTGGGGTGGATCCTCCGCGATTCCGCGCGCATCCGCCGGCACTGGCCGGTACTGGCTTTTACCGCCGGAATCCTGGCGGTGGCGCTGTTCAGCCGCATCAATATCGGGGTGCGCCACATTCTGCCGGTATATTTCGGACTCTCTCTCTGGACTGCCGCGGCCCTCGTGGAGTGGCTCGCCCGCACGCCAATACGTCCGCCGGTCCGCGCCGTCCTAGGCCTGCTAATGCTCTGGTTCGCCGCCGCCTCTCTCGTGTGCCACCCCGATTATCTGGCGTTTACCAACCCGCTCGCCGGCCCCGCCCCCGAGAAAATCCTGGCCGATTCCGATCTCGATTGGGGCCAGGACATGAAGCGGCTTTCCGCCCGTCTGCGCGAAGCGGGCGCGAGGCAACTGACTTTCGACCCCATCGTGCTGGCGGATTTCGAAGGCCAAATGGGCTTCCCGCGAATCGTGCCCGGCAATCCTCTCGCTCCATCGCCGGGATGGAACGCGGTCAGCCTCTCCTACTGGAAAGTGCGCCGGCTCGGCCTGCTGGAGACGCACCCGGAAGCCATCCTCTGGCCGGATCGCGTGACGCCCGGCGAGCGCGTGGGCAAGGGCGTGCTGCTTTGGTATTTTCCGCCACCCAACGCCGGCCTGAAGTGACGTACAGTGGGACTGTTCTATGCTGATTCTCATCGTCAATATCCACATCAAGCAGGACCGCATCGAGGCGTTCCAGGCCGCCACCATGGAAAACGGCCGGAACAGCCGGCAGGAGCCCGGCGTGGTGCGCTTCGATTTCTTACAACAGACTGACGATCCCACGCGTTTCGTCCTGGTCGAGGTTTATCGCGATCAGGCGGGCGCGGCCGCACACAAGCAGACGCCTCACTACCATGCCTGGATCGCAGCGGTGGACGACATGTTCGCCGAACCGAGGACGCGCGCGTTTTATACGAACGTGTCGCCCGGGGATGAGGAGTTCTAGCGGCGTGGCGGCGCTGATTGTCGACAGTCTCCCGACCTGGGCCAGCCTGTCCGGCAGCCGGCGCGCTTTCCAGCGCGTGCCGGCTGCAAGCCTGTTGCAGGCAGCATCGCCTGCCCCGCGTGGGACTGGAGTCTAGCGGCATGCCGTTCGAGTTCGCTGCCGCCGGGCGGATCGTTTTCGGCGAGGGAGCCGTCCGCGAAGCGGCTCCGGCGGCCGCTTCCATGGGCCGCTGCGCCCTGGTGGTCACCGGGGCGAACCGGGAACGGGCGGCCACCGTCGTCCGCGGCCTGGAAGCGGCGGGAGTGAGTTGCGCCGGTGTTGCCATCCCGGGCGAGCCTGACATCGATCTGATCGGCGCCTGCGCGCGCTTCGCTCGCGCCGAACGCTGCGACCTGGTGGTCGCCATCGGCGGCGGCAGCGCGCTCGATGCCGGCAAGGCCTTGGCAGCTCTCCTCACCAACACCGGCGAACCGCTCGATTATCTCGAAGTCATCGGGCGCGGCCAGCCGCTGGAGCGGACACCGGCGCCCATGATCGCCATCCCGACTACCGCCGGCACCGGATCGGAAGTCACCCGCAATGCCGTGCTGGCATCGCCGCAACATCGCGTGAAGGCAAGCCTGCGCAGCGCGGCGATGCTGCCGCGCCTGGCGCTGGTCGATCCCGAACTGACCTGGCAATTACCACCGGGCGTGACTGCGTCCACCGGCCTCGACGCGCTGACCCAGTTGATCGAACCCTATGTTTCCAGGCGCGCGAACCCCATGACCGATTTATATTGCCGGGAGGGCATACGCTCGGCGGCCGCGGCTCTGCCCAAGGCTTATGCCAATGGCGCCGACCGTGCGGCGCGCCGTGACATGGCGTGGGCCAGCCTTTTAGGCGGCCTCTCGCTGGCGAATGCGGGGCTGGGAGCGGTCCACGGCTTTGCCGCGCCGGTGGGTGGGATGTTCCCCGCCCCGCATGGCGCGGTTTGCGCCGCGGTGCTGCCTCACGCCATCGATGTGAACATCCGCGCGCTTCGTGAGCGTGCGCCGGGGAGCGATGCGCTCCGGCGCTACGACGAGGTGGCCCGGCTGCTCACCGGCAATCCGCAAGCTGCCGCCGCGGACGCGGTGGAATGGACCGCCGGGATCTGCCGGCGCCTGGAGATTCCTCCCTTGCGCGCCTACGGCGTGCGCCCGCGGGATTTCGGCGAGCTGGCGCAGAAGGCGGCGAAGGCGAGCAGCATGAAAGCCAACCCGATCGAACTGACATCCGCCGAGTTGCTGGAGATCGTCACGCGGGCGGCGTAGAGAATTCGCGCGGGCGGCGAATGGCCGGCGCCTGGAGATTCTTCCTTGCGCGGCTACGGCGTGCGCCCGCGGGATTTCGGCGCGTGGGCGCGGAAGGCGGCGAGGGCGAGCAACACGAAAGCCAACCCGATTGAGCTGGCTTCCGACGAATTGCTGGAGACGGTCACGCGGGCGGCGTAGGGAATTCGCGGGTCAGGAAATTAAAGCCGCCGCACGCCGGGCAGCGATACGCTGGAACCAGCCCCATCGCCCGGCGGATGGTCACGTGTTTCCGCAAGTATGCCTCGGAATGGCCGGCGCCGCAGCGCACGCACACGTTCACCCAGGCTTCTTCCGCGGCAGCGCCCGTGACATTCCCGAACCGGAACGACCACCCATAACGGCTCAACCGCGAGCCGCATCCGCGGTCCAGGATCCGCAAAATCCATATCGCAACCGCCAGGAACAGCTCGTTGCCGAAGGCGAACAAAGCGATCCGGCGCGGGGGTGGCGTCACGAAATTGTGACGATTGAGAAAGGCCAGCGAGCCGAACAGTATCGTGGTGCTGCGCAGAGGCAATCCGGCAAGCCCGGTAACGAGCGCGCTCACCTCCTCAGGCGAACGGAAAGGATTCACGTGCCCGCCGCCCCGCCCCAGCCAGCGATAGACGCGGTCGGAGAGAGTTGTGGCATCCGGTACGGAGACGTACAGTACGCCGTCCGGTTTCAGTACCCGGCCGATCTCGCGAACGGTCGCCGCCAGGCGGGTAAAGTGCTCCAGGCTGTGATTGCTGACGATCAGATCGAAGGACGCCGTCCGAAATGGCATTCTGGCGGCGTCGGCCAGTACATACGAACCGTCCCCGAGCTTGTACGGCCGCTCCAGATCGAGCCGCACCGCCAGCAGATCGGGCCGGTTACTCGGGAAACTACCAGGGCCGGCGCCCACGTCGAGCACGCGCGCGCCGGCGGGCAGGCTTCCGATCAGATCGAGCATGGGTCCGCTTCGATCATACCGTGTAAAAAATGTATCTTTTTGCGAACCTGCGGCGTCCAATGGATCGGGGCAGTTTCAGACCCGATTGGTGATTCCTGCCGGTTCCTCTAGCTCGCGAGCGGATTCCGTCCGTTTAGTCGTTACCTCAATAATACAGGGAACATGGGGCTTGCACGTCCCGTCCGGTTCATTTTAAGATAACGGAGTAACGTTACTCCGAAAATTACGGGAGAATCAGAATGATTTATTCTCGTTCGGCCGAATATGCGATTCGCGCCTTCGTCCACTTGGCTCAGGTGAACGAAGGCAAGTACGCCATGGTGAAGAACATTGCAGAGCAGGAAGACATTCCGGCTCACTTCCTGGCGAAAATCCTCCAACAGTTGGCGCGCAAAGGCCTGCTTCGCTCGAGCAAAGGGCCCACCGGCGGATTCGCCTTGCGCGTGGACCCGAGCGAAATTCGCCTTCTCGACATCGTGGAAGCGCTCGACGGCCTCGCGCCGTATCAGCAGTGCGCCAGCGGACTCTCCGAATGCAACGATGACATGCCCTGCTCCATGCACGATAGCTGGGTAGCCCTGCGAGGGCGTATCATGGATTATCTGGGGCGGAATACGATTTTGGACCTGGCCAAGGCGCTCGATCAGAAAAAGAAAGCCATCGCTTCGGCCAAGCAGCGAAAACCCAAACGTACTGTCACCGCGAAACGAGCCTGAGAAACCGTACTCTAAAGGTAGTCCGGAGGGAAGATGGGATCAGTCCTGGTCCCCATGGTGGTCGAGCAGACCTCCAGGGGCGAACGCGCATACGATATCTATTCACGGCTGTTAAAGGAGAACATCATTTTCCTGGGCACTCCGATTGACGACCAGGTCGCCAATCTGATCATCGCCCAATTGCTTTTTCTGGAGGCCGAAGATCCGGAAAAAGACGTTTCGATTTACATCAATTCACCCGGCGGATCGATCACGGCGGGGCTGGCCATCCTGGATACCATGGCGTTCATTCGTCCCGACATCGTGACCATCTGCGTGGGGCAAGCGGCGTCGATGGCGGCGGTTCTGTTGGCCAAGGGCACCAAGGGCAAACGTTTCAGCCTGCCGAATTCGCGCATCATGATCCACCAGCCCTCCATGCAGGGCTTGGCCGGACAGGCGGCGGATATCGACATCTACGCCCGCGAAATCCTGCGCATGCGGGAAACCCTCAACACCATGCTGGCGGATGCCAGCGGCCAATCCATCGAACGCGTAGCGAAGGATGTGGACCGCGATTACATCATGGATCCCGACGCCGCGGTGCAGTACGGCATGATCGATCGCGTCATCACCAGCCGCGATCTGGCGCCGGTGGCGATCAAAGGGTGAACGGCCATCGGCGCGGTCAAAGTTAATTCCTGACGCGACCGAGCCGCCGCCATCCGTGCCGGACGCAAGCCTCACTCCAAGAGCCACGGGGCGTTCCAGCATGGCGTTGTGCTGCTTGATCGCGGCTTCCGCCTTTGCCTGCACCAGGCCGCGTTATACCGCCTTGGCGACCACCAGGGTGATGTCGTCGGCCTGCGGCGCGCCGGCGGCGAACTCGGCTAGAGATTTCGTGACGGCCTTGACGATTTCGGCCGCGGGTTCCGTGCGGTGCTCTTTCAGCACCGCAATGAAGCGCTCTTCATCGTACTCGTTGTGGTCCACGTCGTTGGCTTCCGTCACGCCGTCGCTATAGAGCACCAGCATGTCGCCTTTTTCGAGCCTGGTGCCCATCTGGCTATAGGGCGCCATGGGCAGAATGCCGAGCACGCATCCGCCGCCTTCCAGCATTTCCGCCTCACCTGAAGCGCGCACCAGGATGGGCGGATTGTGGCCCGCGTTGGCGAAAGTCACTTCCCCGGTCTTGGGATCGAACACGCAGAAGAAGAACGTGATGAAGCGGTTGCTGGGACATTTCGCGCAGGTAGCTTTATTCAGCCGCGTCATGAACGAAGCCAGGTTGCCGGGATCTTCGGCCAGCACCTGCACGCGCGCGTGCAGCGCCATCATCATCAGCGATGCCGGCATGCCTTTCCCGGACACGTCGCCCAGCGCCAGGCCCACCCGGCCATCCGCGTACGGGAAGAAATCGTAATAATCGCCGCCCACCGTGCGGCAGGCGGCGTTATATCCGGCCAGGTCGGCGCCGCCCACGGTCGGCGCTTTATCGGGCAGCATCCGGCCTTGAATTTCGGCCGCCTGCGAGAGATCGCGCTGCATGATGCGTTCGGTCTGCTCGATCTCCGCCAGGCGCGCATTTTCGATGCGGATAGCCGCCACGTTTGCCATCACGGTCAGCAGACTGAGGTCGTCCTTGGTGAATTCGCGCAGTACGAAAGGCGAATCCACGTAAATCAGGCCGATGATGCGCTCCTTGGTTTGCAGCGGCACCGCCATCATGGTGTGGACCTTCTGCTCCACGATGCTCATGCGGCCCTTGAACGCGTCGTCCATCGAGACGTCGCGCACCAGGATCGAACTCTTTTCGTTGAGCACCCGGTCGCGCACGCCGGTGGAAATGCGGAATCCGTCGCCTTTGTGCGCTTTCGGCAGCAGTTTGTCGCCTTCGATGATGAGCAGCACGCCGCGCTGCGCGTTCACCGCCTGGATGGCGAGATCCAGGATCACCGGGAAAAGCTCGGCGAGCGGGCGATTTTCGGACAATTCCTGCCCCGCGCGAATCAGCGCCTGCATGGGTGCGGACGACTTCGGGCCGCCCGCCTGGATCGCCATCGTCTGGTTGGAAAGCGCGCCCTCGAGGCTGGTGACGACCGTGGAAGTGCTCGGCGAACTGGAATCTCCGCCTTCGAAGACCACCACGCCCTTGGACGCATCGGCTCCGTCGGGTTCGAAAACGATCACCAGGTGGCCGGCGGTGATGCGGTCGCCCGGCTTGAGGACCAGGCGCGCTTTGAGCGGGATGTTATTGACGAAGGTGCCGTTTTTGCTGCCCAGGTCGCGCACGCTCCAGTTCTCGCCTTCAGACTCGAAGGCGAAGTGTTGGCGCGAGAGACCGGCGTCTTCGGGAAAGCACAGTTCGGCGGCGCTCGATCGGCCGATGGACAGGCGCTCGCCGGTGAGCGGCACCGTCTTCATCTGACCATCGGGACACTGGATCAGAAGTTCGGATGGCATGTGGATTTTTCATTATATGTCAGGACCAACACCGGCCTGTCAGTTGGACCTGGGCCGTTCGACACGATCGATGACCAGGACTTCGAGCGGCGCCTTCCCGGACTCCAGTTTCAATCCGCTCTCTTGAATGGCGGTGAACAGCGCGGGATCCTCACCGGCTGGGTCTTGCCCGAAGGTGAGTTGCACGTCGAATAGCCCGGTGAAGCCGGATTTGTCGATGATGATGCGGTCCGATTTGCCTTGTAACAGTTGGATGAGCCTGGAAACCGGGATCGCCGTCCCGGTGACGACCGTGGTGGTTGGCCCGGCGACCATGCGCAACGCTCCGCGCGGCAACGGACCCAGGGGCGAGCCTTCGGTAGCCACCGTCAGGAGCTGCTGCGACAGTTCCGGCGGCGTCTGATCCGCCGACAATTTCGGTCCCTTTTTCGTCACCACCAGGTTGTATACGGGCAAGTCCCGGGTTTCCTGGTGTGACTGCAACTGGAATTTATCTGCCAGCAGAGATCGTACCATCGCCCGCGTTTGCTCCCCGCCGCCAACGCGCGCGCCGTCCGGCGGCTTGGCTTCGATATCGAAACGCTCCGCCTTCGCCCAGTTCGGCAGACCTACGATCTGCGCCTCCAGAAGCGAGTGGCCTGCCGGCGAGTAGGCGTACATCAGCAGCGCGTACAGATTCACGTTAGTGCCGGCGAACCGGCCTCCCCGCGGACCCATCCCGCTGTTGGCGCTCCCGGAGTGGTTGACTTTAATCGAGACGACTTCGAAAGACTGCGCGCCGGCCAGGACGGCGAGGCTCATCCCCAGAATCAGCATCCTTACCATACTCGAAAGTAAGACGCCGATGAGGCGATTTCGTTGACGCTCAGTGCAGCAGATTCAGGGTGTGGACAGCCGCTTCGGGCGCCTCTTCCCAGCGCAGGCGGGTCTCGCGCCAGGCCTCGCGCCGGACAATGTTGGAACGAACCCAAATTCCCGCAAGCGCCGTGAATACGATAGCGTAGAGCACTGGGTGATCGCAGGCGGCCAGAAGTGCGCTCCCTAATTCAAGCGCCGTCAGCAGCCCGAGCAGGCGGACGGCCTGCAACCACATGGGCGTTTTGCCAGGCAGGTACGAGCACGTAAACGGCAGCTTTTCCCAGGAAGCGAAGACCGCCTCATAGCATGCCAGCCCGAAAACCGCGAACAGAGCCGATTCGCTTGCCGCCACCCGCCAGCCCAACAGGCGCGCTTCGAGGGGAAAGGGAAGGGCCAGCAGCGCCAGCGCGCCGAAACAGAGCGCGAAGCGATCCATGGCGCGCCGCCACTGTTCGCGCCCGGCGCCTTCGGCGATGCGAAACGCCCAGTTCGCCTTCAGTTCAACCGGAATCGAGAAAAGATGTCGCAATCCAATCAAAATAAATACTGAAACAATCACATGCCAATATACAAAACAGGCCCTGACGCTGAGCAGCCGGGCAGCGGCGAACCAGATCGCGAGGCCGAATCCGCCGTATCCCATGAGGATCATGCGATGCGGACCATTGCCCGCTATCCCCTTGGCGAGGAAGACCATAATGGCCTGTTCGTGCGGATCGGGCACCAGCCGGTCGAAGATTGTCCCCACCCAGCGACGCTGCTTCCGCGGAGCGGCCAGCCCCTCCATCATTAACTTGCGATGCTGCCGGTAGCTAACGGTGTAGGCCGCCAATACCGTAATCATGGCCAACGCCAGGCTGCCGAAGGCTCGCTGCGCGAGGGCATGCAGGGCCGGATCAGGATCGCAAATAGCGAGAAACCAAGCAATTGGAAGATATTTCTGAAGTTGAGATTGAATTATAAATCGCGCCAAGCCCGGCCCGATCGAAAAGCTCAACACCAGCGCGGCAAGCATGCCGGCGGCCAGCATACCCTGCAACATCGCGGCGCCGCGGCGAAAAATCCCGCGGAGGGCCAGCAGGGCGAAGAAAATGAAGTAGCAGGATGTGGCCAGTGCCAATGCCAGCGGGGCGATCCGGGAGCGCGCCAGCATCGGGAACCCTAGCGCCGGAACCAGATTGAGCAGGAGGATGGCGCCGGTGGCGACCGTCAGGAGGGCCGCCAGTTTCGCCCCGAAGATCTGCCACGCGCGCACCGGCAGCCATCCGATGGCGCGGTAGTCCGCCAGGGTGGGAAAGAGCGATTGCCACTTGATGACGGTGAGAAGTCCGATAACCGACATCATCATGACGATGAGCCATAGCTCGTCGCCGCGTAGCGCCCACCGGTACGGTTCCGGAGACGGAAGCGCGGAAAGGCGCGCGTACTTGTCTTTCAACGGGCCGGTGACAAACGGAAACCA
>Ga0335078_10006745_pt1 | contig 16999 bp, 15 predicted proteins | sample Lox_Sample_32_FD_206711 | JGI IMG/M metagenome (GOLD analysis project Ga0335078, IMG submission 206711) | Soil microbial communities from Loxahatchee National Wildlife Refuge, Florida, United States - Lox_Sample_3.2 | ecosystem: Environmental > Terrestrial > Soil > Wetlands | place: USA... | reverse complement strand
AAGCCGCGCGCCCGCGAGTCGCCGGCCGCCCAGATCAGGTCCATGACCCGCTGGAAGCCGAACATCGAGTAGAAGATGTAGAACGGGATCATCGGGATGTCGCTGGTGCTGTACGCGGTGGCCGCGGCGATCCAGGACGCCGTCGCCCCGGCCTCGGTGATGCCCTCCTGCAGCATCTGGCCGTCCGGCGCCTCGCGGTAGTACATCAGCTGGTTGGCGTCCTCGGGCTGGTACAGCTGGCCGGCCTGGCTGAAGATGCCGAACTGGCGGAACATGCCCTCCATCCCGAACGTCCGGGACTCGTCCGGCACGATCGGCACCACGCGCGGCCCGAGGGCCTTGTCCCGCAGCAGCGTGTTCAGGATCCGGACGAACGCCATCGTGGTGGAGATCTCCCGGCCCGGCGTGCCGCCCAGCTGACCGCCGAACGCCGACAGCTCGGGCACGGCCAGCGTCTCGGTGGACCGCCGCCGGCGGGACGGCAGGAAACCACCCAGGGCAGAGCGCCGCTCCCGCAGGTACGCCAGCTCCTCGCTGTCCTCGTCGAAGCGCAGGAACGGCAGCTCGGCCAGCTGCTCGTCGGTCAGCGGCAGGCTGAACCGGTCCCGGAACCTGGCCAGGGCGGCCGAGGCCATGTGCTTCTGCTGGTGGGTGATGTTCTGGCCCTCGCCCGATTCCCCCATGCCGTAGCCCTTGATGGTCTTGGCCAGGATCACGGTGGGCTGGCCGGTATGGCGCACCGCGGCCGAGTAGGCGGCGTAGATCTTGACCGGGTCGTGGCCGCCGCGGTTCAGCGCCCAGATCTCGTCGTCGGTCATGCCCGCCACCATCTCGAGCAGCTCCGGGTACTTGCCGAAGAACTTCTCCCGGACGTACGCGCCGTTCTTGGACTTGAAGTCCTGGTACTCCCCGTCGACGGCTTCCTCCATCCGCCTGAGCAGCAGGCCGCTGGAGTCCCGGGCGATGAGCGGGTCCCAGTTGCTGCCCCAGATCACCTTGATCACGTTCCAGCCCGCGCCGCGGAAGATGCCCTCGAGCTCCTGGATGATCTTGCCGTTGCCGCGGACCGGGCCGTCAAGACGCTGCAGGTTGCAGTTGATCACGAAGATGAGGTTGTCGAGCTTCTCCCGGCTGGCCAGCGCGATGGCGCCCAGCGACTCCGGCTCGTCGGTCTCGCCGTCGCCGAGGAACGCCCAGACCTTGCGGTCGGCGGTGTCGGCAAGACCGCGACGCGTCAGGTATTTCAGGAAGCGCGCCTGGTAGATCGCCATGATCGGGCCCAGGCCCATGGACACCGTGGGCATCTGCCAGTAGTCCGGCATCAGCCACGGGTGCGGGTAGGACGACAGCCCCTTGCCGCCGGTCTCCTGGCGGAAGTTCACCAGCTGCTCCTCGGTCAGCCGGCCCTCCACGAACGACCTGGCGTAGATGCCCGGCGACGAATGTCCCTGGATGAACAGCAGGTCGCCGCCGTGCCCGTCGGACGGGCCCCGGAAGAAGTGCTGGAAGCCCACGTCGTACAGGGTCGCCGCGGACTGGAAGCTGGCGATGTGCCCGCCCAGCTCGGAGGACTCCGCGTTGGCCCGCAGCACCATGGCCAGGGCGTTCCACCGGATCAGCGACCTGATGCGGTGATCGACGGCGATCTCCCGCGGGCTCAGCCGGTCCTCTTTGCCGGGCGGGATCGTGTTCAGGTACGGCGTGGTCGCGCTGTAGGGAACCGGCGCGCCCTTCCGGCGTGCCTCCGTGACCACCTCGTCCAGCAGGTAGAACGCGCGGTCCGCGCCCTCGAAGGCGAGCACGGAATCGAGTGCCTCGAGCCACTCCCGCGTCTCGGCCGGGTCAAGGTCTTCCAGCATCAGCGCCCCCTGGCCTCTCGTCGGTGTTCCAAGCCAAGCATCCGCCCGGCTGGCGCTGCCGGGCAAGGAACTACCCTGGGGCAATGGCGAATCCGCTCGATCAGGTGGCGTCCTGGCCGGCCACTGCCGCGGCCGGCGTGGCGTCGGCGGCGGGCGTGATGGAATCCGCCGGGCCGGCCGATCGGCCGTTCCGCTGGGCTTCGGTGACCAAGCTGCTCGTCGCGCTGGCCGCGCTCGACGCCGCCCAGCGCGGCCTGCTCGACCTGGACGAGCCGGCCGGCCCGCCGGGATCGACGATCCGGCACCTGCTGGCGCACGCCTCCGGGCTCGCCTTCGACAGCGACGCGGTCCTCGCCCGGCCCGGCACCCGGCGCATCTACTCCAACCGCGGCATCGAGATCGTCGCGGACGTCGTCGCCGCCCGGTGCGGCCAGCCCTTCGAGCGGCTGCTGGCCGAGGAGATCTGCCTGCCGCTCGGGATGTCCGCCACCCGGCTGGAAGGCTCCCCGGCCTGGGGCGCTGTCGGCCCGCTCACCGACCTGATGAACCTGGCCGTCGAGCTGGCCAGCCCGTCGCTGCTCGGCGAGGACCTGCTGGCGCAGGCCACCCGGACCGCGTTCGGCGGGCTGTCCGGCATCCTGCCCGGCTTCGGCCGCCAGCCGCACAACGACTGGGGCCTGGGCTTCGAGATCAGGGACAGCAAGGCGCCGCACTGGACCGGATCGGCGAACTCGCCCCGGACGTTCGGTCACTTCGGCCAGTCGGGCAGCTTCCTGTGGGTGGATCCCGAGGCCGGGATGGCCTGCGCCGCGCTGGCCGACCGCGACTTCGGCGACTGGGCCCGGCAGGCCTGGCCCCGCCTGTCCGATGACCTCCTCGCCGCCCACGCCGCATAATCGTGTCCATGAGGCTGCGGCCGATGGCCCCCCAGGCCGCAGCCGGCACCTCGCCCGCAGCCCGGCGCGTACCAAGAAGCCCAGTATTTTCGTGTCACGATAGATATGGCAAATATGCCTGCCTGGAGCCGCCTCGCCCGCCCCGCCGGGCGCATGCTGCACGATATAGTGTCCCGACGGGAAGCGCATGAGGACGCTTTCGGCAGGCGCGGAAGGTGATAATGACCCGGCTGACCCAGCAGGACTTCGAAAGGCTCCTGGAGTTCCGGGTCACCCTGCGCCGCTTCCAGCGGTGGAGTGAGGACCAGGCCCAGGCTGAGGGGCTGACCCATGTTCAGCACCAGCTGCTGGTCGCGGTCAAAGGGCACCGGGGAGACCTGCCGCCCACCGTGGGTGATCTGGCCGGGTACCTGCTGCTGCGGCCGCACAGCACGGTCGAGCTCATCGACCGGGCCGAAGCCGCCGGCCTGGTGGAGCGGACACCGGACGGAGACGACGGGCGTGTCGTTCGCGTCCGGCTGACCAGCGAGGGCGAGCGCATCTTGCAGAAGCTGACCCGGGCTCACCTGGATCGTCTGCACGAGCTCGCCACCGTCCTTGATGAGCTCGTGACCCGGTACGGCGCCGAGTCCCGCGCCTGACGCGCCCGCCCTTTCGGGGACGGCGCTCTTCGGGGACGGCGCTCTTCGGGGACGGCGCTCTTCGGGGACGGTGCCCTATCGGGAACCCGCCGCACCCGGTCGCAGCGCTCCGAGCACCCGCCTCGGCGTCAGCCGCAGTTGTTCCCAGCGTGGCTTGGACTCGCCGGCGTTGAAGCTGCTGAAGGCGGCGAGCATCGAGTTCAGGCGGGGGTCTGACCGGCCCACTGCCTTGCCGATGCGGCTGAGCGCTCGTCTTTCAGTCAGTGACAGGCACATGGCCATCCTCCTCAGCGCAGGCATGGCACTAAGTGGCTATATCGTAACACGAAAGATTGTGGCCAGACGCCGGCCGGGCCCGCGGCGGTCACCGCCGCGGGCCCGGCCAGGAACGCGGCGAGTTCCGCGATCGCCGCGTGGGGTTTCAGTGATTTACGGCTGGGGTCAGCAGCCGTCGTAGGGGGACCAGTTGGACTGGCCGCCCTGAGCGAGCGCGTTGGCGAACACCTGGTTCTGCTCGGTCACGCTGGCGTGCCCGAAATCGGCGGCCGAACCGCCGTAGGCGACCCAGGTCGACTCGCTGAACTGGTACAGGCCGTAGTGGCCGCTGGAGTTCATGACCTGCGCGTTGCCCCCGGACTCGCGGGATATCACGCACTGGCCGAACGACCCGCCCGAGTAGCTGCTCGCCACCGGGGTGCTCGCCTGCGCCGGTGCGTATGCCGTGGCCGACACGGCCGGCGCCGGGGCCGCAGGCGGGGCGGCCGGCTCGAGCAGTGCGGGCGCGCCGGGTATGGTCGCGGGCTCGGCCGGGATCTTCAGCACCTGCCCGGTGCGCAGCATGTTCGCCCAGCGGATCTTGTCGCGGTTGGCCCAGTACAGCACCGGCCACGCGTTCTGCTTGTGGTAGAAGTGGCCGGCGATCGAGGACAGCGAGTCACCCGACCGGACGGTGTACTTGACTAGCTGGGCCTGCTGGGCCTGCTGGGCCTGCTGGGCCGGAGCCGCCGCGTGGCTGGCGGCCAGCTGCTTCGCTGGCTGCAGGACAGCCGCGGACAGGCCCGCGTAGCTGGCCGCGGTGGTCTGGGCCGCTGCATGTGCCGGCGCCGGGTCGGCCAGGGCCTGCGGCGCCAGGCAGACTGCCGCCGCCGTGGCGGCCAGCGCGGGCACGGCGGCGGAGGGTAGCAGGTGCTTGAGTCGGATACGTGACGGTTTCCTGTGGCTGCCCAAAGGGCTCCTTCCCGGACAGGGCGCGCTCACCTGGAAGGCGGCAACAGTGGTGCATCAGGGCGTTGTCGCCTTCGGAGCGCCTGACATCGGGGCAGCTTATAGGGCACACGGGACTAAATCTCCCAAAATGGACCAATTTGGCAGCAAGCTGCTAAACTGCTCGTAACAAGTCACAATGGCCACATATGTTCGCTCTGGTCACATGCTTCACGGATTACTAGCGGATAGTCGACACTAGTCGTGAAGAACGCCGGGCCCGGCCCGGTGTCACCGGGCCGGGCCTGGACTGAGCACCCGGTGAGCGGTTCCAGGCCCCCTCCCGCTCCGCGCCCCCGCGGCTTAGCGAATGGTTGCGCGTCCGGTAACCGCGCTGGCCGGGCCTCCGGCTGGCCCGGCCAGCCACGGCGCCATGGCGGTCAGGACGAGAGCATCCCGCTGGCAAGGGCTCGCCAGGTCACCGGGCCGACGATCCCGTCCACGGTCACCAGGTGCCCCCGCGCCCGCAGCAGGTACTGCAGGGCCGGTACCGGATGCCCCTGGCTGCCCCGCTTGAGCAGCGGCCATGGCTGGATCTGATCGCTCATCGTCGTCCTCCTCTGGTAATCCAAGATCACGCCATGGCCACGCACACGGCTTGCAGACCCCATGTAGATGATGTGGAGGTCCGCGCCGCGCCCGGTCAGGTCAGCTCGAGCAGCAGCCAGGCCAGTTCCCCGGGCCGGTTGCTGGCGATCATGTGGCCGGTGGCGATCTCCCGGTAGCGCCAGGCGGGCGAGGCCATGGCCCGGTCCGCGGCGGCCCAGAACGGGCCGCCGGCCTCGGGCCGGGGCTCCCCGGTCGCCTTGACGTAGGTGCGGGTGAACGGGTAGTCCTCCAGCGGGCGCGCCAGCCGGACCGGTTCGGTGAAGCAGCCCACCGGGTGCGGCGTGCGCCGGGCGCTGGCCCACGCCGCCTCGGCCGGATCGTCGAACTCGCGGGCCTGCGGAGGCACCAGCCAGTCCCGGCCCAGCCCGATCACGCCGCGCCCGATCACGCCGCGGCCCGCCCCGTCCCCGCCGCGGCCGGCCCCGCCGCCGCTGAGGCTCTCGACCGAGTCGCCGTCCCCGGGCACGAAGGCGTCCAGGTAGACCAGATGCCGTACCCGTTCGGCCATATGCTCGAGCGCACCGGTGACGACGAAGCCTCCGTAGGAGAAGCCGAGCAGCACGATGTCGCGGAGGTCCTCGTACAGGACGGTGTTGACGACATCGGTGATATGGGTGGTCAGGCAGACCAGCGGGCTGGTCAGGTGGGCGCGCTCGCCGATGCCGGTCAGGCTCGGCGTGAATACCTCCTGGCCGGCCTCCTGCAGCGGGCGGCGGACCTTGCGGAAGCCGTGCGCGCCGCCCCACGCGCCATGCACCAGGACGAAGACCGTCATCTACGCCTCGCTCGTGTCGTGACCCGCGTGGTGAGTGAGCTCGGACCGGGCGCGCTCGAAGGTGATGGTCCGGTGCGCCCGGTTCTTGGTGAAGGTCAGTGCCCGCGCCCAGTTGAAGACGGCGCCTGCCCGATTGCCCCAGCCGACCAGGTAGAGCACATGGACGAACCCCCACATCGTGTAGCCGATCACCCCGGTGAACTTCATCCCGAACGCGTCCGTGACGGCCGACAGGTGGCCGATGGTCGCCATGCTGCCCTTGTCGCGATACGCGAAGGGCGCCGTTCCGGTCTTGCCCGCCAGCCGGTCACGGATCAGCCGGCCCACGTAGGTGCCCTCCTGGATCGCGGGCTGGGCCACCCCTGGCAGGTCGTTCAGCGCCACCATGTCCCCGATGGCGAAGACCTCCGGGTGACCAGGCAGGCTGCAATCCGGCCGCACCGCCACCCGGCCCGCCCGGTCGGTATCGGCCCCGGTCGCCCCGGCCAGCATGGCCGCCAGCGGCGAGGCCCGCACCCCGGCCGCCCAGATCTTCGTCCGGGCGGGGATGCGCCTCTCCCCGTCAGGACCCTTGACCGTGACGCTGTCATCGTCCATGGCTAGCGCCGCGGTATTCAGCCACACGTCCACGCCCATCTTCCGCAGCCGCCGCCGCGTGTAGCGCTGCAGCCTGGGGGCGAACGCGGCGAGCACTTCCGGGCCCGCCTCGATCAGCAGGATCGTCGCTTCCGTGGTGGTCACCGACTTGAACTCCCGGGGCAGCGCCTCGTGCGCGAGCTCGGCGACCTGGCCGACCATCTCCACTCCGGTCGGCCCGGCTCCTATCACCGCGAAGGTCAGGTACGCCGCCCGCTCCGCGGGGTCGGCGGCCAGTTCGGCCATCTCGAAGGCGCCGAGGATGTGGCTGCGCAGCCGGGAGGCGTCTCGCAGGGTCTTCAGGCCAGGCGCGAAGGCGGACCATTCGTCATGCCCGAAGTAGGCGTCCGTGCACCCGGCCGCGACCACCAGGGTGTCATAGGGCAGCGTCAGCTGCCGGCCGTCCGGGGCCAGGGCCCGCACCACTCGGCCCTCCAGGTCCAGGTCCTGCGCCTCGGCCAGCACGACGCGCGCGTTGGCCTGCTTCCTGACCACGCCGCGCAGGGCCGGCGCGATAACGCCGTCGGGCAGGATCCCGGCGGCGACCTGGTACAGCAGCGGCTGGAACAGATGGTGGTTGGTCCGGTCGACGATCGTGACGCCGGCATCGCTGCGGGCCAGGGCACGCGCTACCCTGATCCCGCCGAACCCGCCACCGACGACCACCACCTGGTGACGTCTCTCGCTCATGAGCACAGCATTTCAGGGCACGGCTTCCACCGTAAGAACGTCAGCACCAGCCGGCCGCGCACGCCGTGCGCCTCGAACCGGCGGTGCGCCTCCGCCGCCCGCGCGGCCGGCAGTACCTCGGCCACCCGCAGCGACAGCACGCCCTTGGCCGCCAGTTCGGCCAGCTGGGTCAGCTTGTCACCCTCGTGCAGGTGATGGAAGACCAGCACCAGGGACACGGTGATCCCGCGCTCGCTCTCGCCGGAGAACGGGCGCACCGCGATGACCTGCCCGCCGTCCCGCACCGCGGCCAGCACCGGCGGGCCCATCACCGCCGCGTCCAGCAGGGCGTCCACGCCGGACGGAAGCACCTGCCGCATGCGCGCTGCCACGCCGGGGCCGCGTGGCACCACCACGTCCGCGCCGAGCTCGCTGACCAGTTCCTCGTCCGCCGGGCTGGCGTCCGCGATCACCCGGAGCCCTTCCGCCCGCCCCAGCTGGATGGCGTACCCGCCGACCGCGCCCGCCGCTCCGGTCACCCCGAGCGTCTGGCCGGGCCGCAGGGCCAGCTCGTCGAGGGCGGCCCGGACGGTCAGCGCGTTCATCGGCAAGGTGGCCGCCGCCTGCAGGCTGAATGACTCGGGCACCCGGGTGAGCGCGTCGGCCGCTACCACCACGAACTCCGCCTGCGCGCCGCCGCCGGGGCCCCAGGGCGACACGGCGGCCATCACCCGGTCCCCGGGCGCCCACGGCGAAGCCGCGTCCGGCCCCGCGATGCCGTCCGGCCCCGCGATGCCGCCCGGCCCCGCGATGCCGCCCGGGCCCGCGATGTCCACCACCCCGGCCAGGTCCATCCCGGGCACGTAGGGCGGCGAGACCCCATCGGGCATGGAGCGGTGCGCACCGGACCGGAAGGCCAGGTCGGTCGGGTTCACCGCCGCCGCGGCCACCCGGACCCGCACCTCACCCGGCCCCGGCACCGGGACCGGCCGCGAGACCAGGTGCAGCACCTCGGGCCCGCCGAACTCGGTGAACCCCACCGCCCGCATCATGCTCGCGCTCATGGTCACGCCCCCTCTCCCGGCTCCGCGCCGGCGCCCGGCTCAGGAGCGGCTCCTGTAATGGACAGCGCCGCGGCGATGATCTTCGGCTCGTCGGGCAGGATGTAGTCCTCCATCGGCTTGCTGTACGGGACCGTGGCGTCCAGCGCCGTCACCTGCCTGATCGGAGCCCGGAGATAAGAAAATCCCTGGTCGGCGACCTCCGCGGCGATGACCGCGGACGCCGAGGCGTGCCGCGTCGCCTGGTCCACCAGCACCAGCCGCCCGGTCTTGGCCACCGACTCCAGGATGGTGGCCATGTCCAGCGGCACCAGCGTGCGCGGGTCGATCACCTCCGCCGACACCCCGGAACCGGCCAGCGAAGACGCCGCCGCCAGCGCCCGCCCCACCATGGCGCCGGTGGCCACGATGGTCACGTCGTCCCCGGCCCGGCGCACGACCGCCTGGCCGAACGGCACCAGGTGCTCGCCCTCCGGCACTTCACCTGGCTCCAGCGTCAGCAGGTAATGGTGGAAGAAGCACACCGGGTTGTCGTCCCTGATGGCCGTGGCCATCAGGCCCTTGGCGTCGGCGGGCGTGGCCGGCAGGGCCACCTTGAGCCCGGGCACCCCGGTGAACATGCCGTAGATCGACCCGGTGTGCTGCCCGGCCCAGCCGGCCGTGAACCCGTAGCCCGCCTTCAGCACCAGCGGCACCGAAACCCGCCCGCCGCTCATGTACCGGAACCGCGGCGCCTCGTTCACCACCTGGTCCATCGCCACCAGCATGAACTCGGCCATGTACAGCTCGACCACCGGCCGGTACCCGGCCAGCGCGGCCCCGATGGCCATCCCGATCTCGGCGGTCTCCGAGATCGGGGTGACCCGGACGCGATCGGCGCCGAAGGCCTTCAGGAACTCGTCGTCCGGCGTCGTCGCGATGTTCTGGCCGAAGTAGAGCACGCTCTCGTCGCGCTCCATCTCCTGGCGGATGGCCTCGTCGATCGCCGCGATATAGGGAAGCTGCCTGCTCACGACAGCACCTCCGTCACAACAGCACCTCCGTCACGCGTACACATGCCGCAGCGCGGCGTCCGCCGGGGGATAGGGGCTGGCCAGCGCGAACTCCACCGCCGCAGCCATCTCCTCGCGGACCTCGGCCGCCAGCGAATCGGCCGCCGCGGCGTCCAGCACCCCCTCAGCCAGCAGCCGCTCCCGCATGCGCACCAGCGGGTCGGCCCGCCGCGCCGCCTCGTACTCCTCAGGAGCGCCGAAAACCGCCACTGCCTCGTGCTCGGGAAAGTGCAGCGGCACGCCGGGCGGCGCGATGATGTTGCCGTGCGCGCTCAGCCGGTAGATCTTCGACTCCACCAGCGTCGGGCCGCCGCCCGAGCGAGCCCGTGAAACCGCCGAAGCCACCGCCTCATACACGCAAACCGGGTCCCCGCCGTCGACCGTGACCCCCGGCATCGAGAACGCCCGGGCCTTCACCGCCAACGGCTCCCCGGCCGCGGCGTTGGCGTCCTCCTGCTCGACCCGGGTGACCACGTTGTAGGAGTTGTTCTCGAGCACGTAGACGATGGGCAGCTTCCACAGCGAGGCCACGTTCAGTGCCTCGGCGAACGCACCCTGCTTGGCCGCGCCGTCACCGAAGAAGCACAGCACCACCTGGCCCTGCCCGCGGATCTGCGCCGCGTAGGCGACGCCGGTGGCCTGCGGGATGCCCTGCCCGACGATCCCCGACGTGCCGAGGAACCCGCGCTCGGGGTCGGCCAGGTGCATCGAGCCGCCGTAACCGCCGCACAGCCCGGCCGCCCGGCCGTAGATCTCGGCCATCATCGCCTTGGGGTCGCTGCCGAGCACGAGCGGATAGCCGTGGCACCGGTAGGTGGCCATCACCTGGTCGCCGGGCCCCGGGGACAGCCGGAGCGCGGCCAGTGACCCGGTGATCGACGCCTCCGCCCCGTCGGCCAGGTGGGTGTGACCGCGGATCACCCCCGGGTGCTCGGTGAACGTCGCCTTCACCCGTTCCTCGAACTCCCTGATCCGCAGCATCTGCCGGTACATCCACACCAGGTCCGGCTCAGGCCCGCGGTCCGGTTCAGGCTCCATCGCTGTCTCCCAGGATCTCCAGCAGTTCGTCCACGCCCCGCACCCACAGGTGCGGCCGGCGCGAGGGGGGCACGCCCTCGTAGGAGGCCGAGCCACCCAGGCCGGTGCCCACCGCAATGGCCAGCGCGCGGCCCTGGTGCGCCATCGGCACCTCGAGCTCCGGATCGTCCCCCACCACGGCCAGGCGCGCGGTCGGCACGCCGATCCGGTACGCCGCGCTGCGCAGCGCGTCCAGCGACGGCTTGCCCACCACGTGCAGCCCGCAGCCGGTCAGCGACCTGATCATCGCGGAGATGGCCCGGGACGTCCCGATCGCCCGGCCGCCGTCCACCGCGAAGAACGGCGTCTGCGAGCAGCTGTACAGCTCGGCCCCGTCCCAGACCGCCTGGCAGGCGGCCTCCAGCGCGGGCATGGTGAACTCGGGAAACCAGGCAGCCAGCACCGCGTCCGCCGGCGTGCCGGCCGCGGGCGGCACCACCTCCAGGCCGGCCTGCCGCAGCGGCTCCGCCACCCCATCGCCGCCCAGCAGCATGACCCGCTTGCGGCCGTCGCGGGTGAGCACCCGGACGGCGCTGCTGGCCGGCGTCATCATCGCCTCGTCCGGCAGCGGGAACCCGAGCTCCCGCATGACCCGCGCGTAGTGCGCGGGCGAGCGCATCGTCCCGTTGGTGAAGACCACGTACGGCATCCCGCGGCCGGCCGCCCAGCGGGTGATCTCCAGCGCGCCGGGCAGCGGCCGCAGCCCGTGGCTGAGGCGGTCGCCGAGCACCAGCGTCCCGTCCATGTCGAACACGAAGCCGCGCACCGCGGCCAGCCGTTCCCGGACCATGTCACTGTGCATCAGCACGTCCCCTGGTGAGCGAGAGCCGGAACCCCGGCTTGTCCACGACCAGGCGCGAGACCGGCGGCCGGTCGCCGAGCTCGCGCAACAGCCGCAGCACCGGCTGCAGCTCCGGGTTGTAGTGCCGCGGCGCGGGGGCAGCGGCCAGCATCGCGTCCACTTCCTCCGCCGGCATGCCGAACCTCAGCAGCAGCTCCTCATCCGAGATCCCCCGCGGCATTCGCTGGCGGAGCTCGGCCACCGACAGCGGCGGCGGCTCGGCGGCCAGCTCCCGGGCCCGCGGCCGGTCCAGGATCCGGTCCAGCACCCACGGCTCGACCGGCGCCGTCGGCTTGCCGAAGCTGCCGAGCACGTACCTGATCACCTGGTCCGGCACCACCTCGTACCGGGAACCGCTCAGCACGTTCGACAGCGCCTGCCCCATCACCATCTGCGGGAAGGGCGTGACCATGATCGGGTAGCCGAGCTCGGCCCGGACCCGGGTCACCTCCTCCAGCACCGCGCCGAACCGGTCCTGGTGGCCCAGTTCGGACAGCTGCCGGCGCAGCGTGGTCAGCACGCCGCCGGCCAGCTGGTGCCGGGTGAACGCCGCGTCGTAGGGCCGCGGCTGGCCGGCCGGCCGCGATTCCGCCGCGGCCAGCCGGTCGAAGTACCGCGCCACCCTGGCCAGCAGCCGGTCGTCCACGTCCACGGCGTGCCCGAGCTCGCGCAGGTTGGCCACGATGCGCTCGGCGTCGGGCAGCGAGGACCCGTCGGCCAGCGCGCCGCAGCCCACCTGGAGCACCGAAACGCCCAGGTCCGGTGCGGCCAGGTAGACCAGCGGCGACAGCCCGATGGTGCAGTGCGCGTGCAGTTCCAGCGGCTTGCCGCCGAGCCTCGCCCGCACCGCCGGGATCAGCGTGCGGGCCCGCTCCGGCGTCAGCAGCCCGGCCGGGTCCTTGATGTAGGCGCGGTCGATGTACGGCCACGCGGCCGCCTGCTGGGCGATCCCGGCGTAGAAGTCGTCGTCGTGCACGTCGGAGATCGTGTAGGTGAGCGCCACGATGGTCTCGGTGCCGCCGGCCCGTTTGATCATCCGCGCGGTCTGCCGCACCGCGTCCATGTCGTGCATCGGGTCGAGCAGCACGAACCGCGATATCCCCGCCGCCACCAGCCGCTCGTAGACCAGCTGCATCACGTCCGGGTGGGCGCGCTCCCAGGAGATGAACCGGAAGCCGGTGCCGATCAGCTGCAGCGGCGTGTCCGGCATGGCCGCGTGGGTGAGCCGGATCCGCTCCCAGGGGTCCTCCCGGTGCGTCCGCACCGCGACCCCCATGGCCGTGCTCGACATGAAGTCCAGCGCGCGGAACCCGACCCGGTTCATCAGCGGGGCGATCTGCACGATGTGCTCGGTCCGCAGCCCGGTGGCCCCCCACAGGCTCTGGTTGCCGTCCCGCAGCGAGACGTCGACGAGAGCGACCTCAGCCATTTTCGTACCTAACGGGCGAGGTTCGGAGCTCCAGCCACCGTGCGAGATAACCTACGTCGACGCCCCCGGCGGCGAACTCGCCGTCGGCGGCCAGGCCCGCGTGCATCGGCAGGGTGGTCCTCACCCCGCCGATCTCGCACCGGGCCAGCGCGCCGCGCAGCCGGGCCAGCGCCTGGGCCCGGCTGGCCCCGCTGACGATCAGCTTGGCCAGCAGGCTGTCGTACTGCGGTGGCACCGCCGAGCCCGCCTGGATGTGCGTGTCGACCCGGATGCCCGAACCGGCCGGGAAGACCGCGCTGGTCACGGTGCCCGGGCTCGGCCGGAACCCGGCCGCCGGGTCCTCCGCGTTGATCCGGCACTCGATCGCGTGGCCGCGGAACTGGACGTCAGCCTGGGACAGCCGCAGGCCGCGCCCCTCGGCGATCGCGATCTGCTCCGCGACCAGGTCGAGCCCGGTGACCGCCTCGGTCACCGGGTGCTCCACCTGGATGCGCGCGTTCACCTCGAGGAACCAGAACGCGGACCGCCCGGCGTCCACCAGGAACTCCACGGTGCCCAGGCCCTGGTACTTCAGGTGCAGGCCGAGCGCGACCGCCGCCGCCCGCATGCCGACCCGCAGCGTCTCGCCGAGCCGCGGCGCCGGCGCCTCCTCGATCAGCTTGGCGTAGCGCCGCTGCACCGAGCAGTCCCGGTCGCCGAGGTGGATCACGTTCTCCCCGTCGCCGAGCAGCTGCACCTCGACGTGCCGGGCGGGGGAGACGTACCGCTCCAGGTACACCCGCGGATCGGAGAACGCCGCCCCCGCCTCCGCGCTGCCCACCGCGACCGCCTCGCCGAGCTCGCCCTGATCCCGCGCTACCCGCAGCCCGCGCCCCCCGCCGCCGCCCGCCGCCTTGACCAGCACCGGATACCCGATCTTCGCGGCCAGCTCCCCCGCATCGCCCGCGCTCATGACCCCCGCATCGCCCGTCCCTCCAGCCCCATCCGGCCCTCCAGCCCCGCCGGGTCCTCCAGCTCCGCCGCCCCCCACCAGCCCGCCCGGCAGCACCGGCAGCCCGGCCGCGGCCGCGTGCCGCCGCGCCGCGACCTTGTCCCCGGCCGCCTCGAGCACCTCCGCACTCGGCCCGATGAACACGATGCCCGCCGCCTCGCAGGCCCGCGCCAGCCGCGGGTTCTCCGACAGGAAGCCGTAGCCCGGGTGGATGGCGTCCGCCCGGGCCGCCACCGCGGCCCCGACCACCGCCGCCACGTCCAGGTAGCTCTCCGCCGGGCTGGATCCTTGATCGCCCCCGATCGCGATGGTCTTGTCGGCCAGCCGGGCCGGGACCGCACCCGCGTCCGCGGGCGAGACGGCCAGCACGGTCTCGATGCCGAGCCGCTGGCAGGTGCGCAGTACCCGGACGGCGATCTCGCCGCGGTTGGCGACGAGCACCCGCCGCAGGATCATCGATCGGCCCTGATGCGCAGCAGCGTGGCCCCGTGCGCAGCGAACTCGGCGTTCCCCACGCAGAATTCGGCGACCGTCCCGGCCACGCCCGCGTGCACCGAGTTCATCAGCTTCATGGTCTCCACGATCCCGATCACGGTCTCCGTGCCGACCTGGCTCCCCACCTCCACGAACGGCGCCGCCCCCGGCCGCGGCGCCCGGTAGAACGTCCCCGGCAACGGCGCCCGCACCGCCACCAGTTCCCCGCCATCCTCCCCGGCCTCGCTCGCGTCCCCAGACCTAGTCTCACCAGTCCCAACCACCTCAGCAGGCCCGCGGCCCGCGGCGGCGGGCGGCGCGGCGGGGGTGAGGGGGGCCGCCGCGGACTGGATCTGGGTGGCCCGGGTCCAGCCGCCGGGGGTGCGGCGCAGGGTCAGGCGGAAGCGGGACGTTTCCAGGTCGAGCTCGTCGTAGGGCAGCGAGTCGAGCAGCGCGAGGATGTCCGTGACATCGGTGTCGGTCAGGTCCATCACAGCGCCTTCCTGAACCGGACGAGCACATGGTCGCTGGCCCGCGGCTTCGGCGTGGCGATGGGCGCCTGGTCGCGGGCCGCCCAGACCGTCTCCGGACGGCTCTGCAGCAGCACGATGCGGTCCGCGGGCTCGGCGTGCAGGGCCGGGCACCCCGGGGCGTCGCCGAGCAGCGCCCATTCGATGTCCTGGGGCACGCCGTAGTGCTCCTCGACCCGCAATCCGACCGCAGTCAGCGCGCGGGCCTCGTCGTCGGTCAGGCAGGGCGAACGCCGCAGGGCTGTGGGCATGGGCTGGGCGGTGATCCCATCCCCGTTCGGCATGAAGGAATGTGCCCGCAGCTTGGCACTGACCCGCCGCCCGGTGATCTCGCCGGTCACCTTGCTGACCGTGAAGCTGTCCGGCGTCACCTCGCCGGCCACCAGGGCCGAGCCGAGCCCCCAGGTTCCCTCGATGGCTACCACCGAACGGTCGCCGGTGACCGGGCTGCGGGTGAACATCACCCCGGCCGCGCGCGGGCTGACCATGCGCTGGACGACGACGCCCATGGCCAGGCCGCCTTCGCCGATGCCCTGGCGGCGCCGGTAGGTGACCGACTCGTCGTTGTACAGGCTGGCCCAGCACGAGCGCACCCGGTCGAGCACGTCGTCGGCGCCGCGTACCGCCAGGTAGGTGTCCTGCAGCCCGGCGAAGCTGGCCTGCGGGCTGTCCTCCATGGTGGCGCTCGACCTGACCGCCACCGCCGCCACCTCGAGCTGCCGGTACGCGAACGTGATCTCCGCCGCCACCTCGGGCGGCAGCGGTGCCGCCGTGATCCGGGCGCGGAGGGCAGCCGCGGCGCTCGACAGAGCCGCGAGATCGTCGCCAGGCAGGCCGCCGATGGCGCCGCGGATCGCGCCGGACGGATCGAGCGTCTGCATGACCAGGCCGAACGCCGCCACGGTGACCACGTAGGCGCGCGGGACGGGTATCCCGGCGCGGGCCAGCTCGCCGAGGGCCGCCGCCTTGCCGCCAGCCCAGGCCGCGTCCGCGGCGCCGACGTCGCCGAGCCCCCGGACGAAACGCGCGCCGGCCGGCTCAGTCACTCGAGGACCTGGACGACCCCGCGGTCGCCGTCGACGCGCACCCGCTGGCCGGTGCGGATCCGCTTGGTCGCGTCGCCGGTGCCGACCACGGCCGGCATGCCGTACTCCCGCGCGACGATCGCCGCGTGCGACATCGAGCCGCCGATGTCGGAGACCGCCGCCTTGATCTTGCCGAACACCGGCGCCCAGCTCGGCGCGGTCACCGGGCAGACCAGGATCTCGCCGTCGCGGATCTCGCCGATCTGGTTGACGTCGGTCAGCACCCGGGCGGGCCCCTCGACGATGCCCGACGAGGCGCCGCAGCCCCGGATCTCGCCCTCGTCGGGCCGCAGCCAGGCCTCGATCGTGCTCTGGGTGACGCCCCAGAGCATGTGCACGGCCGGGTCGTTGAGCGCCTCGGGCACCGGGCCTAGCGCGGGCGGCGGCGACCAGTCGCGCAGGGCGGCCAGTATCCGCTTGCGCTCGGCCACGATGGGCCGGAAGTGGGCCGCGCCCAGCGGCGGGCCGCCCGCGGCCCAGGCCAGCATCACGTCCGACAGGGCCTGGTCGACCTCGGTGTGGTGCAACTGGAACACGTCCTCGGCGTCGTCCAGCACCCCGAACCTGGCCAGCAGCGCGCCGAACTCACGGATCTTGTTGAAGAACAGCGTGGTGAACCAGTGCTCGCAGTAGAACTTGTGATCTTCCACGTACGGGAAGACCACCCGGCACAGGCCGAGCATCTGGTCGAACGCGGCTCGCTCCTCCTCGGTGCCGAGCAGGTCCCGGTATTCGGCGGCGATCCGGTCCCGTTCGGTCCGCAGCGCCTCGGTGGGGCGGTCGGCGAGCAGGCCGTCGCGGACCTGGGCCACGTACCGGGGGAGCGCGGCGAACGGGACCGTCAGGTCGTCGGACCAGCTGCGGTGGTGGTGATAGAACCCGTCGCCGGTGGACACGTTGAACCAGGGCTCGCGGGCCTGCTCGAAGGCGGCCAGCCACTGCCGGCCGCCCTCGCCGCGGCCGGCCAGCGCGGCCAGGACCGCTGGCGGCGAGCATCCCTCGGTGAACAGGTCGTCCACCCCGGCCTTGACCGCCACCCGGGCCAGGTTGCGCAGCTCGTCGTCGGGCCGGTACATGATCACGTCGATGCCGGCCACCATGCGGGCCACCG
>Ga0335078_10006744_pt1 | contig 17000 bp, 15 predicted proteins | sample Lox_Sample_32_FD_206711 | JGI IMG/M metagenome (GOLD analysis project Ga0335078, IMG submission 206711) | Soil microbial communities from Loxahatchee National Wildlife Refuge, Florida, United States - Lox_Sample_3.2 | ecosystem: Environmental > Terrestrial > Soil > Wetlands | place: USA... | reverse complement strand
AAGGGACAGGTGCGTACTTTCATACGCCCTGCTGAAAATGCGGTCAAGAAACCGCCCCGGCGGCGGCGTACAATCGAGAGCGCCGGCTCGGGGTACTCCGCCGCGGACCGGGCCGGCGAAAAAAAAAGAGGAGCCGACATTGCTGCCGGCCCCCCTGCGGGCCCAGAGGGGGAGGGGGGGGACCCCTGGACCCGACGACAAGAGAATCCTATCACGGACCGCTCCGGTCAACACCCGAATGGAGCCGCCCCAAAAGGATTGAGCCCGTGCGACGGAAGGAGCGAGCGTGGCCGGCGAGGCGAGCGGTCCCCCCCGCGGCCCCCGTCGCCCCGCCGCGGGAAGGGCACGAGTGAAGGCGGCGCCGCTCCACCCCTTCGCCAGGGCCGTCCTCTCGACCTGCCGCCGGCGCCGCCTCTTGTCGGCCTCGGACCGAGTCCTCGTCGCCCTCTCGGGCGGCCCGGACTCGACGGCGCTCGTCGCCTGCCTCGCGGAGCTTCTCGCCCGGGGTGAGGTGGCCGAGGTCCGGGCCGTGCACGTCGACCACCAGCTGCGCGCCGGCAGCGCGGCGGAGGGGCTCGCCTGTGCGGCGCTCTGCCGGGGGCTCGGGGTGGAGTTCGCGGGCCGAAGGGTGACGGTGGCGGCGGGGAACGTCCAGGCCTCGGCGCGGCTCGCCCGCTACCGCGCGCTCCGGGAGGTGGCGGCGGAGGTCGGAGCCTCCCGCATCGCCACCGGGCACACGGCCGCGGACCAGGCGGAGACGGTCGTGCTGCGGCTCCTGCGGGGAGCGGGCGCGCGCGGCCTCGGCGCCATTCCGCCGCGGCGGGGTGCGCTCGTGAGGCCGCTCATCGACCGCTCGCGGGACGAGGTGCTCGCGTACCTTCGCGACCGGGGCCTCGGCTTCCTGGAGGACCCGACGAACCGGAGCCCGCGCTACCTCCGCAACCGCGTCCGCGCCGAGGTGATGCCGGTCCTGCGGGCCCTGGCGCCGCAGGTCGAGCGGGCGCTCTCCCGGACGGCCGACCTCCTGCGCGCCGACGAGCGGGCCCTCACCCGGCGGGCGCGCCCCCTCGCCGCGGGGGGCCGCCTCCGGGTGGCGGCGCTCCTCGCCGAGCCCGCGGCGGTGCGGCGGAGGGCGGTGCGAGACCTCTGGCGCGCCGCGGCCGGGAGCCGCCGGGACCTCGGGGCCGGCCACGTCGAGGCGGCGCTTTCCCTGCTCGGGCGCGGGAGGCCGGGCCGGGTCAGTCTGCCCCGCGGCCTCGAGGCGCGCTGCGCCTACGGGTTCCTGGAGATGGGCCCGGTGCCGGCCCCGGCCTCGCCGAGCGAGCCGCTCGCGCTCCCCGGCCCCGGGAGCTACCCCTTCCCCGGGGGCGGCGAGCTGGAGGTCCGGGCGGCGGAGGGCGCGGCCGTCGCCTGGCCCCTGTGGGTGCGCGGGCGGCGCCCGGGCGACCGGTTCCGGCCCCGAGGAGGCGCGGGCTCGAAGAAGCTCAAGGCCTGGCTCATCGACCGCAAGGTGCCGCGGGAGGAGCGCGACCGCCTCCTCCTCGTCGCCGACAGTCGCGGCCGCGTCCTCTACGTCCCGTCCCTCGAGGCCCGCGCCGCCGCGGCCGGAGTGTCGCTTCGGCTCATCCCCGGATAGCCACGACGAAAACCAGACTGCGAGGGAGTCGCTCGCTGTTATATTGAGAGGTCGAGGGCGGGGCGCGCCGCCGCCCCGACTAAAGAGGAACCAAGCCTTGCGCCAGTCCTACAAGACCGTCCTGCTCTGGGTCGTGCTCATCCTGATGTTCGTGGCCTTCTACCAGTTCTTCGCCCAGCACGGCCGCGAGCAGAAGGAATTCGCCTTCTCGGACTTCATCACCAAGGTGGAGGCCGGCGACGTCCGCGACGTGGCCGTCAAGGAGACGAACTACCAGGGCCACCTGCGGGACGGGACCGAGTTCCACACCGTCGGCCCCCTCGACGCCACCGGGTCGGTCTTCGACCGGCTGCAGAAGAAGGGCGTGAAGGTCGTCTACGAGCGCCCCGACCAGAATTCCTTCTGGGTGACGGTGCTCGTGCAGTACTTGCCCCTCGTCTTCCTCTTCCTCCTCTTCTTCTTCTTCATGCGCCAGCTGCAGGCCGGAGGCGGCAAGGCGATGAGCTTCGGGAAATCGAAGGCGAAGCTCATGACCGAGCACCACAACAAGGTGACCTTCGCCGACGTGGCCGGGATCGACGAGTCGAAGGACGAGCTCGAGGAGATCATCTCCTTCCTCAAAGACCCGAAGAAGTTCACCAAGCTCGGGGGGCGCATCCCGAAGGGCGTGCTCCTCATGGGCCCCCCGGGGACGGGCAAGACCCTGCTCGCCCGCGCCGTGGCCGGCGAGGCCGGGGTGCCTTTCTTCTCCATCTCCGGCTCCGACTTCGTGGAGATGTTCGTGGGCGTGGGCGCGAGCCGGGTGCGCGACCTCTTCGAGCAGGGCAAGAAGAACGCGCCCTGCATCATCTTCATCGACGAGATCGACGCGGTGGGGCGCCACCGCGGCGCCGGCCTGGGGGGCGGCCACGACGAGCGCGAGCAGACCTTGAACCAGCTGCTCGTGGAGATGGACGGCTTCGAGTCCAACGAGGGCGTGATCCTCATCGCCGCCACGAACCGCCCCGACGTCCTCGACCCCGCCTTGCTGCGCCCGGGACGCTTCGACCGCCGCATCGTGGTGCCGCGCCCGGATCTGAACGGGCGCATGGGCATCCTCAAGGTGCACACGCGCAAGGTGCCGCTCGACGGCGCCGTGGACCTCACCAAGATCGCCCGCGGCACCCCCGGGTTCTCCGGCGCCGACCTCGAGAACCTGGTGAACGAGGCGGCGCTCTACGCCGCCCGCAAGGGCAAGGAGAAGGTGGAGGGGAACGATTTCGAGTTCGCGAAGGACAAGGTGCTCATGGGCACCGAGCGCCGCTCCATGATCATCAGCGAGAAGGAAAAGCGCACCACCGCGGTCCACGAGGCCGGCCACGCGCTGGTGGCGCGCATCCTTCCCAACTCCGACCCGCTCCACAAGGTGACCATCATCCCGCGCGGGCGGGCCCTCGGCCTCACCCAGCAGCTGCCGGAGGAGGACCGCCTCAACATCAACCAGGAGTTCGCCACCAACCAGATCGCCATCCTCATGGGCGGGCGCGTCGCCGAGGAGATCGTCTTCGGCCAGAAGACCACCGGTGCCGGCAACGACATCGAGCAGGCGACGAACATGGCGCGGGCCATGGTCTGCGAGTGGGGGATGAGCGACCGCATGGGGCCGCTCGCCTTCGGCAAGAAGGAGGGCGAGGTGTTCCTGGGGCGGGACATGGCCTCGACGCAGACCTACTCCGAGCAGACGGCGCGCGAGATCGACGCCGAGGTGCGCCGCATCGTCACCGAGCAGTACGAGCGGGCCACGCGCATCCTGAACGAGCACCGCGGAGAGCTCGACAAGATCGCCGACGCACTCCTCGAGTACGAGACCCTCGACCTCGCGGACGTGGACGTCATCATGGCCGGCGGCACCATCACCCGGCCCCCTCCCCCGAAGTCGCCCCCGAGCGCCGACCGAGGCGAGAAGGACCGGCCGAAGAAGCCGGGTCTCCTCGACGCCTTGGGCGGGTTGCCCAAGGCGGAGCCGGGGAAGGCGTAGGCCGCGACCCCGGGGGCCCCGTGAGCTGGGAGCCCATCCGCATCGGAGGGCGCACCTTCGATCCCCCCGGGCCGTACGTCGTGGGGGTGCTGAACGTGACCCCGGACTCCTTCTCCGACGGCGGCCGCTTCCTCGACCTGGAGGAGGCGGCGGCCCAGGCGCTCCGGCTCGCCGCCGAGGGCGCCGACATCCTCGACGTGGGAGGGGAGTCCACCCGCCCGGGGGCCTCCCCGGTGAGCGCCGAGGAGGAGATCGCCCGCGTGGTGCCCCTGCTCGAGCGCCTCGCCGGGACGGGCTTCCCCCTGCCCATCTCCATCGACACCTCCAAGCCGGAGGTGGCGGCTCGGGCGCTCGCCGCCGGCGCGGACATGGTGAACGACGTCCGCGGCCTGGCCGACGCCGCCCTCTGCCGGGTGGTGGCGGACGCGGGCGTGCCGGTGGTGCTCATGCACATGCGGGGGACCCCCCAGGACATGCAGGGGCGCGCCCGCTACCGCGACGTGGCCGGCGAGGTCCGCCACGAGCTCGGAGAAGCCATGGAGCGGGCCTGCCGGCTCGGCGTGGCGCGGGAACGCATCGTGCTCGACCCCGGGCTCGGCTTCGCGAAGACCGGGGCGCAGAGCCTGGAGGTGCTCTCCCGGCTCGGGGAGCTCCTCGCCCTGGGGCGGCCGCTCTACGTCGGCCCCTCGCGCAAGAGCTTCCTCGCCGCCGCCACCGGAGCCCCCGTGGAGGAGCGCCTCCCGGGGACGCTCGCGGCCGTGTCCGCGGCGGTGCTCTCCGGAGCCGCCTTCGTCCGCGTCCACGACGTGGCGCCGGCGCGCCAAGCGGCCCGGGTGGCGGCGGCGCTGCGCGAAGCTGGCGGCAGCGCCCGGGCGGGCTAGACTCGGAGCCAGGAGCGGAGGCGAGCGATGGGAACCACTGAGAGCCAGCGAGGGGCCGGCGGCCCGGAGCGCAGCCTGTTCGGCACCGACGGGGTCCGCGGGGTCGCCAACGTGCACCCCATGACCGCCGAGATCGCCCTGCAGCTCGGCCGGGCGCTCGCCTGGATGGTCCGCAGTGGCCCCCACCGCCACCGCATCGTCATCGGCAAGGACACCCGCCTCTCCGGGTACATGCTCGAGACCGCCATCGCCTCCGGCATCTGCTCCATGGGGGTGGACGTGCTCCTGTGCGGGCCTCTCCCCACCCCGGGGATCGCCTTCGTCACCCAGTCCATGCGCGCCGACGCCGGGGTGGTGATCAGCGCCAGCCACAACCCCTACCAGGACAACGGCATCAAGTTCTTCGACCGGACCGGCTTCAAGCTGCCGGACGAGGCCGAGGTGGAGATCGAGAGGCTCGTGCTCGGCGGCCCCGGGCGGGACGCACCGGACGGCTTCCGCGAGCTCCGTCCCACCGCCGAGCTCATCGGCAAGGCGAAGCGCATCGACGACGCCATCGGGCGGTACGTGGTCTTCCTGAAGTCCCTCTTCCCGAAGGACCTGACCCTGGACGGCCTCACCGTGGTCGTGGACTGCGCGAACGGCGCCTCCTACCACGTGGCGCCGGCCGTCTTCGAGGAGCTCGGGGCGCGGGTCGTGCCCCTCCACGTCGAGCCGGACGGGCGCAACATCAACCACCGTTGCGGGGCGGTCCACCCCGAGGGGATGGCGGAGGCCGTGAGGACCCACCGCGCCGACCTGGGCATCGCCCTCGACGGCGACGCGGACCGGGTGATCGTGGCGGACGAAGCCGGCCGGGTGGTGGACGGCGACGCCATCATGGCGGTGGTGGCGCGCGACCTGCTCCGCCGCGGGGCGCTGCGCAAGGAGACGGTGGTGGCCACGGTGATGAGCAACGTCGGGCTCGACCGTTCGCTGGCCCAGCTCGGCGGCGCCGTGCTGCGCACCCAGGTGGGGGACCGGTACGTGGTGGACGCCATGCGGCGCGGGGGCTTCAACTTTGGCGGAGAGCAGTCGGGGCACCTCGTCTTCCTCGACCACGTCACCACCGGCGACGGCGTGTGCGCCGCGCTCAACCTGCTCGCGGTGATGAAGCGCGCCGAAAAGCCGCTCTCCGAGCTCGCCCGCTGCTTCGAACCGGTTCCGCAGGCGCAGATCAACGTGCCGGTGCGCGAGAAGCGCCCCCTGGAGGGGCTCGCGGAGGTGCAGCGGGCCATCGGGGAGGTGGAGCGGTCCCTGGGCGCGGAGGGGCGGGTCCTCGTGCGCTTCTCCGGCACGGAGAACAAGGCGCGGGTGCTCGTGGAGGGCACGGATGCCCCCTCGATCCGCCGCCACGCCGAGCGCATCGCGGAGGAGCTGCAGCGAGCGCTCGGCTGACGAGCCCCCACCAGGAAGGGGAAGCGAGCCGGGTTCTGCGGTAGATTCGCTGCCATGTCCGCCGCGCGCCTTGGAGTCAACGTCGACCACGTCGCCACCCTGCGTCAGGCCCGGCGCACCGCTTACCCGGATCCGGTGGCGGCGGCGCTGCTCGCCGAGATGGGCGGCGCCGACCAGATCACCATCCACCTGCGCGAGGACCGGCGCCACATACAGGACCGGGACCTGCAGGTGATGCGCAAGACCGTCTCCACCCGGCTCAACCTGGAGATGGCCGCGGCCCAGGAGATGGTGAAGATCGCCTACGAGACGAGGCCCGACGAGGTGACGCTCGTGCCGGAGCGGCGCGAGGAGCTCACCACCGAGGGCGGCCTGGACGTGGTGCGGGGCAAGGACGCGCTCGCCAAGGTGGTGAAGACCCTTCGCGACGCCGAGATCCTCGTCTCCCTCTTCATCGACCCGGACCTCGACCAGGTGAAGGCTTCCCACCGCATCGAGGCGCAGGTCGTGGAGATCCACACGGGTCGGTACTGCGATGCTCGGCTGCCGGGAGACCGCCGGCGGGAGCTCGCCCGCATCATCGACGCCGCCAAGGCGGCGGCCAAGCTCGGGCTGCAGGTGTCGGCCGGCCACGGACTTCACTACCAGAACGTACTCCCGGTGGCGGCCATCTCCGAGATCGAGGAGTTCAACATCGGCCACGCCATCGTCGGCCGGGCGGTGCTCGTGGGGATGGAGCGGGCGGTCCGCGAGATGAAGGCGCTCCTCGCCCAGGGAGCCGGGGGGGCGGGGCCGTGACCGCACCCCTGGACCCGGCCGAGTGGAGGGGCGGGTGATCCTGGGCCTGGGCCTCGACGTCGTGGCTGTGGCCCGGATCGAGCGGATCCTCGGGAGCGCGGCGACCCCCGATCGGGCCCGCCGCTTCCTCGACCGTTGCTTCACGCCCGGCGAACAGGCAACCTGCGAGGCGCGCCGGGACCGGGCGAGCGGCTACGCCGCCCGCTTCGCCGCCAAGGAGGCGGTGGTGAAGGCGCTCGGCGCCCCGGCCGGCGTCCGCTGGACCGACGTCGAGGTGGTGCGGGAGGGCGGCCCGCCGCGGGTGCGCCTGGCCGGCGCCGCCGACCGGGCGGCGCGCGCCCGCGGGGTCGCCCGCGTGCACCTCACCCTGACCCACGACGGGGGCGTGGCCGCGGCCGCCGCGGTGCTGGAAGGAGATCTTCCATGAGAATCGTCGGTTCGAGCGAGATGCGCGAGATCGATCGCATCGCCGTCCAGGAGTTCGACGTGCCGGCCCTGGCCCTCATGATCCGGGCCGGCCGGGCCACCGCCGACGCGGTCATGGCCATGGCCGCCCCGAGCGGCCGGGTGCTCGTCGTCTGCGGCGCCGGCAACAACGGCGGCGACGGCTTCGCCACCGCCCGCATCCTCCGCAGCGCCGGGCGCCAGGTCCGCGTGGTGGCGCTCGTGCCGGCGGACGGGATGAGCCCGGTCGCCCGGGTCATGCGCCAGGAGGCGAAGGAGGTGGACGTCCCCATCGCGGACGCCACCGCCGTCTCGGCCATGGGGGCCGAGGCCGGGGACGTGGTGGTGGACGCCATCTTCGGCATCGGGCTCACCCGGCCGCCGGAGGGGGTGTTCGCCGCCGCCATCTCCCGCATTCAGGAGCTCCGGGAGCGCGGAGCGCGCGTCCTCTCCGTCGACGTCCCCTCCGGCCTCTCCGCCGACACCGGCCACCCGGTGGAAAGGGCGGTGCGCGCCGACCGCACCGTCACCTTCGCCTTCCAGAAGAAGGGACTCGCGGTCTACCCGGGTGCCGAGTACGCCGGCGAGGTGACGGTGGTGGACATCGGCATCCCGGCGGGGGCGGCGGCGCAGGTGCCGGTGACGGCCGAGCTCCTCACCGAGGCCGACGCCCGCGCCCTCGTCCCGCCGCGGACCTCCGAGGCCCACAAGGGAGACGCCGGCCGGGTGCTCGTGGTCGCCGGCTCGCCGGGAAAGACCGGGGCGGCCCACCTCGCGCTCACCGGTGCGCTGCGGGGAGGCGCTGGGCTCGTCACCCTCTCGGCGCGGCCGGAGGTGCTGCCGCTCGCCCTCTCCGGCCGGCCCGAGGGGATGAGCCACCCGCTGCGCGGCGAGGGACCGCTCGGGCGCTCGGACCTGCCCGCGCTCGTCGAGGCCGCGGGCGGGGCCGACGCCCTCGTCATCGGCCCCGGCATCCCCCGCGGGTCCGAGACCGGCCCCCTCATCCGCGACCTCCTGGAGCGGATCCAGATGCCGACCGTGCTCGACGCCGACGCGCTGAACGCCTTCGCCGAGCACCCCGGGCTCATCGCCTCGGTGGCCCGCTGGTCGCCGGTGGTGATGACCCCTCACCCCGGCGAGATGGCGCGCCTGGTGGGGACGAGCGTGGAGGAGATCCAGGCCGACCGCATCGAGGTGGCCCAGCAGAAGTCGCGGGAGTGGGGGGCCGTGGTCATCCTCAAGGGGGCGCGCACCGTGGTGGCGGACCCGGACAGCATCCCCGCGGTCATCCCCACCGGCAACCCGGGGATGGCCACGGGCGGGACGGGCGACGTGCTCGCCGGGGTCGTCGGGGCGATGCTCGCGAGCCACCTGCCGGTCCGGGACGCGGCCCGGGCGGCGGCGTGGGTGCACGGGCGGGCGGGAGACCTCGCGGCGCGGACCTTCGGGCAGAGAGGGCTGCTCGCCGAGGACCTGGCCGACTCGCTGGGCGCGGTCTGGGCCGAGTGGGGGCGGTGACCCGAGCGCCGCAGCGCGCGCTCTCGCGGCGCGTGACTCGGTCGGAGCGGGAGACGGTGGCCCTGGGGGAACGCCTGGGACGGCTGCTCGCGCCCGGCGACGTCGTGGCCCTCCGGGGCGAACTCGGCGCCGGGAAGACCCAGTTCGTCCGGGGCGCCTGCCGGGGAGCGGGAGTCCCGAGGGACGAGGTGGCGAGCCCCTCCTTCGCCATCGTCGCCACCTACCGAGGCCGCCTGCCGGTGCACCACGCCGACCTCTACCGCGTCGCCGATTACGACGAGCTCTACGGGACCGGCTTCTGCGACCTCGTCGGCCGGGAGGGAGCGACCCTCGTCGAATGGGCCGACCGGGTCCCGGAGGCGCTCCCCGACGATCGGCTCGAGATCCTCCTCTCCCACGATCCGCGTCGCCCTTCGGCGCGTCGCCTGGAAATCGTCGGCACCGGTGCTCGCCACGCGGCGCTGGCGCGGGCGCTCGGCCGCCCGCGGCGAAGGCCCCGGGCCGCGCGCCAGTCCCCGCGGCGCCCAGAGAAGAGGGGAGCGGGGCGACGGGGGCGGGGCCCATCCGAGGGACCCCGACCCCGGGGTCCGAAGAGCCGGGTGCGCGAATGACGTCCGGATGCCGTGGGGACCCGGGAGGACGGGCCTCCGAGGCGACCCGGCTACGGGAGAAGGCGGGCGGTTCCCGAGGAGGGGAGGGCCGGGGCCAAGGGCGCTCCGGCGAAGAGCGGGCCCTTCACGACCTGTAGCCCCTGGTCCACGCCGACGAACCCGTCCTCCGGCACCTCCTCCCAGCCGGCGCGGCCGATGGGCTCGCTCGCCACCGCGAAGAGGTGCCGCTCCGGCGCCAGCCCGGCGACGTGCAGAGGCTTCAAGTGGCGGCAAGCGGCGAGCAGGCGCCCGTCCGAGGCGAGGAAGTTGAGGGTGGAGCGGGCCTCGCCCCGGTCCGCGATGTCGCGGACGACCTCCACGACCTCCGCGAAGGCGCGGTGGACCTCCTCGAGGCCCGGGGCGCGGCGGCGGGCGTGCTCGGCGAGGCGGGTGAGGAAGAGGAGGAAGCATCGCTCGCTGTCGGTGTCGCCGCAGAGGCGCGCCCGGAGCCGCGACGCGATCTCCCTCTCCAGCGCGGCCCGAACCGAGCGCGACCTCTTGAAGCGCGCCACCGTGCCGTTGTGGGCGAAGACCCAGGGGCCGGCCACGAAGGGGTGGGTGTTCTCGAGGGCGACGCGGCCCACGCTCGCGTCGCGCACGTGGGCCAGCACGAGGTGGGATCGGGCGCGGCGGGCGGCTCGGACGAATCCCTCGTCCGCGTGCGCCGCCATCACCCCGCGGCGCACCCGTGGGACGCGTCCCTCGTACCAGGCGATTCCCCAGCCGTGGGGGTGCTTGTGGGACTGGGTGCGGAGGGCGTTCTCGGCGCCGCAGAGCGGCTCGGTGACGTCATAGCGGGGATCGGCGAGCTGGCCGAAGAGGCGGCACATGCGAGGGTCCATGTATAGCCGAGCCGGCGCCGCGGGGCTCGTCGCCCCGCCTCTCAGGCGCGGCGCCCGCTCTCCCCGACCCGCACCGCCGCCCCCACCAGGTGCGCCAGGCGAAGCGGCTCGGGCACGCAGCCGTGATCCGTGACCCGCCGAAGCGCCCGCGCCACCTCGTCCGGCTCCGCCCCGGCCACCTGGAAGTAAAAAGGGGGCCGTCCGTGGACGGGTCCGGCCCGGGCGAGGAGCCGCAGGCGGCGCTCCGGGCGCGGCAGGCGCCGCAGGGCGCGCTCCACGGCGGCCAAGTCGGGGGGCCGGCGCATCACGGCGACGCAGGGGCGCCCCAGCGCCTGCGCCAGGGCCGGCAGGTCCACCAGGTTGAAGCCTCCGAGGGAGAGGCCGTCGAGGAGCACGAGGTGGAGCTGGGGCAAGAACTTCCGGCCCACGAGGAGGCGAGAGAGCACCTCGGTGGCGTTCCAGCCGTCCTGCCGCACCCTGCCGAAGACCATCCCCTCGAAGCGGGTGCCGGCGCAGACGACCCCCGCCACCGCGACGCTCCCGCCGCGCCTCCTCGAGAAGGGCGCGTCGTCGAATCCGATGGTGCGCAGAGCCTTGGGGGGAGGGGGGAGTCGCATGGCGCTCGCGGCCTTCGGCCCGCTACAGCGTCCGCACCAGCGGCTCGCCGTAGGGGACCGGGGGCTCCGACCCGAGGTCCCAGAACCGGGCAGAGAGGTGCCTCCCGCGGACGGTGGCGAGGCAGGCGGTGCGGGGTAGTCGGAAGCGGCGGGGGCCGGCGCTCCCCGGGTTCAGGTAGAGGAGCGCTCCCTGCTCCGAGAAGCCCGGCTTGTGAGAGTGGCCGTGGACGACGAGGTCGAACGGCTCTCCTCCGAGGAGGCGGCGGAGCCTGGGCGCCGGGTCCTCGGGCCGGGCCTCGTGGACGACCAGGGTGCGCAGCCCCTCGAGCGCCACTCGCTCCACCTCTGGGAGAGACTCGCCGAACGGGCCGTGGTCGTTGTTGCCCCTCACCGCGCGCACCGGCGCGATGGCGGCGAGCGCCGCGAGGACGTCCCCGCCGGTCACGTCGCCGGCGTGGAGCAAGAGGTCGCAGCCGCGGAACAGCTCGGCGAGCTTCGGATCGAAGAGGCCGTGGGTGTCGGCCAGGAACCCGACGCGCATGGCCGGCATGGTAGCCGACGGCGGAGGCGCGCGGCGCGGCGCCCCGGAGGGGAGGGGACCCGGACCCCGTCCGCGCCAGCCGGCGCCCTCCTGGCGCGGGCTCCGAGCCGCCGCGGCGGACGCGCGCCCCCGGGAAGTCGCGAACGGAGGGGCATGGTTTACACTTCCGCCCCGTGAGACAGCGCGCCCTCCTCGCGGCCCTGCGGCTCGTGCCCAAAAACGCCCTCTCCCGCCTCGTCGGGGCGCTCGCCCGCCTCCGCCTCGGGCGAGTGGGCCAAGCGCTCATGCTCGCCTTCGCCCGCCGCTACGGGGTCGACCTCTCGGAGTGCGAGCCGCTCTCTCGCTACGCCACCTTCACGGAGTTCTTCGCGCGGCCGCTGCGGCCCGGGCTGCGCCCCATCGCCCCCGGGGCCGACGTCGTCGTCTCCCCGGTGGACGCCGCGGTCTCCGAGGTCGGCATCGCCCGGGAAGGGCGGCTCATCCAGGCGAAGGGCATCGACTACGGCGCCGCGGCGCTCCTCGCCGACGCGGACCTGGCCCGGCGCTTCGCCGGCGGGGCCTACGCCACGCTCTACCTCTCCCCGAAGGACTACCACCGCATTCACTTCCCGCTGCCGGGACGGGTGCTGGGCTGGCGCTACGCCCCCGGGAAGCTCTGGCCGGTGAACCCCGCCTCGGTGGCCCGGGTGCCCGGCCTCTTCGCCGGCAACGAGCGGCTCGTCACCGTCCTCGACTCTCCCCTCGGGCTCGTGGCCATCGTCGCGGTGGGCGCCACCATCGTGGGTCGGGTTCGGGCGAGCTACCGGGACGACGTCCCCACCACCAACCGGCGCGGGGCGCGGCCGGCGGGGCGCGAGCTGGACGAGCCCGTGGCGGTGGCGAAGGGGCAGGAGCTCGGCGCCTTCGAGATGGGGTCGACGGTGATTCTCCTCTTCGAGGCGGGCCGCGCCGAGCTCTTCCCCTCGCTCGCCCCCGGCGTGCGCGTGCGGGTGGGCGAGGCCATCGGGGGCCGGGGGAGGCCCGGGCCGGCTCCGTGAAGGGGAGGGCAGAGCGGGCGCTCGTCGGCCTCGTCCTCGTCGCCGGCGCGGCGCCGTTCTGGGCGGGGCGCTTCTTGCCCTTCCTCGACATGCCGCAGCACCTCGGGCTCGCGAACGTCCTCTCCCGCTACTCCGACCCCGGCCTCGGATTCTCCCGCACCTACGCCGTGGGTAGCGCCCTCTCGCCGTACTGGGGCTACTGCGCCCCCATGTGGCTTCTCACCCGCGCCCTTCCCCTCGAGCTCGCGAACCGGGTGCTCTTCTCCCTGTGGGCCATGGCCCTGCCCCTGTCGGTGGGCTTCGCGCTCCGCGCCTTCGGCCGGGACTGGCGCTGGGCGGCCTTCTCCCTGCCCCTCGTCTGGCACGAGAACCTCTTCTTCGGGTTCGCGCCCTTCCTCCTCTCCATGCCCGTCTACTTCGCGGCCGTGGGGCTCTTGGCCCGGCAGCTCGGCGAGGAGCGCCCGGGTGCTTCCGGGTCCGCCCTCCTCGCCGCCGCGGCCGCCGCCCTCGAGCTCGCGCACGCCCAGACCTACCTCCTCTTCGGCCTCTCGGCCCTGGCGCTTCTCGCCGCGGAGTGGCGGGGCCTCTCCTTTGGGCTTCGCCGCGGCGCGCCCCTCGCTCCCTCCCTCGCCCTTTTCGGCGCCTGGTTTCTCCCGACGTTCGTCTGGAACCCGAGCCCGGGGGCCAGGCTCGCCCACACCGCCAACTACCGGGACTTCGGTTCGCTCCGCCACCTCGGGGCGGTCTTCGAGCCGGGGGCGGAGACGCTCGCCCGCGCCCCGGAGCGGATCTGGGGAATGTACGCCGACGGCTCGGGCGCATACGCGGGCATGGCCTGGCTCCTCCTCCTCGCTCTCTCGGTGGCCCTCGCCGGCTGGCCGGAGCCCGGCCCCCTGCGAGCCACGGGTGCGGGCCCGGACGCCCCGCCCCCGGACGGGCCGCCTCCGCCCCTCCGGGCCGCTCTCCGCGCGCACCGCGGGGAGCTCCTCGCCGTCCTCGCGTTCGCCTGCTACGCCCTTCTCCCCGTCCAGGTGGTCGGTCAGTGGTACCTGAACGCCCGCTACCTCGTCTTCGCTGCCCTGCTCGCGCCCGCCTTCATCGCCTCGAGCGCCCGGGGCTTTCGCCGCCTTCTCGTCGCCGCCCTGGTCCTGCTCGCGCTCTTCTGCGACGGGAACGCAGCCCGAAAGGTCGCGGCCTTCCAGAGCCAGGTGGGGGGCTTCGCCGGTCTCCTCGAGCGCATGGAGCCGGGAAAGAAGGTCCTCGGACTCGTCTTCGACCGCGGCCCGGCCTGGCCCGTCCGCCAGCCCCTCTTCCTGCACTTCGCGGCCTACTACCAGGCGCTGCGGGGCGGGGACGTGGGCTTCAGCTTCGCCGGCCTGCCCGCCGTCCCCGTGCGGTACCGCCCGGGCGAGCAGGCTCCGCACCCGGGAGAGTGGGCTCCGCAGGACTTCCGCTGGCAGGAGATGGGACCGGCCTACGACTACTTTCTCGTCCGGGGCGCGCCGCGGGGCGAGGCGGCCCGGCTCGGCGAGCACGCCGACCTCGTCGGCGAGGAGGCGGGATGGAAGCTCTGGCGGCGCCGCGAGCCGGCCGCCGCCCGCTAGGAGGTCCCGAGAAGCTCGGTTTGACCGCGCCCAGGCGTTCGTCTAGAAACCCCCGCGTGAAGATCTCCGGCGTCAAGGGAATGAACGACATCCTGCCCGGCGCGGTGGCCCGCTGGCAGCAGATCGAGCGGGCCGCCCGCGAGGTCTTCGCGCTCTACGGCTACCGAGAGGTCCGCACCCCGGTGGTCGAGCCCTTCGCGCTCTTCGCCCGCGGCGTGGGCGAGGCCACCGACATCGTGAACAAGGAGATGTACGTCTTCGAGGACAAGGGGGAGGAGAAACTCGCCCTGCGCCCGGAGGGGACCGCCGGCACCGTCCGCGCCTACATCGAGCACGGCGCCCACGTGGAGGGACCGCAGAAGTGGTTCTACCTGGGGCCCATGTTCCGCCGGGAGCGGCCGCAGAAGGGGCGCTACCGGCAGTTCCACCAGATCGGGGTGGAGTCGTTCGGCGTGGCCGAGCCCTCCATGGACGTGGAGCAGGTGGCAATGCTCGACGACCTGTTCCGCCGCCTGGGCGTCGTGCCGCACCTCGAGCTCAACAGCGTGGGGGACGGGTCCTGTCGCCCCGCCTACCTCTCGGAGCTGCGGGAGTTCCTGCGCGAGAACGCCGCGGCCCTGTGCGACGATTGCCGGGAACGCACCGGGAAGAACCCGCTGCGGGTGCTCGACTGCAAGGTGGCGGCTTGCCAGCCCACCCTGGAGAAGGCGCCGCGGCTGGCCGACCGACTCTGCGACGGCTGCCGGGGCCACTTCGAGGCGGTGAAGAGGGGCCTCGACGACCTCGGGGTGAGGTACGAGGAAAATCCCCGGCTGGTGCGCGGGCTCGACTACTACGTTCGCACCGCCTACGAGTTCACGAGCGACGCGCTCGGCTCCCAGTCGGCGGTGGCCGGCGGAGGCCGCTACGACGGGCTGGTGGAGACGCTCGGGGGTCCCCCCACGCCGGGGATCGGCTTCGCGCTCGGGGAGGAGCGGCTGGCGCTCATTCTCGAGGCGTCGGGGAGGCCGGCGCCGGAGGAGCGACCGGAGGTCTTCCTCGTGGCCGCAGACGAAGAGGGCCGCCGCGAGGTCATGCGCCGGGCCGCCGAGCTGCGTCGCGCCGGCATCCCCTGCGACCTGGACGCCCGCTTCGGCAAGCTCAAGGCGCAGTTCAAGCAGGCGGAGAGGGTGGGGGCCCGCTACGCCCTGGTCCTCGGCGGGAGCGAGGCCGCCACCGGCCAGGCGAAGCTCAAGGACATGCAGACCCGCGAGGAGACCCCCCTCGACCTCTCCGGGCTCGCGGCCCGGCTGCGCCCGTCCGCCCGCGGCTCGTAGGCCGCGGTTTGGCCCGCCCCCTCGCCATCGCCGTCCTGGCCGGTCCCACCGCCTCCGGCAAGACCCGCCTCGCCGTCGAGGTGGCCCGCCGGCTCGGCGCCGAGATCGTCTCCGCCGACTCGCAGCAGGTGTACCGCGGGCTCGAGGTGGGCACCGCCAAGCCCACCGCCGAGGAGCGGGCCCAGGTCCCCCATCACCTCCTCGACCTCGCCGCGCCGGGCGAGGGCATGGACGCGGCCCGCTGGGCCGAACTGGCCGACCGGGCCATCGCCGACATCGCCGGGCGCGGGCGGCTCCCGCTGGTGGTGGGGGGGACCGGGCTCTACCTGCGGGCCCTGCTGCGGGGAGTGGTGGCCGCGCCCGGCCGTGACCCGGCCTTGCGGGCGCGCCTCGAGGCGGAGGCGGCGCGACTGGGCCGGCCGGCCCTGCACGCGCGGCTCGCCGCCGTCGACCCGGCGGCCGCAGCCCGCATCCGCCCGAACGACCTCGTCCGGGTGATCCGGGCGCTCGAGATCTCGGCGGGCGGGCGGACCCAGAGCGAGCTCTTCGCCACCCACGGCTTCCGGGAGCGGCGCTACCGCGGCCGCTTCCTCGCGCTCCTCGTCCCCCGGGACGAGCTCCACCGGCGCATCGAGCAGCGCGCGCGCGCCATCGCGGAGGGTGGAATCCTCGACGAGGCGCGCTGGCTCCTCGAGCGCTTCGGCGGAAGCCTTCCCAAGCTGCCCCTCGGGTACGCGGAGGCGGCCGAGTGCGCCCAGGGGAGCTTCCCCGTCGAGGAACTCGCCCGCCGCATCGCGGTGGCCCACCGGCGTTACGCTCGCCGGCAGCTCGTCTGGCTCCGGCGGGAGCCGGAGGTGGAGTGGCTCGTCCCCCCATTCGACGCAGCGTTCGTGGCGGAGCTGTGCCGCAGTGCGCCGTGATTTCCGGTCTCCCCGTGCTATAAGCGCGCCCCGTGGCCCCCCGAGTGAACTACACCACGGAGTTCGAGAAGCCGCTCGTCGCCTTGGAGTCGAAGATCGAGGAGCTGAAGCAGCTCTCCGGCGGCGCCGGGGTGGACTTCACCGACGAGATCCTGAAGCTCGAGCGCAAGGCGAGGAAGCTGCAGGCCGAGATCTTCAAGGACCTGACCCGCTGGCAGATCGTCCAGCTCGCCCGCCACCCGAACCGGCCCTTCACCCTCGACTACGTCCAGCAGATCTTCACCGACTTCTTCGAGCTGGAGGGGGACCGGCGCTTCGCGGCCGACCGCGCCATCGTCGCGGGGCTGGCCCGCTTCGACGGGGAGCCGGTGGTGCTCGTGGGGGAGCAGAAGGGGCGCGGCACGAAGGAGAACATGCTGCGCAACTTCGGCATGCCGCGGCCGGAGGGGTACCGGAAGGCCTGCCGCCTCTACCAGCTTGCCGAGCGCTTTCGCCGGCCCCTCATCACCTTCATCGACACGCCCGGCGCCTACCCCGGTATCGGGGCGGAGGAGCGGGGCCAGGCGGAGGCCATCGCCGTCAACCTCGAGGTCCTGGCCTCGCTCACCGTGCCCTCCATCTCCGTGGTCATCGGGGAAGGCGGGTCCGGGGGAGCGCTGGCGCTCGGGGTGACGAGCCGCATCCTCATGCTCGAGTACGCCACCTACTCGGTGATCTCGCCCGAGAGCTGCAGCTCCATCCT
>Ga0335078_10006743_pt1 | contig 17001 bp, 19 predicted proteins | sample Lox_Sample_32_FD_206711 | JGI IMG/M metagenome (GOLD analysis project Ga0335078, IMG submission 206711) | Soil microbial communities from Loxahatchee National Wildlife Refuge, Florida, United States - Lox_Sample_3.2 | ecosystem: Environmental > Terrestrial > Soil > Wetlands | place: USA... | reverse complement strand
CGTTCGAACCGACAAAACCGAAGATTTCGCCGCGTTCGATGGTGAAGCTCACACGATCGACGGCGGTAAAATCGCCGAACCGGCGGGTGAGATTCCGCGCGGTGATCACCGGCTCGCCACCGTCATTGCGGCGCAAAGGGATCTGGAGCGCTTTATGTCCGGCGCGCAATTCCTCCGGAAGCAGCGCGATGAATGCGTCCTCGACGTTGGCTGTATGCGTCCGCGATTTGAGGTCGGCCGGAGCGCTTGCGGCAAGGATTTTGCCGTCGTTCATGGCGAGAAGCGAATCGAAGCGCTCCGCCTCCTCCATATAGGCCGTCGCAATCATCACGCTCATGGCCGGACGGCGCGAGCGCATGCGCGCGATCAGCTCCCAGAACTGACGACGCGAGAGCGGATCGACGCCGGTCGTGGGTTCGTCAAGAATAAGCAAGTCGGGGTCATGGATGAGCGAGCAGCATAGACCGAGCTTTTGGCGCATGCCGCCCGAGAGTTTCTTGGCTGGACGATCGGCAAACGGAGCCAGCCCCGTGCTCGTTAGAAGTTCGCCAATCCGCCATTCGCGTTCGCTACGCGATTGCCCGAAAACGCGGCCAAAAAACTCGACATTCTCGCGAATGCTGAGATCCGGATAAAGATTCTTCCCCAATCCCTGCGGCATGTAAGCGATGCGCGGGCAAACCGCGGCGCGATGCGCAGCATCGGCCATATCGCCGCCGAGCACGGTGACCCGGCCGGATTGCTGACGCCGCGCGCCGGCGATCAGGCTCAAGAATGTGGATTTGCCGACGCCGTCCGGGCCAATCAGGCCGATCATCCGCCCCGCGGGCAGGTCAATGCTGACGTCGGCGAGCGCCACCACGCGACGATAGCGCTGCGTGACGTTTTGTAATCGCGCGACCGGCTCAGCCACGCCATTCATTGCGCCGCGTTTCCCTGCAACGCGGCCGGCCACGCGGCGCCTGCATCGGTCTGCACGTAGGCGACGCCGGGCAATCCGCTGCTGACGGCGTCCGTTCGCCCATGCAGCCAATCGGGATCGATGCGCACGCGGACGCGAAACATCAGTTTGTCGCGCTCGGTTTTCGTTTCAACCGTCTTTGGTGTGAATTGCGCCTGGGTGGCGATGAAAGTCACCTTGGCCGGGATTACGCCCTTCGGAAAGGCATCGACCACAACGCGCGCCTCGGAGCCGTATTTCACTTTTCCCGCCTGCTCGGTGGGCAGATAAATGTCCATGTAGACGTAAGACGTATCGAGCATTGCGAACACGTGACCGCCGGCGGGCAAGACCTCCCCGAGATTGGCAACGCGGTATTGCAACCTCCCGTCGCGCGGCGCCACCAGCGTGTCATCGCTAATCTCAACCGAGTAGAGCTCAACGTCATGCGTTGCAGCATCGAGCGCGTGCTGGAATTCGATCACACGAAGCCGCGCTGCAGATAATGCGGCATTGGCGCCGTCGAGCTGTTGCTGACGCTGATCCAACACTTCTTTGGTCTGGTAGCCATGCGCGACCAGATAGACGGCGCGGTCGTATTCTTGCTGCGCCAAAACGGCCTGTGCTTGCTGCTGGGTGACATTGGCGTGGGCCTCTTCGACCGCACGCTGCGCTTGTTGAACTTGCGCTTCCGACTTTTTCAGCGACGCCTGCAAATCGCGCGTATCCATGCGCGCAACGACTTGCCCGGCTTTGACGAGGTCGCCCTCGTCGGCCAGCATTTCGGCGATGCGCGCGGCATATTTTGTATCAATGTTCATTTCGTCCGCTTCCAGCCTGCCATTGCCGAAAACAATACTCGGCGGCAGTGCGGGATGCAGCCGCTGCCACCAGCTGCCGCCGGCCGCCGCAGCCAACAGAACGGCGAGAACAAGCGTAGCGCGCGGCCACCATCGTCGCACCTTTGCTGCGGCCGGTAACGCCACTGGAAGCCCGGCTCCCGGTGCTTGCACCAGGTCCCCGCGGATCGCGCGATGGGCCACTTCCGGCTCAATCTCCGTCCGGATCACCTCTTCAGTTGTCTGCTGGGTCATGCTGCGTCCACGGGGTCGGCGCGTGTGTGGGGCTTACTCGACTGCGGGCGACATTAATCGCCGCCGTACTGCGCAAAAATTCAGGGAATGGTCCTAAGGGACATTACGGATAGCGCAGCACCCAGGCTTTGCCGGCTTTCCCCCGGCGATCCGATGGACGCCTCTCCCTCGCGAGGGTTTCCCTGGTGGGCCTCAAATCACCCTGACAGTGGCTTTTGATGCCGACCACCGCAGATAGTTACAGTTGATACAAATCAAAACGGGCCGCCGCCGCCGTACTAACCTAACGCTTGTCGAAACACCGCGCGGAGGATCGTCCATGCAGCAGGATATTCCCGGCACCACTGTCTTTGACGCCGCGCAGGCGCAAAAGGGGTTGGCGCTCAACCGCATGTGCTACTCGTTCAACAGCTCGGAAAATCGCGCCGCCTTCCTCAAGGACGAGGATGGTTATTGCCGCAAATTCGGTCTCAATGAGCAACAGCGCGCGGCCGTGAAGAGCCGCAACGTGCTGGCGATGATCGAGGCGGGCGGCAATGTCTATTATCTCGCCAAGCTTGCCGGCATCTTCGGATTGAACGTGCAGGACATCGGCGCGCAGCAGACCGGCATGAGCGTCGAGGCGTTCAAGGCGAAACTTCAATTGGCGGGAGCTTGACCATGGCTACGATTGTTGGCGGCATCGCAACCACCCACGTTCCATCGATCGGCAAGGCGATCGCGGAGAAGAAGCACAAAGACCCTTACTGGCAGCCTTTCTTCAAAGGTTTCGATTACGTGCATTACTGGCTGGCGCGGACCAAGCCCGACATTGCCGTGGTGTTCTACAACGACCACGGGCTCAACTTCTTCCTCGACAAGCTGCCAACCTTCGCGGTCGGTGCGGCAAACGAGTATCGCAGCGAAGACGAAGGCTGGGGCATTCCGGTGTCGCGACCCATTGCCGGCGACGCGGCCCTGTCGTGGCATGTCATCAACTCACTCGTTGCCGATGAATTCGACGTGACCATGTGCCAGGACATGCTCATCGATCACGCGGTCACCATACCGATGGCGCTGATCTGGCCGGGACCGGTGTGGCCGATAAAGATCGTGCCGATCGAAATCAACACCGTGCAGCACCCGCTGCCCTCGCTCGCTCGCTGCCTGAAACTCGGGCGAGCGGTGGGCCGGGCGATCGACTCGTACGCGCCAGATTCGCGTATCGTTATCATCGGCACGGGGGGATTGTCGCACCAGCTCGACGGCACGAGGGCAGGTTTCATCAACAAGGAATTTGACGCGCTTTGCCTCGACAAGATCGTTGCCGAGCCCGATGCGCTTGCCCGCATATCGATCCACGACCTGGTGCAACAATCCGGCGCGCAGGGCGTCGAATTCTTAAATTGGATGGCGATGCGCGGGGCGATGACCGGCCGGGTCAGCGAACTGCATCGCAACTATCACATTCCGATTTCCAATACGGCCGCGGCCACCGTCGTTTACGGCAATGAGCCGAAAATGCGGCGTGAAGCTGCTTGATTTCGTGACCAAACGAGAATCCCGCTCTTTGATGGAAATCAAAGCGGGCCGCATCCAATGAGATTATCTGGCAACGTTCAAGGCCATATTGGAGGTGTGTCATGGCTGAAACCATCACCAAACTACCAGTGAAAAAAGAAGCAGGCACCGCTGCAGGGCCGCGGCCGTGGGCTCCATTCGAAAGTCTGCGCCGTGAGATCGATCGGCTGTTCGAAGATTTCAATGGCGGTTGGCGTTCGCCGCTCGGCCGTTCATTCTTCGACGTGCCGCCATTCTCGTCGCGCGAAGCCGCGTGGCCTGCGGTACCGGCCGTCGACGTTGCCGAGACCGACAAGGCTTACGAAATCACGGCCGAACTGCCCGGCATCGACGAGAAGAATGTCGAAGTAAAATTCGCCGACGGCGTGCTCACGATCAAGGGCGAGAAAACCGAAGAAAAGGAGGAGAAGAAGAAGGACTATTACCTGAGCGAGCGCAACTATGGCGCCTTCCAGCGGTCCTTCCAGGTACCGGCCGGCGTCGATGCCGACAAGATCGAGGCGAACGTTAATAAGGGAGTTCTCACGGTAAAACTACCGAAAACCGCGGAAGCGCAAAAGGCGGAAAAGAAAATCCCGGTCAAGGCGGCGTAAGTGCTAGAATGATCAGTTGCTTCTCCGGATTGCATCAGATGGTGCAATCCGGATTTTTAATACGCTAGCGGAGCGCGCCGTTTTCGTCGACTACTTCGGTCACGTGCCAACGGACGATTTCCGGCCAGACGTTATCGAGTACATCCTTGCCCATGAACAGTCCGACGTGACGGCGGGGCACAATTTGCTCGCGAATATTTTTCGAGCTGATCAGTTGTTCTGCGGCAAATAATTGTGGCGGGGAAACCAGTCGTCGTCACCTGCTGCGAGCAGAAAGATCAGGGCGCGCAACTCCGGCGAGATCAATTCCCCGACCGAGGCTGACGAATTTCCCGAGCGCTAGTTCGTTGTGTTTGTAGAGTTTGTCGACGACCTCAAGAAAATATCGGCCGGGAAGAACCAGCGTCCGTGCGTACCAATTTCGGAATGAGGCTTCCGGCGCGGCGAACTCGGATGAGCCGTAGGCGCAATTGGTCTGCAGCACCTGCCGTATGTCTTCGGTCAGCGCCGATTCTACTCCCCAAAATTTCAGCACTTTTCGTCCCGGCACGATTCCATCGCCGATGCGAACCAGTTGCTCAAAAGTCGCCGACCAGCCGCCCTGGCACAGCCCGATAAGGTCGACCGGACCTCCGGCATAATCGACAAGGACGTTGAGATCGGCAAGATAGTCGTCGATGCCCAAGAAGCGCATGTTTTGCGTCGCGGTGCGCCAATCGGCCGCGAACAAGCGCCGCACGCCGTTGTTTCGCAATGTGGCAATAAGACTGTGTCCCGCCGCGAGATCAGCGATGGCCCCGCCGTGCAGCGCCAACGGCGTGCACAGCAGGGCAGGATTGCCGATCGTTTCGGTAGTGAAGTCCCGCAGTCTGACGGTATTCAGCTCGAGCGTGACCGTGTGCGCAGTCGCCCACGCCGGTTCTTTGCCCGCGGGGCCGTCCGGCCCTACGGCGATATTGGCAAAATGCCTGGCCGCAAGTCCTGCAATCTGGCTCGCTGCCGCGGCGAGGAAAGCCGGCCAGAGGAAGGCAAGCTTGGTGACGTCTGGTAGTTCTCGGGCTCATAAATGCTGGCATTCCGCAACTCGACTGCCATCAAACATTCGATGTGGAGGCGTAGACCTTGATATGGGTCAAATGAAGCGCCGGCTTGCTCGGTGAAAAAGGGATTATAAGCTTTCTCAACACGGGGCATCGTCGTCTTGGAACACCATGCCGAAGTCCTGCGTGGCCAAGTGTGGCATTCGCGGCGCGCCAACTGGCTGGATCTGGCGGCCCTGGCTGTGATCGTCGCCATTATCGTGCTGCTGGGCTCCGGCGTGCAGCAGATGTTCGGGCCTTTGTCGGCCGGACGCACGCCGGAGATTTCGCTCGCCCCGTCCGCGCTGCCGAACTACGCGTTGCGAACGACGCTGCGCATGCTGGCTGCGCTTGTCGCATCTCTTCTCTTCACGCTGATTTATGGAACGGTCGCGGCCAAGAGCCGCCGCGCCGAGATGGTGCTCATTCCATTGCTCGACGTGCTGCAGTCCGTTCCAGTGCTTGGCTATCTGTCGTTCACGGTCGTTTTCTTCGTATCGCTCTCGCCCGACAAACTGTTCGGCGCGGAGCTCGCCGCGATTTTTGCGATCTTCACCAGCCAAGCCTGGAATATGACGTTCAGCTTTTTCCAATCCTTACGCACGGTACCAACCGATCTTGACGAGGCCAGTCGCGGTTTTCGCTTTTCCGCATGGCAACGCTTTTGGCGGGTCGAGGTCCCTTTTGCCATGCCCGGTCTGATCTGGAACACAATGATGTCGATGTCCGGCGGCTGGTTTTTCGTCGTCGCCTCCGAAGCGATTGCGGTCGGGAATTTGCAATTGTCGTTGCCCGGGATCGGCTCCTACGTCGCTCGCGCGATCCAGGAACGTGACCTTGGCGCCGTCGGCTGGGCGATCGGCGCCATGGGAATAACCATCCTGATCTACGATCAGCTCCTGTTTCGCCCGCTCGTCGCCTGGGCGGATAAATTCCGCTACGAGCAAACCGCTGCGGCAGTCGCGCCACGCAGCTGGATCATGGATCTGTTTCGGCGAACGGACGCGTTGCGAACGACCCTCGCATCTCTCGGTTCAGCCGTGCAGGCGATCGCGCGCGCACGTTTGTCCACGCGATCCGGCCCTGGTTCGTTCGACCGACGCGGGCTTTCCTCCCGCTTGCTTGATGTTCTTTGGTACGGGCTGGTCGTGGCTTGCATCGTTTATCTCGGGCTCGAATTGATGCGCTTCGCCCGGGCGGAATTGGCGTGGGCGGACTTAATCGACGCCGTGCGGAACGGCGGATTGACGCTGCTGCGCGTCGCTATCCTGATCACGATCGCAACTCTTATCTGGGTTCCGATCGGGGTCGCCGTGGGACTGCGGCCGGTGCTAGCGGAAAAAGTCCAACCGGTTGCGCAATTTCTCGCCGCCTTTCCCGCCAACCTTTTTTTCCCCATCGCGGTCTATCTGATCGTGCGGTTTCATTTATCGCCGGTCATCTGGCTGAGCCCGCTGATGATTCTGGGCACTCAATGGTACATCCTGTTCAACGTGATCGCCGGCGCCAGCGTTTTTCCCACCGACTTGCGCGAGGCCGCGAAAACGTTTCGTATCCGCCGCTGGCGCTGGTGGCGCGATGTCATGTTGCCGGGCATTTTTCCCTATTTCGTGACCGGCGCGATTACCGCATCGGGCGGCGCGTGGAACGCAAGCATCGTATCCGAGGCGGTAAGCTGGGGGCCGACCAAACTTAACGGTATGGGACTCGGCGCCTACATCGCGCAAATGACTGAGGCCGGCGATTATCCGCGCATCGCGCTCGGTATCGCGGTCATGTCGGTACTGGTCGTCGCCATGAACCGGCTGCTGTGGCGACCACTCTATGCCTACGCCGAGCGGCGAACGCGGCTTGATTAAGAGGGCGAATCTTGCCGGACGATAACGCGACCATCATCGACCTGCGCCAGGTGTCCATGGCATTTGCCAAGCGCGGCGGCGAGCCGCTGACCGTGCTCGACCGCATCGATATGTCCATCCGCGACGGCGAAATTCTCGGCCTGCTCGGCCGATCGGGATCGGGTAAATCGACGCTGCTGCGGATCGCCGCCGGCCTCATCAAACCGACATCCGGCGAGGTGATTTATCGCGGCATTCCGCTCGCCGGACCTGCCGAGGGAATTTCTGTCGTGTTCCAGACGTTTGCGTTGTTCCCCTGGCTCACGGTGATGGAGAATGTCGAAGCCGGACTTGATGCGCTTGGGTTACCCCGAGAGGAAGCCCGCCGCCGCGCGCAGGATGCCATCGACCTGATCGGGCTGGACGGCTTTCAATCGGCTTATCCGCGCGAACTTTCCGGCGGCATGCGTCAGCGCGTCGGATTTGCCAGAGCTATGGCAACGCGGCCCGATGTGCTGTTGATGGACGAGCCATTTTCCGCCCTGGACGTTTTGACCGCCGAAACGCTGCGCACCGATTTTCTTGACCTTTGGGAGCAAAAACAGCTTTCGACCAAATCGGTCCTCATGGTCACGCACAATATCGAGGAAGCCGTCCTCATGTGCGACCGCCTTATCGTTTTGTCGTCGCACCCGGCGCGAATCGGAGCCGACATAACCATCCCGCTTCTGCGTCCGCGCGACCGGCTCGATGAGGAATTCGGCAATATCGTCGACAACCTTTATGCGGTGCTCACCGCACGGTCGATGGGGCCATCAGAAGAAGCAAAACGAAACCGTGAAGGCTTGGCCCACCCGCTGCCTCACGCATCGGTCAACCGGCTGGCCGGACTGGTCGAGATCATCCACGGCGCGCCGTATAATGGACATGCCGCGCTCGACGAGCTCGCGAAATCGCTTTCGCTGGAAGTCGACGATCTTTTTCCCCTCGGCGAAGCGCTACACATTCTGGAATTTGCCGAGCTTAGAGACGGGTCTTTGAAACTGACCGCCGCCGGGCAGGTCTTCGCCCGCAGCGGCACCGAAGAGCGGAAGAAGCTGTTCAGAGAGCACCTTTTAAGATTCGTGCCGCTCACCGCCCATATCTGCCGGGTCTTGCATGAACGCCAGCGGCATCAAGCGCCGCGCTCAAGGTTCGATATCGAGCTGGGCGACCACCTGACACATCGCGACGCCGAGCGGACGCTAAATGCGGCGATTGCCTGGGGACGCTACGCGGAGCTTTTCGCCTACGAGGATAAGACAAAAATTTTCTCCGCCCTTCCCGAAATGCGTTCACCGTAGCCATCCTCTTGATTCAGATCAAAGGTCACTGCCAAAAGCATGTCATAAATTTTTTATGCAATGGAATGAGATCGTCAGCGTGCCAGCGGAGCGCGACTTGGAAGTTGCGGTTATCGACAAGGCCGGCGTTCATCTCATTGCGTTTCCCTGCCGGTACAAAGATGGGGTGTGGATCAACGCCAAAACTCGGCGGCAGATTGAGATAAACCCTACCCACTGGCGCGCATGGACCGGGGATCATTGAGTGCCTTGCCTAACCTTGCCGTCGTGTCCGCCCCGTTTAAACTAATCTCGATGCGCACCATCGCCTTCGCCGTCGCGCTATGTGCCGGGATTTCTGCCGTATCTGCCCAGGAGCCCAGTGGAAAACTTACGGGACTGGCGCGTCAGGGACGCGCGCTCGCCGGTCGGCTATGTGCGCAATGCCACGCCGTCGACCGCAGCGGTTTAAGTCCGCATGCCGGCGCGCCGCCGTTCCGCACGCTCAGCAATAGAGTGGACCTCGACACCTTCCAGGATCGGCTGCGCGGCCATTTCTCCAGCGGCCACCCGGATATGCCGACGTTTCACTTCACCCGAAACGATGCAAGGGCGCTGACCGCATATCTACGCTCGATTCAAGGCCCATAATCCATTTTGGCGCCGGCCAATCGAAATCGTAGCGATTGATCGAAATCAAAGCCCGCGCCCCGCAATTAGCTCAATAATTTTTCTTAGGTTTGATCGGAGGGTTCCGGACATGCGCAAGCCAATCCCTGACAAAGCAGAAGTCGCCGTTGAATATCCGGACAAGCTTTACATCGGCACGTTTGAGAAGACGGCGCGCTTCGACGCCCATTTCAAGCAAGACGCGATATCGCTGAGTTTGTACAGCGCGGGGGCGGCCGATACACGCAAAACGGTTCACATGCATTTTCACTGCGCATTGTTTGCCGAAATTTTGCGCGAGCTGGCAAAAACGGCCGCGTCCTTGCAGAAGGACGACATCGTCCATCGCGAAGAGCTACAGGCGGCGGCGAAAAGCTTTTATGAAGCTCTGACGCCGGATCCGCGCGATAGCGATATTTCCAATCTTAGTCCCGATGAGGCCGTGCGGCTCCTGCATATCATGGAATAGCGTCTGTCGGTCGGGGATGGCGCTGAATAGTTTCGGTCGCTACGAACGATTGCCTTATTCGGCCTTCAGCTCGCAGGCTTTGCGTATTTTGTCTAAGAGCGAGTTTCCGAGAAACGGCTTTTCCACAATCGGAACGCCGGCCTTCGCCGCGCGCGCGGCGACTGCTGCGTTCGGCTGACTGACGATCAACACCGCCGGCGGCGAAATGTTTTGCGCGCGCAAATTGGCAATGAGTTCCATTCCGGACATAGCCGGCATCCGCTGATCGATCACCAAGCAATCCGCGTCGGCCGCGCCAGCGGCAAGGAACTCTGCGGCGCCGCTATAGAGGCGAACCGAAAACCCTTCCAATTCAAGGGAGAATTTCAGCGAGCTGCAGACGGCCGGATCGTCGTCGACGACCGCCACGATCGGTAGTGGAACGGCCGACAGGGCCCGGGTGGCATCTGTTTGCAAAATAGCCTCGTGCTTTTGCAGTCTAGTAAGGTCTTCCCGGACCAGAAACCACACAGGACCGGGCAGCCGCATTGATGTGGCTCAATTGCGGACCGGATTGCTGCAAAAGGACTTCCGCCGCCGTCCGCGCTCTAGTCCTGCCCCAAAATCCCAATGATCAACGCCATTCGCACCAGATCCGAGAGCGAGCCGGCCTGCATCTTATCCATGAGATTGGCGCGGTAGATTTCCACCGTGCGAGGGCTGATTCCCAGGTCATATGCGATCTGCTTGTTGGCCCGCCCGGAAACCAGCCCACCGAGTACGTCGCGCTCGCGATTGGAGAGTGCAGCGATCCTGCCTTCGATTTCGGCGCGCTCGGCGTGGCGCTTGGCCTCGCCCTGCTGCCGCTGCAAAGCCGAGCGCACGCTCGCCAACAGCACCACGTCGTCAAAAGGCTTTTCCAGAAAGTCGATGGCGCCGAACTTCATCGCTTCGACCGCCAGCGGAACGTCGCCGTGGCCGGTGATGACGATCACCGGTACCTCGATTTTCATTTCGCGCAAACGCCGCAACAGATCGAGACCGCTCATTCCCGGCATGCGTACATCGGTAATCACGCAGCTGAGCCGGGCATCGGGCAAGCTCTCAAGGAAGGACGGCGCCGATGCAAAAGCTTCCGCCGCAATCCGAGCCGTGCGCAACAGAAACGTCAAGGATTCGCGCATCGCTTCGTCGTCGTCGATAATGTGGACCAGCATCTCTTCAGACGGCATCGCCCGCGTCCTCTTTGCTGACGGCCGGCAAGGTGAACGAGAAAATCGTTCCACCGCCGGGATTCGCGTGCGGCGCAATCGTACCGCCGTGCGCCTCAATAATGGTGCGCGAAATCGACAAGCCGACACCCATGCCCTGCCGCTTCGTGGTGATGAACGGCTGGAACAGCTGGGCGCTGATCTCAGGCGCGATGCCGGAACCGGTGTCCGCGACATTGATCGCAACCATATCCTCCGGCGCGGCAGCGGTGGAGATAACGAGTTCGCGCCGCTCGGCATCCTCCATCGCCTCAATGGCGTTGCGCACCAAATTAAGCAGCACCTGTTGCACCTGCACCTTGTCCGCCAACACGGCATCGACGCGAGGATCAAAATCGAAGCGCACCCGCACCCCCTTGTCTTTGGCGCCGACCAGCGCCAGAGCGCTCGCCTCCTCGACCATCTTTCTCACATCCTCGACCCGCCGTTCGCTTTCGCCGCGCGCTACAAAATCGCGCAGACGGCGAATGACCTGACCCGCGCGCAACGCCTGATCGCTCGCCTTGTCCATCGCCTCGCGCAAGACCACCGCCCGTTCGTCGGCGCTGTCTTCAAGCAGCCGGCGCGAGCCTTTCATGTAATTAGCGATTGCCGAGAGCGGCTGATTGAGCTCGTGCGCCAATGCCGACGCCATTTCACCCATGGCAGTAAGCCGCGAAACATGCACGAGCTCGGATTGCAGTTCCTGCAAGCGGGCCTCGCTTTCCTGTCGCTCGGTCAAATCGCGAATAAACCCGGTAAAAAATCGCTGGTTGGCCGTTTTCACCTCGCCAACGCTGAGCTCAAGCGGGAATGTCGAACCATCTTTGCGCTCGCCGACCACAACGCGGCCGATGCCGATGATCTTTCGTTCGCCAGTCTTTCGATACCGTTCCAAATATCCGTCGTGGTCCCGCTGATAGGGCGACGGCATCAGCATCTTCACGTTTTTTCCGACGGCTTCCGCGGCGGGATAGCCGAACAATCGTTCCGCTGCCGAACTGAATGACTGCATGATGCCGCGTTCATCGATCACGATCATGGCGTCGGGTATGGTGTCGAGAATCGACTTCACATGGGCTTCGCCGGCAGTGGCGGCATCGGCGCTCGCTGCCGCCGCAAGGCGCGCGCGACGCAACAATTCGCCGCGCCATGATGTACCGGCACCGACCAGCGCAAAGACTGTGGCGTTGATCATATCGGCAGCCGTGAGCACCCGTGCATCGGTGATGAGAAAGAGGGCGAGCAGCAAACCGAGGATGGTGGCGACAATGCCGGGACCCCACCCTCCGAACGCGGAAGCAATCAAGATTGCCGGGAAAAAGAACAGATAAGAGGCTTGCCCGCCGAGGACCGGCGAAAGCCCCAAGCGGAGAGCTAATGCAACCGCGATCGCGATCACGGCGATGCTGTATTGCTCGACCAGGCTTCGCGGAGCGGACAGCCGGAGCAGCCACCTTGCGGTCGGGGAAGGCGAGCTTGGGACGGCTTCCATCATCGAAAATGCCGGCGATTATCGCGAATTCGCAACTTTTATCCGCGTGCCCCGGAGCCCCCTCCGGAATACCCCTCCGGAATACCCCTTAGGGTGATTATCGGAATTTTTCGCCCGTGATCCGGGAGTTATCCATACCTCCCGAAGCTCCCGGAGGTAAAGAGCCATGATCACTCAGACAGCAATCCGCAGCAACACCGACCACCGATTTACATCGACGCGTAATGCGACGCCGGTTCTGCGAGTGGCCGGAGACGGTGCGCGCGATTCGCTTAGTGAGACCATGCAGCTTATGGGTGCGCTGATCTCGTATCCGCGCAACGCGGAGATTTTCGGCGAGAACGAGCCGGCCGATTACGTTTACAGGGTGGTCAACGGCGCCGTTCGCACCTACAAGATTCTCAGCGATGGACGCCGTCAGGTTGGCGGGTTTTATTTGCCGGGCGACATTTTCGGCCTGCAATTCGCCGATGAACACGTCTTCTCCGCCGAGGCGATAACGGACACGAGAGTGCTCGTGGTCAAGCGCAGCGCACTCACTGCGCTCGCTGGGCGAGATGCGGCGGTAAGCAAGGAGCTATTCCAACTGACTAGCCGTGAACTGCGGCGGATGCAGGATCGTATTCTCCTGTTGGTCAAGAGCGCGCAGGAGCGCGTCGCAAGCTTCCTTCTGGAAATGGCCGAGCGCGTCTGCGCCAACAACATCGTCGAATTGCCGATGTCCCGCCAGGATATCGCGGATTATCTCGGTCTGACTATTGAGACCGTTTCACGCACGCTGACCGGCTTGGAGACTGCTGCAGCAATCGAAGTGCCGTCGTCGCGACGGATCGTCCTGCGCAATCGCTCCGCGCTTAATCGGCTCAACGGCTAAAAGTCGCAGGTTCAATCCACCAATCGCATGGAGAGAAAAATGCGTGTCGGTGATGTGATGACCCGCAACGTCGTTTCGATCCGGCCTGACGATACCATCCTCAAGGCCGCTCGGCTTATGCTGCAAAACCGGATCAGCGGCCTGCCGGTGGTGGATGCCGAAGGCGGTTTGGTGGGAATGGTCACAGAAGGCGACTTCCTGCGGCGCTCCGAAATCAACACCGACCGGCGGCGGCCGAAGTGGATTGAATTCGTGCTCGGGCCGGGTCGGCTCGCCAATGAATTCACGCGCGCGTCTGGTCGCAAAGTCGAAGAGGTTATGACGCAAGAGCCGGTGACCGTCGGCGAGGATGTCTCTCTTGCGACCGCGGTCGAGTTAATGGAGCGCAAGCGCATCAAGCGGCTGCCGGTGCTGCGGGACAGCGAAATCGTCGGGATTATCAGCCGTGCCAATTTGGTGCGAGCGCTGGTGAGCTTGGCGCAGGACAGCAACGCTCCGGCCGGCGACGACACGGCCATTCGCGATCAAATCCTTGCGGCATATGTTGCCCAGCCTTGGGCGCCGCGGATTGACGTGATCGTCAAAGACGGCGTGGTCGATTTATGGGGCACGATCACCGACGACCGTGAGCGGAAGGCGTGCCTGGTCGTCGCGGAAAATGTCGGTGGTGTCCGGCAAGTGCGCGATCATATCGTCTGGGTGGAGCCGATGTCGGGGATGGCGTTTCCCTCACCCGAAGATGAAGCCCACGAGCCGACGGCTCCGCAGAAAAGCGCAATGTCAGTCAAGGAAACAGTTGCTTGAAAGACGGCGAAAATTGATAATGCCCGAGCGGGACTTAAAAACCAAGGAGCGACAATGTCCGTTCGGAGCCGGCAACGCTGCCTGCAGCTCATTCTCGGTGCCGCTTTCGCTTTCGCCGCGCCGTTGCCACAATCCGTGCGCGGCCAAGAGGTGCTGTCGCCGCCGGCGCAAAGGGGGTTGGTTTTTGTCCGCACCAACTGCGCGCGCTGCCACGCCATCGGCAAAATCGGCGAAAGTCCGCTGCGCATAGCGCCGCCGTTTCGCACTTTGCATGAGCGGTATCCGGTCGACAGTTTACAGGAATCGCTTGCCGAAGGCATCGTCACCGGTCATCCAACCATGCCGGAATTTCGGCTCGATCCCGGTCAGGTCGCCGATGTGATCGCCTACCTCAAATCGCTGGAGCGATGAGACTGCGTCAGCGCGTTTCGCGTTGACAGCCTTCGTTTGCGGCGCTATCCGCAAATATCCCCCGATCGTTGATCTGCATCAACAAAGCACGATACCGCCCGTGCTTTCTGTTGCTGTTTCCTCAAACCGGCTCGGCCGGCGGAACTCGTCGAGGGGATTTATGGCGCAATCGCACGCACAATCCAAATATATGACTCTGGGCGAAGGCGGCACCGCGATTGCCTTCGTTGCGCTCGCGTTTTTTTCGATCATCGTCGCGGCCAAGGCATTTACGCCCGAATACGCCTTTCACGCCTATCTGTTTGCCGCGGGAAGCGTTGCCGCGGTATTTGCGATTTTCAGCCGCTATTTCGATCGCCCGGCCGAGCGGACGCCGATCATCATCGACGGCAAGCCGAACTACAATATGGGGCCGGTCAAGCTGGCGACGATCCTCGCCATCTTTTGGGGCATTGCCGGCTTCGCCGTCGGTTTGTGGATCGCGCTTGAGCTCGCTTTTCCCGCACTGAATTTCGACCTTTCCTACATTTCATTCGGCCGCCTGCGGCCGTTACACACTTCCGCCGTCATCTTTGCCTTCGGCGGCAACGTTCTCATCGCGACATCATTCTATGTTGTGCAGCGAACCTCCCGGGCGCGGCTGGTCGGCGACCTCGCGCCGTGGTTTGTGGTGCTCGGCTACAACTTTTTCATTCTCATCGCCGGCACCGGCTATCTGCTCGGCATAACGCAATCGAAGGAATATGCCGAGCCGGAGTGGTATTCCGATCTCTGGCTCACCATCGTGTGGGTGGTTTATCTCCTGGTTTTTCTTGGCACGCTGATGCGGCGCACCGAGCCGCACATCTACGTCGCCAACTGGTTCTATCTTGCTTTTATTCTCACCATCGCCGTCCTGCATCTCGGCAACAACGCCGCCGTTCCCGTCTCGGTGTTTTCGCCGAAGTCCTACATCGTCTGGTCCGGCGTGCAGGATGCCATGGTGCAGTGGTGGTATGGCCACAATGCGGTCGGCTTCTTCCTCACCGCCGGCTTTCTCGGGATCATGTATTACTTCATCCCGAAACGCGCCGAGCGGCCGATCTACAGCTACCGCCTTTCCATCATTCACTTCTGGGCACTGATCTTTCTTTACATCTGGGCCGGTCCGCATCACCTACACTACACCGCCCTGCCCGACTGGACGCAGACGCTCGGCATGACCTTCTCGGTCATGCTGTGGATGCCGTCGTGGGGCGGCATGATCAACGGACTGATGACGCTGTCCGGCGCCTGGGACAAGCTGCGCACCGATCCGGTGCTGCGCATGATGGTGCTCTCGGTCGCGTTTTACGGCATGTCCACCTTTGAGGGCCCGGTCATGTCGGTGAAGGTGGTCAATTCGCTCTCGCATTACACCGACTGGACCATCGGCCACGTGCACTCTGGCGCGCTCGGCTGGGTTGGCTTTGTTTCCTTCGGCGCGATCTATTGCCTGGTTCCTTGGCTATGGAATCGGCCGCTTTACTCGCTGCGGCTGGTCAACTGGCATTTCTGGATCGCGACCATCGGCATCGTCGTCTACGTCACCTCGATGTGGGTCGCCGGCATCCTGCAAGGACTGATGTGGCGCGCTTACACGAGCCTTGGCTTCCTCGAATACTCCTTCATCGAGACCGTGGAAGCGATGCATCCGTTCTACGTCATTCGCGCTATCGGCGGCGCGCTGTTCCTGGCCGGTGCGCTGATCATGGCGTTCAATATCTGGCGGACGATCTATCCGCGCGAACGGCTTGCGCCAGCGCTCAGCATGGCTCCGGCCGAATAGGAGGATCGCCGATGGCGACTTACACCTCACTGTGGCAAAGACACTGGATACTCGAACGCAATTCTATCCTGCTGTTGCTCGGCATTCTCATCGTGATTGCGATTGGCGGTCTCGTCGAAGTGATACCGCTGTTTTACTTGCGCAGCACCATAGAGACCGCGCCAGGCATGCGGCCATACACCCCGCTCGAGCTCGCCGGACGCAACATTTACGTCCGTGAGGGCTGTTATCTTTGCCACTCGCAGATGATCCGCGCGCTACGTGACGAAGTCGAGCGCTACGGCCATTACTCGCTTGCGGCGGAGAGCATGTACGATCATCCCTTCCAGTGGGGCTCCAAGCGCAACGGCCCCGATTTGGCGCGCGTCGGCGGTAAATATTCCGACGATTGGCATCGCGATCATCTGATGGATCCGCGTTCGGTAGTGCCGGGTTCGATTATGCCGGCCTATTCGTGGCTGTTTTCCACCGATCTTGATTTCTCGCACATCGCCGAGGATATGAAGGTGCAGGCGCTAATCGGCGTGCCTTACTCCGAGGACATGATCGCCAACGCGCTCGCCGACGTCCGCACGCAGGCGACCAATGATGCGCCGGATGTCGCAGCGCTAGTCAAGCGTTATCCGAAGGCGCAAGCGCGCAACTTTGCCGGCCAGCCCGGGCATATCACCGAAGCCGACGCGTTGATCGCTTACTTGCAAATGCTCGGCACGCTGGTCGATTTCAAGCTCTACGACGACAAAGCCAACATCCGCTGAGGGGAAGCCAGTGTCATCGACATACGAGTTTTTTGCGAAGCTCGCCCAGACTTGGGGGC
>Ga0335078_10006742_pt1 | contig 17001 bp, 11 predicted proteins | sample Lox_Sample_32_FD_206711 | JGI IMG/M metagenome (GOLD analysis project Ga0335078, IMG submission 206711) | Soil microbial communities from Loxahatchee National Wildlife Refuge, Florida, United States - Lox_Sample_3.2 | ecosystem: Environmental > Terrestrial > Soil > Wetlands | place: USA... | reverse complement strand
GGCCCTGGCCACGCTGCGCGCCACGTTCGGCCGCCGCTTCCACCTCGCCGTCGGCATCTACGTCGGGCTCTCGTCGCTGGCCATCGCGTCCGGGCCGATCGTGGGAGGCGCGCTTGTCCAGGCCGCGGGCTGGCGCTCGATCTTCTTCATCAACGTCATCATCGGCGCCGCGGTCATCACCGCGGCCCGCGCCTTCGTCCCCGAAACCAGGCGCCCCCGTGCCACCGCCCTGGACGTCCCCGGGGCGCTGCTGCTCGCCGGGGCGCTGTTCTGCCTGGCCTGGGCACTGGTCAACAGCGGGACCCATCCCTGGTCATCGGCCTACACGCTCGGCTTCCTGGCCGCCTCAGCCGTGCTGGCCATTTTGTGGGCCGCCCAAATGGCCCGTGCCGCCGCGCCGCTGGTGCCGCTGTCACTGTTCCGGGCAGCCGGCTTCGACGCCGGCGCCGGAGTCGTCACCGCGACCGGCTTCACCATGTACGGCCTGCTGTTCTACCTGACCCTCTACCTCCAGCGCATCCACGGCGACAGCCCCGTCGCCGCCGGCGCGGCCCTGCTGCCGCTCACCGCCGCCAGCGGCATCGCCGCCCCCGTCGGCGGCGCCCTCGCCCGCCGCATCCCGCTCCGCGCCCAACTCTGCGCAGGGCTGCTGCTGGTCACCGCCGGAACCCTCGGCCTTGCCGGACTGGGAGCTCCCGCCGCGCCGCTGAGCCTGGCGCCCTGGCTCGCCCTGGCCGGCATCGGTGTCGGCATCTCCCTCACCGGCGGATCCCAGGCCGTCGTCGGCTCCGCCCCGCCCGCGCACGCCGGGATCGCCACCGGCATCCAGCAGACCAGCCTCAACATCGGCGGCGCCCTGGCCACCGCCATCCTCGGATCGGTCATGGTCACCCGGACCGGCATGGTCCTGCCCGGCCTGCTGGCCCGCTAGCACGTCCCCGCCGGGCTCGTCGCCAGGCTGACCGCCGCCAGGGCGGCGATCGCCCAAGGGCTGATCCCCTTGCCCGCCGGCCTGACAGGCCACCAGGCGGGTGCGGTGACGGCGGCCAGCCAGCAGGCGATGACCAGCGGCCTGCACACGGCGCTCGTCGTCATCGCCGGCCTGGCCGCAGCAGCCAGCCTCGCCGCCGGCAGCCTGATAAAGACCTGATAAAGAGCCGCACACACAGTCGGCCGGGCCACCCGGAAACGACCGATGACCGCCGCGCAACCGCCAACGCAGCCGACATCCCGCCGGAAGGCAACGCCAGCGGCTAGGCCAACCCGGAGCCGCCGTCGGCATCCGCCATTAGGCACAGGACGGCAACCGCGCAACGTCACCTCTGACGCCATCCAGGATTGTTCACTAACCCCGGCAGCCGCCCGCCGAGCGTTATCCGGTTACCGCGAACGCTGCAGGACAGGGCGCTCAGGCCCGGAAGTTCCCTGCGCCTGCTCAGGAAGGGGCAGGGCGCCACGCCGTGCGCGGTTCGGTGACTTGCAGGTGAGGAGTGTCCCGGATCGGCGTGTTCACCCACGTCCGACCCCCCTGGAACCCGTCATGATCGCCGACCTGGACACCCTCTTGACCGCACTACGTGGAACTGACCGAGGCTGATCGGCCACCTGTTCCCCCGGCTGCTGCGGCAGAGCGCGTACAACGAGCGGCTGAAGAACTCGCGCCGCTGATGGAGGCGGCGCTGCGATGGCTGGCCGATCAGACCCCCGGGTCCGCAGAGCTGCTGCGGCTGATGGACGCCACCCCGGTCCCCTGCGGCACCTCCGCCGTCACGGCCAGGCGCTGTGACCTGTTCGGGCACGCAGGGTACGGGTACTGCCCCAGCTACTCGGGTTGGTACTGGGGCTGATAGCTGCTGCTGATCTGCACCTGCGACGGCACCGTCACCGGGTTCAGCCTCGCCAGCCCCAAGCTCCACGGCGAGCGGGACCAGGCCCGCCAGACGCTGAAGCACCAGCGGCACGGCAACGACCGTTAAGTCCCGAACCCGGGACCGAAGGTCACCACGACGACCAGGCATCGGCCGGGATGTTCCGGCCCGGTCGCCTGTTCCGAGATTCCCCCGGTGCCCCGGTAAATCCCCCAGAGGCACCGGCGACCCTTCAGCATGGCGACGGCGGATCGCGGCAAGGACTACCGCTACTTCGTGAACCTCAACTCGGGCCTGGTCCTCGGCGTCTCGGGTAACAGCACCGCGCAGGGCGCGCCCGTCGTCCAGTGGGCCAACCAGGGCACGCTGAACAACCAGCTCTGGGGGCCCATGGCGCCACCGTCCAGCTAGCCCGGCCGGAATCCCCCACCAGACGGGAAGATCCGTTCGGCAGGTTGATTTTCGCCGGTCGGCGGGTCTTCAGCGTCGGCGTGAGGCCCGGTGCGATGCCGCCTTGAACGCCGCTTTCCTGGCTGCCTTGGCGGTCTTCTTGTTGTCGCAGTGCCTGCCGAGCATGGTGAGCACGGCTTCCGCGTCCGGGTGGTCGAGCCGTGCCATGGCGTCGAAGAGCGCCTCGGTGCTCACGTCCCAGCCCGCGTCGGAGAGTCCGGTCATGTCGAACGGGAACGTGGCGTTCCGGTTGACGATGGAGGTAAGCGGCGCGAAGTTGTCGGTGATAAACCAGCCGAGATCCTCGGTGGTGCGCTTGAGCTCAGCGGGTACCGGCAGCTCAGGGTCGCGGTCGGCCAGTTGCCTGATCAGCGCAACCTTGGCGTAGCAGCGCAGGTCAGGGCGGTCGAGCACGTCCCGCCACGCTGGTTCGGCGGCGGCCCCGAGCCGGGATACGACCTGGACCGCCGCCGTCCGGACCGCCGCGCCCTCGCCCGCGGCGAAGGAAAGCAGTTCCCGCGCGGCGTTCTCGGGGGTGCGTTCCGCCACCCAGGAAGCGAAGTCCGCCGTGAAGTCTTCCTCAGTCCCGAACATGCTCAGCAGCACCACGTCGTCCGCGGTCATCTCGCCGGGCGGCGGGAGCTCCGGCACGCGCACGTCACATGCCCGCAGTTTGGCGGCGATGGCGTGCAGTGCGAGCGGTTCCAGGCGCGCTGCCCCGTCGGTGACGGTCACCGCGGAGAGCCTCGCAAGCTGGCCAAGCAGCAGGCCGGCCGGGTCGCCGTGTGCGCCGGTCCATTCCTCCCACTGGTGCTCGGCCGCGTCGTGCGGCACCTCGGCGATCGCCGCGCTCTTCATGCTCTCGGACAGCTGCGTGACTGGAACTCCTGCCCGCGCGCCGAGGAACAACTCCACGACCAGGGCAATACCGTGGCCCGCCAGGTCCAGGTCCTCGTCGGCCTGCGGCTCCGCCTCATCCGCCGCCTCCAGCGTGGTGTCCAGGACCCGCGCGAAGGCATAATCCCACGCGTCCAGGGCGTCGGTACCCTCGGCGAGGTCGTCCAGCCACTCGACGTCCTCGCCCGGCGCAAGCGTGTCGCCATCGCGCTCCACGAGTTCGGTCTCTACCGCCAGCCCGAGGAGAAGCGGGTCCACGCTGGCGGCGCGTACCGTCGCCTCGCGGACGTCGCGGGCCAGGCCGCGCAGGTCGGCCAGGAGCGGCGCCGCGGCCGCCAGCGCCGTGAGCGCCTCGTCGTCAGGCAGCCGGACCGGCGCGACGACGTCCGGGATGCCGAAGTCCGCCTTGAGGTCGGCTCCGTCCCAGGCGAGCGGGTCGGCTGCGGGGGCAGCGGACACGCCCGCGTTCTGCCGCGCGATCCACACGTCAACCGCGGCGCTGTCGCTGATGTCCACGCCGTCGCGGTGCATGGCATGCATCATCGCCGTGGCCGGCCCCCAGTTGGACGGGTCCATCACCGCGTCGGCGAAGTCCGGCTCGATCTCATCCAGTTCCCGGTCCATGGCCCGTGCGGTCACTTCGGTGACCGCTCCCGTGTCGGCCAGGTAATGCGTCAGGTCCCGCAGCGCCGGGATGGTGGACGCGATGTCCTTTCTGTCAAGCACCGTGACCTTGCGCGGGTACACGTCAAGCAGGAGCTCGTCCAGGCTGCCCGCGGTCAGCCGGGACGGGGCGTCGATCCCCAGGTAGTCCGGCATCAGGCTGAACACCGTGCGGAGCTCCGCGGCGTCATCCTCCGGGTCACCGCTCAGCTTGCGTTCCGTCGTGCCCGCCCAGCGGCGGAACCCCGCCAGGGTCTCCTCGAATGCATCACCCGCCATGGCCGTCACCCTACTGCGCGCGGACCGCGGTGTTGCCTTAAACCAAGGCGGATAGCGTCACCCCCGGTGCGGCTTCCTTGGCCGCGGTCCCGTCCGTGGTTCCCTCAAGCCTGGCCGCGCCAGACCGCTACGGGGACCTGAGCGCCCGGATGATTTCCCGGCCCCAGCCAGCGTGTCATCTGCCATGAGCATGGGACCATATCTACCAAGATCAAGTTTTTCAAACTTAGCGCCGAGAGTTAGGCCCCTCTATGGGGCGTAACTCTCGGCACCAACGAAATCCAGGATCGCCTTCGGGATCTACTGGCTCGTGACCGCACGCCGCGAGCATCTTCAATTCGGCCTGCGCCGGCCGGTTCCGGACTTTGCCGCTGACGGTTCGTGCGCCGTCGGCCGGCGTTAGCCGCCGATGCCGCCGCCGGAGTTGTAGGAGTTGTAGACGGCGTTGAAGGATCCGTCGGGCTTCTTCTCGAGGATCCACATGACGCCGTTGCCTGGCCGGTAGCAGACGAGGTGGTCGAGGTGGCCGGTGCCGTTGTAGTCGTAGGCGGTGATCTGGTCGCTGGCCGCGCGCATGTCGTAGCCGCCGATGCCGCCGCCGGAGTTGTAGGAGTTGTAGACGGCGTTGAAGGATCCGTCGGATTTCTTCTCGAGGATCCATACGACGCCGTTGCCTGGCCGGTAGCAGACGAGGTGGTCGAGGTGGCCGGTGCCGTTGTAGTCGTAGGCGGTGATCTGGTCGGAGGCTGCGCGCACGTCGTAGCCGCCGATGCCGCTGTCCGACCAGTAATCGCAGACGAAGTTCTGGTTCTGGCTGTTGAAGTGGCATATGGCTACGTTACCGGAGCCTGGCCGGTAGCAGACCAGGTGGTCGAGGTGGCCGGTGCCGTTGTAGTCATAGCCGATGATGCGGTCGCTGGCCCCTTTCATGTCGTAGCCGGCGACACCGCCAGGCGACCAGTAAACGCAGGTGAAAGTGCCGTCGTGGTTGTTGCGGTAGATTGCCACATTACCGACGCCGGGCCGGTAGCAGACCAGGTGGTCGGGCTTTCCGCTGCTGTCGTGGTCATATGAAATTACCTGATCGGCGCCGCTCTCCAGGTCGTAATTGTATCGACTAGCGCCGTTGGTCGCGATGAGCGCATTGACGAGATCGAATGTTTCGTCGAAGAAGTCGAGGAGAATGGTTCCGAGCCTGGATGGCGGAACGCATGTGTATTGTGTTATATGGCTGTAGGCGGAGGGGTTGAGCCCGGTAAAAGCTATCGTTCCGATAGCGCAGTCATGCGGCGGGATGATATTACTGCCGACGTTACCGTTCAGGTACCAGGCGTCCGGGTGGGTGTCCTTATACGCCAGGGCCATGTTATTGGCCACTGCGTTGGCGATATTTCCGACCTGCTCGACGCCGACTAGGTAATTCGAACCGGTGTCGTAGATGTTCTGGAAGACCAGGGTGCCCCCGTTGTCCAGTTGCTTGCTGCCGTCGGCGTTGTCCGGCTTTCCCGTGGAATCGATGCCAAGGACGGAGGCCGCGGGGAATTCCCGTAGCAGCACGATCTTGCCGCGCGCCGCGCCGAGAGCGGGAATCGTGTCGTCTAGGTAGAAGCGCTCCGTCGGACGTCCCTCGAGGTACCACTGGAAGATCTTTTCCGCGCTGTTATCGCCAGTGACTACGGTCATGACGATGCACTCACTGGGATTGCTGTTCAGCCACGCGGTGCAGACGTCCAGGACGTCGTGGCCGAATTCCATGCCCAGCGAAAAGCTGCCGTGCACCAGGTAGAACAGGTTATCCTGCGGCTTGACCCGGATGTCGATCTTACGGATCCCCTTGTTCAGCTGGTCCTGGAGCGACAGGTTCTGAGTCTTGACGCCGACGAGTCCTGAGTTGTAAGTCATCGTGTCATGAGATCCGGGAATCGAGAGTTCAGACAGCAGCTTGTTGTCACTGATCCCTGCCATCCAGTTTGACGTCGACTGCGTTGCCATGTCCCGCTCCTAACGAGGAAGGCCGCGCTCGCGGTTCGGCGCGGTGCGTGATCGCTTCTCATCGTCGGCGCCTGGTTCCGCGCAGACCACGGAAAGAACCCGGAATTCCGGCCGGAATCAGTCGAGTTCCGGGGCTGTTCGCGGCTTTTCGGGCTGGGCGGCGGGAGTGTTAATATGCGCTTGGTTGGAGGACCGGGCGGCCGGGCGCCACCCGGGGGAGGACGGAGACGGCGCGGATGCAGGCAGACGCGTCTGGGGAGCTGGCCAGCCTTGTGCGGTCGTTCCGGGAGCGCCGGGGCCTGACCCAGGAATCGGTGGCGTCCAGGACCGCCGGTGCGGTGACGGTCGAGACGGTCAGCAACATCGAGCGCGGGCGGACCCGGCCTAGGCGGCACACGCTGGACCAGTTGGCCGCCGCGCTGGGCCTGGACGAGGCCGACCGCGATACCCTCCAGGCGGCCTGGGCCGCCGCCGGCGCCGGTACCACGGTGGCCGGGTCGGCGTCCCGGGCAGCCTCGGCCGCGCCGCCCGTGCTGCTGACCCCGCTGATCGGGCGGGAGCAGGCTAGCGCTGCCGTGACGCAGCTGCTGCACCGCGGGGCGCGGTTGCTGACATTGACGGGACCAGGAGGGGTCGGGAAGACGGCGCTGGCCCTGCACGTGGCCGCAGTTGTCCACGACGGTTACCCGGGCGGGGTGATCTTCGCCGACATGTCCGCGTTGCGGGACACCGCACTGGTGCCAGCGCATATCGCCCAGGCAGCGGGTGTGGCTGACGCCGGGGGCCGGCCGCTGCTCGCCGCGCTGACCGGTCATCTCGGCAGCCGGCGGCTGTTGCTGCTTGCCGACAACTTCGAGCAGCTCGTGGAGGCGGCCGAGGTGCTGCTCCAGCTGTGCGGCGCCTGCCCTGAGCTGCAAGTGCTGGTCACCAGCCGGGTGCCGTTGCGGGTGCGGGGGGAGCAGGTGTACCCGGTGCCGCCGCTTGCCGTTCCTGGCCCAGGCGCGGCCAGAGGCGCGGCGGGTCTGGGGCGGGTCGCCGCGGTGGCGCTTTTGGTCCAGCGGGCGCAGGCCCGGCAGCCCAGTTTCGCCCTCACCGAGGCCAACGCCATGGCTGTCGGTAAGCTGTGCGCACGGCTGGACGGGCTGCCCCTGGCCATCGAGCTGGCCGCGGCCCGGATACCTGTGCTGGGGCCGGCGGCGTTGCTCGCCCGGATGGGCGAGGCCCTCGGCGTGCTGACCGGTGGTCCCAGGGACCTGCCGGCGCGGCAGCGGACGATCCGGGGCGTGATTGCCTGGAGCTACGGCCTGATAACGGAGGAACAGCAGTCGTTGCTCCGGAAGCTGGCCGTCTTCGCGGGCGGCTTCTCCCTGGCGGCGGCAGAAGCGGTGTGCGCCCAGACGGGCGGGCGCGGCAGCCACGCCGGTGCGGCCGCCGGCGGATCAGTGCTGGACGACATGACCGCGCTGGTGGACGCCAGCCTGGTGCAGGCCGCCGAGAGCGCCTCGTCTGACGTGAGATTGCGGCTGCTTGACACGATCCGGGCCTTCGCCGCGGAGCAGCTGGAGGCCAGCGGGGAGACGGCCGCCGTCCGCCAGCGGCACGCTGCCTATTACCTGTCCCTGGCCGAGCGGGCGAGCACTGCGCTGGCCGGGCCGGAGCAGACGGCCTGGCTGGCCCGGCTTGAGGCGGAGCACGACAACCTGCGGGCGGTACTGGGCTGGGCGCGGGATCAGGCTGACGTGACCCTTGGCATGCGGCTGGCTGGGGCGCTATGGCCGTTCTGGCAGCGCCATAGCCACTTCACCGAGGGGCGGCACTGGCTGGAGCACTTCCTGGGCCTGGACCCAGGGCGCACGGCGCTCCCCGCGGTGCGGGTGGCCGCACTGACCGGAGCGGCGTGGCTGGCTCACGACCAGGACGATTACGAACTGGCCGATGCGCTATTCGAGGAAAGCCTGGTCCTTTATGAGGCGCTGGGACTGGTCGCGCGGGTCTCTGGCGTGCTGGCCCACAGGGCGATCGTGGCGCGCGGACAGGGTCTGTATGAGGAAGCGGCGGCCCTGGCCGACAAGAGCCTAGCCGTCGCCCGCGACGCAGCCGACGAGGCGGCCATCGGCTATGCCCTGTTCCGGCTCGGCGTGATCACGCGGGAACGCGGCGAATTCGTCCAGGCACGACAGCTGTACCAGGAGTGCCTTGCGCGGCACCGGGCCCTGGGCGACCGGGTCGGCGAGGCCTTCGCGCTGCTTGGCTTGGGTGATATCGCCCGCGACCAAGGCGACAGGGAAACCGTGCAGACCGTGTGTGCTCGCACCCTAGCCCAGTGCCGGGAGCTGGAAAACCACTGGGGAGCGGGGTTTTCCCTGAATAACCTGGCGCTGGCCGCGGCGATGGGCGGTGACCTGGGACACGCCGAGGCGCTTGCCGCCGAGGCACTCCAGCTGTTCCGGGACAATCGCATCCACGGCGGAGTGGTCGAACTGCTGGTCACCTCGGGCCAGTTGGCCTGCGACCGGGCAGACTGGGCCCGGGCTAGGGCCATGCTGGCCGAAGGGCTGGCCGAGGGCTGGCCCGGGGGCCCGCACTGGCTGGTGGCGGCGGCAATGGAGGAGGCCGCGCGGGTCGCCGCGGCCGATGGCCAGGCCGAGACTGCCGTCCTCTTCCTGAGTGCCGCGGACGCCTGGTGGAAGCGGATGGGCGCTCCCCGCCCCCGCTACCGCCAGGCATCAGTCACCTCGACCTGGGCCACCGCACGCCTCGCCCTGGGCGAGGACCGCCTTGCCGCCGCCCGGCAAGAAGGAGGCACATTGACGCCAGAAGATGCCGTAGCGCTGGCCCTGCACTGCCTGCAGACCGGGTAGCACTCGCAACCTCACCGTGAACGAGGCCTCACCCGAACGTGAAGACCTCAGGCACAACAGCATCCACCGTCATCCCGGCCCCTGGGACAGCACGCCGCCGATGAACACCCCGGCCGCCGCGGCCAGCCCGGAGATCGCGCCCCAAACCCCGAGCGCCTTGCCCGCGCCGGTGGCCAGGCCGTCGGCCAGCGAGCATCGAGGAACTGCACCGCGCACAGCAGGAGCAGCAGCAGCAGCTTGCCGCGGCGGGTGCCCAGCAGTGAAGCGGGTCGGGCGGTCACGAGAGCAGCCTCCAAGACTGGCGGCGGGCGGTTAGCGGTAGTCGGGGTTGTCGAAGTCGTAGCGGCAGCCGGCGTCCCAGCCGGAGCGCTGGTTGCCGTGGGCGGTGATGCCGCCGGCGTCTTTTAGCAGCCGGGCCAGGTGCAGCAGGTTCCAGGTCATGAACGTGGTGTTACGGTTGGTAAAGTCGTTGTCCGGGCCGCCGGAGCCAGGGTCGAGGTAGGAGGGCCCGGGCCCGGCCTCGCCGATCCACCCGGCGTCGGCCTGCGGCGGGATGACGTACCCGAGGTGCTGCAGGCTGTACAGGACGTTCATCGCGCAGTGCTTGACGCCGTCCTCGTTGCCGGTGATCAGGCACCCGCCGACCCGCCCGTAGTAGGCGTACTGGCCGGCGTCGTTGAGCAGGTGCGAGCAGCCGTAGAGCCGCTCGATAACCCGCTTGGTGACCGAGCTGTTGTCCCCGAGCCAGATCGGGCCGGCGATCACCAGGATGTCGGCGGCCAGCACCCTCTCCTGCAGCTGCGGCCAGCCGTCGGTGGCGGCGCCGTGCTCGGTCATGTCCGGCCACACCCCGGTGGCGATGTCGTGGTCAACGGCGCGGATCGTCTCGGTGCTCACGCCCTGCCTGGCCATGATCGCGGCGCTGCGGTCGATCAGCCCCTGGGTGTGGCTGAGCTCAGGCGACGGCTTCAGCGTACAGTTGAAAAACAGCGCGGTCAGGTCGTCATATCGCGGGCCCGTGCTCGTCATCTTATGCCCCCTCCAGGGACGGGAACTCCCCGTCCCTGTCCTACCGTCCCCGTACGCCAGCGGCGGGTTACAAGATCATTCCCGCCCTGGCCGTGTCAGTCACGCGTGCCGGGCAGGTAGGCGGTGGCCTGCCGCCCAAGCCGGCCGCCCGCACCGCCCGCTCCTGTCCCCGCCCGTCCCGAACCCGGCACGTGCTCACCTGCCCGGGCCACGGCAGCCGCTTCGACATCTGCACCGGCGAACGGCTCCGCGGCCCCGCGGACACCGATGTCGCCGTGTTCCGCTCAGGCTAGCCTGGTCGCGTGCTGCCGCCGTCTACCCCTGACCTGCTCGCGCTTGAACTGCTCGACTCCATCGCCGAGCTAGGCAGCCTGGGCCGGGCAGCCGCCAGGCACCAGATGTCACAGCCCGCGGTGAGCATGCGGATGAGCCAGCTGGAGCGCAGGCTCGGCGTCAGGCTGCTGCGGCGGACTCCGTCCGGCACCCGGCTCACCCCTGCGGGTGAGCGTGTGGTGACCCTGAGCAGGCGGGTGCTTGCCGAGGCCCAGGCGATGATGACGGGCATCGAGGCGCTGGTAGCGGCAGAAAGCTCGCACCTGCGGATCGCCGCCTCGCTGACGGTGGCCGAGCACCTGCTGCCCGGCTGGCTCGCCGCGTTGCACCAGGAGTCCCCCGACGTGGTGCTGTCGGTGGAGGTAACCAACTCAGCCAAGGTGCTCGACCGGGTCCGCGACGGGCTGGCGGACGTCGGCTTCGTGGAGGGGCACGTGCACGATCTGCCTGGCCTGCGCGCGGTGCCCGTGCGCAGCGACCGGCTGGTGGTCGTGGTCGACCCGGCGCATCCCTGGACGCGCCGCACCTCTCCGCTGGCCGGCGCGGAGCTCGCCGCCACCGAGCTGATCGTACGGGAGGCGGGCTCGGGCACCCGCGAGATCCTGGCGGACGGGCTGGCGCGGTGGGGCGGCATCCGGTCCAGGCTGGAGCTCGGCTCGTCCGCGGCGATCCTCGCCGCCGCGCGGCGTGGCGAAGGGCCAGCGGTGCTGAGCGCTCTTGCGGTACAGACGGACGTGGACGCCGGGCGCCTGGTCATCGTGCCGACCGAGGGCATCGACCTGGCTAGGGTGCTGCGCGCGGTGTGGCCAGAGGACCGGCCGCTCGCCCCGCTGGCCAACCGGTTGCTCGACGCGGCGGTGTCCTAGGGCCGCTTCCCGGTAGCCCATAAGACTTCCTTATAAGCTCCTAAGGAACTGAGGGCTACTGAGCGAACGGTCCCGCTCGATACCGTCTAGCGTATGACCGCCATCGACCTGCCCTTTCCTGCCGTGGCCCCGCCGCCAGGCGACGTCCGGTGGGTGAAGGTGCTTGACCAGTCCAGGTGCATCGGCTGTCATGCCTGCACCACCGCCTGCAAGAGCGAGAACGAGGTGCCGCTCGGCGTCAACCGCACCTACGTGAAGTCCGCCGACGTCGGCGCGTTCCCGCAGGTACGGCGGGCCTTCCAGGTAACCAGGTGCAACCAGTGCGCCGACGCGCCGTGCGTGGCCGCCTGCCCTACGCAGGCCATGTACCGCCGGGACGACGGCATCGTCGACTTCAACAAGGAGATCTGCATCGGCTGCAAGGCGTGCATGGCCGCCTGCCCCTACGACGCGATCTTCATCAACCCCGAGGACCACTGCGCCGAGAAGTGCAACATGTGCGCGCACCGGCTCGACGTCGGGCTCGAGCCCGCCTGCGTGACGGTCTGCCCGACCGAGGCGATCCTGGTCGGCGACCTTAATGACCCCACGTCCAAGGTGGCGCAGATCATCGAGCGCCAGCCGGTGCAGGTCCGCAGGCCGGAAAAGGGAACCAGGCCCGGGGTGTTCTACAAGGGCGCCCACCAGGCCACCCTGGACCCGCTTGCGGCCCGGCGCCCGGACGGCGGCCTTTTCGCCTGGGCCACCCAGGGCACGCCAGGCCCGCAGCTGGTGAGTTCCGGGCACCCGGGCCGCACCACCTCGTCGGCGGCGGCCCTGCTGTCCTACGACATCCCGCACCATGCCCCGTGGGGGTGGCGGGTCAGCGCCTACACCTGGACCAAGAGCATCGCCGCGGGCGCGTTCGGCGTCACCGCACCGCTCGCGTTCTTCGGCTGCCTCGGCTGGGGTGACTCCGCGGCACGCTGGGGCGCCCCGGTGCTCAGCCTCGCGTTCCTGGCGGTCACCGGCGTGCTGCTGATCTGGGACCTCAAGCACCCGCAGCGGTTCTACCTGATCTTCACCCGCCGCCACTGGCGCAGCTGGCTGGTGCGCGGCTCGTTCATCATCGGCGGTTACGGCGCCGTGACGGGCCTGTACTTCCTGGCGGCGCTGGCCGGCTCGACCATAGCCAGGCAGGTGCTCGCGGGCCTGGGCATCCCGCTGGCCCTCGCCACCGCCGTCTACACCGCCTATCTCTTCGCCCAGGCCAAGGCCAGGGACCTGTGGCAGAGCCCGCTGCTTCCCCCGCACCTCGCGGTGCAGGCGGCGATGGCCGGCGCGGCAGCGATGCTGCCGCTGGCGGCCTGGCTCTCTCCCGCTACCGCGGTCACGGCCGTCGAGGTCACGCTGGCCGTCGCCGCCGGCCTGCACGTGGCGATGGTGGCGGGGGAGATCACCCTGCCCCACGTCACCGCGCACGCCCAGCTGGCCACCCGGGAGATGACCCGCGGCAGGTACGCCCGGTTCTTCTGGCCGGGCCTGGCGCTCGCCGCCGTCGCGGTCGCCGCCCCCTGGATCGGGCTTGCCGCCGCCCCCCTCGCCCTGCTCGGCCTGCTCGCTCATGAGCACGCCTACGTGCAGGCCGGCCAGTCCGTCCCGCTCGCCTAAAGGTGGTTGTCATGCCAGCAGAAGACGGTCAGCTGGACGCCCTGGCGGCGCGGGTATCCGCCGCCAGGGCCGCGACCGAGGCGCGCGGTGAGACCTTCTACCCGGGCCCGAGCCGGGTCCACCTGGCCGCGTTCCCGCCGAAAGAACGCTGGGACGACTGGGTCGAGCTGTCGTCAAGTGCCTGGCCGGCCAGGGTCGAGAAGCACTACCAGCTGGTGCCGACGACCTGCTTCAACTGCGAGTCCGCCTGCGGGCTGCTCGCTTACGTCGACCGCGACACCGGGCGGGTCCGCAAGTTCGAGGGAAACCCGGAGCACCCCGGCTCGCGCGGCCGCAACTGCGCCAAGGGGCCGGCCACCCTCAACCAGATCACCGACCCGGACCGCATACTCTACCCGATGAAGCGCTCGGGCCCGCGCGGCAGCGGGCAGTGGGAGCGGATCACCTGGGACGAGGCGCTTGACGCGCTGGCGGCCCGGATCCGGGCGGCGGTCACGGAAGGCCGCCAGAACGAGATCATGATCCACATCGGCCGGCCCGGTGAGGACGGGTTCACCGAGCGGGTGCTCGCGAGCTGGGGCGTGGACGGCCACAACTCGCACACCAACGTGTGCTCCTCCGGGGGCCGGACGGGCTACCAGTTCTGGATGGGCGCCGACCGGCCAAGCCCGGATCACGCCAACGCCGACGTCATCTACCTGATCAGCTCCCACCTGGAGGCCGGGCACTACTTCAACCCGCACGCCCAGCGGATCACCGAGGCCCGCGCCAGGGGAGCGAAGGTGATCGTGCTGGACACCCGGCTGTCCAACACCGCCACGCACGCGGACCACTGGCTGTCCCCGCTGCCCGGCAGCGAAGCGGCGATCAACCTCGCCATCGCCAGGCACCTGATCACGACGAAGTGCTACCACCGCGAGTTCGTCCGCGACTGGTGGAACTGGGCCGAGTACCTGCACGCCTGCCACCCGGGCCGGCCGGCCACCTTCGAGACGTTCGAGGAGATCCTCGCCACCCTGTACACCGATTTCACCTTCGAGTACGCGGCCGCGGAGTCGGGCGTGGACGCCACGGTCATCGCCGAGGTCGCCGGCCTCGTGGCGGGCGCGGGCACCCGGTTCTCCTCGCACGTCTGGCGGTCCGCCGCCGCAGGCAACCTCGGCGGCTGGCAGGTCGCCCGCACCCTGTTCCTCATCGCCGCACTGCTCGGCGCGGTCGCCACCGAGGGCGGGACGTTCCCGAACGGGTTCAACAAGTTCGTGCCCAAGCCGATCCACACACCGCCGCACCCCGGCGTGTGGCAGGACCTCTCCTGGCCGATCGAGTACCCGCTGGCGCAGAACGAGATGTCCTTCCTGCTGCCGCACTTCCTCGCCGAGGGCCGCGGCAGGCTCGACACCTACTTCATCCGGGTCTACAACCCGGTGTGGACCAACCCGGACGGCCTGTCCTGGATGGAAGTGCTGACCGACGAGAGCAAGGTCGGATGCTTCGTCGCGCTCACCCCCACCTGGAACGAGTCCGCGTACTTCGCCGACTACGTGCTGCCCATGGGCCATAGCAGCGAGCGCCACGACACCCACTCCTACGAGCAGTACGACGGCCAGTGGGTCGGCTTCCGCCAGCCGGTGCTGCGCGCCGCCCGCGAGCGCCTCGGGGAGGCCGTCACCGACACCCGCCAGGTGAACCCCGGCGAGGTGTGGGAGGAGAACGAGTTCTACATCGAGCTGTCGTGGCGGATCGACCCCGACGGCTCGCTCGGCATCAGGCAGTACCACGAGTCACGGGCCAACCCCGGCCAGCAGCTCACGGTGGATGAGTACTACGGCTGGATGTTCGAGAACTCGGTGCCGGGGCTCCCCGAGCGCGCGGCGGCCGAGGGACTCACGCCCCTGGAGTTCATGCGCCGCTACGGCGCGTTCGAGATAACCAAGGGCCAGGGCGCGCTGTACCGGCAGGAGATCCCCGCGGCTGAGCTGGCGGACACCGCCGTCACGGACACCGGCCGGGTCTACACCGCCACCCCCAAGCCGGCCAGCCCGAACATCGTGCCGATGGGCGCGCCCGAGCCGGACGAGCAGGGCCGCCGCCCGGTGGGCGTGGCGGTAGACGGCAAGGTGCTGCGCGGCTTCCCCACCCCGTCCGGGCGGCTCGAGTTCTGGTCCTCGACGCTCGCCGCCTGGGGCTGGCCGGAGCACGCGCTGCCCGGCTACATCAAGAGTCATGTCCACCGGGACAACCTGGGCCCAGGGCAGATGGTGCTGCTGTCCACGTTCCGGCTGCCCACCCAGATCCACACCCGGTCGGCGAACGCCAAGTGGCTGGACGAGCTCGCGCACACCAACCCGGTCTGGATCCATCCCGCCGACGCCGCCCGGCTCGGGATCGCGAAGACCGGCGACCTGGTGCGGGTCGAGACCGAGATCGGCTACTTCGTCGCCAAGGCATGGATCACCGAGGGCATCCGGCCCGGCGTGGTGGCGTGCAGCCACCACATGGGCCGCTGGCGGCTGGAAGGGGGCCCGCGCGGCACGGGCGGCATGATGGCCACGGTGGACCTGCGCAAGGGGGAGGAAGGCTGGCGGATGCAGCGGCGCGCCCCGGTGGCGCCCTATGCGTCCGCCGATCCCGACACCCAGCGGATCTGGTGGACCGACACAGGAGTCCACCAGAACCTGACCTTCCCTGTGCACCCCGACCCCATCTCCGGCATGCACTGCTGGCATCAGGCGGTCCTGGTGCGCCCCGCCCAGCCTGGCGACGCCCACGGTGACATCAGCGTGGACACCGGCAAGGCCCGTGAAGCCTACCGGCAGTGGCTGAAGCTGACCCGCCCCGCGGGCAGCGGCTCACCGGACGGACTGCGCAGGCCCTTCTGGCTGATGCGCCCGCTCAAGCCCGCCCGCGACCTCTTCCGGGTGCCGCAGAAGTGAGCCAGGTCACCGCGCCAGGCGCAGCGGCGCAGCGGTACGAGCTGCTGCGAGCGCTCGCCGCCGTCGCCGACAGCCCGGCCGCGGCTGCCAGCGCCTGTCCCGCCCTTGGCCTGGCCGATCCCGGCGCGGCGGCGCATACCGATGCCTTCGTGCTGAACTGCCCGCCCTACGCGGCGATCTACCTCGGGGAGGCCGGCGGGCTCGGCGGCGAGGGCGCCGACCGCGTGGCCGGATTCTGGCGGGCCATCGGGCTCACGCCGCCGGCCGAGCCCGATCACCTCGCCGCGCTGCTCAGCCTGTACGCGAGCCTGGGCGAGTCCGCCCGGCAGGCAAGCCGCCCGGCCATCGCGGCCGCGCTGACCCGGGCCAGGCACGCCCTGTTCCACGAGCACCTGTGGCCCTGGCTGCCCGCCTACCTGGACGCCGTCGCGGACCTTGGGATCACGGCCCTGACGGCCTGGGCGGAGCTCACGATGCGAGCGGTGCAAGCCGAACGCATCGCGCTGGCCGCGCAGTCAGCCGGCGCGGGCGCGGGCGCGCTGCCGCTGGCGCTGCGGTCCGCCCCGCTCCCGGCCGCCGCCGGGAGCGAGCTCGGCGACCTGCTTGCGGCGCTCACCACCCCCGTCCGCAGCGGCTTCATCCTCACCAGGCGCCAGCTGGCCGCGGGCGCGGAGGCGGCCGGGGCCGGCTACCGCATCGGCGAGCGGCGCTTCGCCCTGCGCGCGATGCTGGACCAGGCGCCCGCGGAAACCCTCGGCTGGCTGGCGGGTGAGGCGCACCGCTGGCAGCGGCGGCATGCCGCGCGGGCACCGGGCGATCCCGCGCACCGCTGGTGGGCGGAACGCGCCAGGCATACCGGCGGCCTGCTGACCGCCGCCGCCGAGCTCGCCGACGCCATCAAGTAGGCCCGCACGCAGCGCTCCTAGGTGTCGTACCTGGTGGATGTGGTGACGTGGGTGCGGCCAGAGGGCAGGGTCCAGCGGGTGAGGCCCGGGCGGGCTGCTCAACGTGCCAGTCGGGTGCCTGTTTAGCACGGTGATGAGTGCGGCATCGCGGAACTTGCTGTTCCTCACATGTCGCATCAGTGGCCTGTGCCACTGTTCGCCTGGTGTCAGACGGCGCGCTACCTTCGCCCTTGCGACTGGCTGTAAGTGGTAGGCCGTCCTCTGCCGCCATGCTG
>Ga0335078_10006741_pt1 | contig 17002 bp, 14 predicted proteins | sample Lox_Sample_32_FD_206711 | JGI IMG/M metagenome (GOLD analysis project Ga0335078, IMG submission 206711) | Soil microbial communities from Loxahatchee National Wildlife Refuge, Florida, United States - Lox_Sample_3.2 | ecosystem: Environmental > Terrestrial > Soil > Wetlands | place: USA... | reverse complement strand
TCGTAGGGCCTTTCTCTCTCGGTGTAATTTGTTGCTGACACAACAACTATACCGGAGCGAAAGGCTTTTTCATATAAGCGTATGAGAAATTCGGGCTAGTACTTATCGTTGCCGGCATAGTACCGCGGTAACTTCCTTCCGGCACCTGGACGCAGTAGGATGCGGGACGGCATGACACCTCTCCCCAGAACGTCCGTCATGGTGCTTGCTGCTCTCCTTGCGGGCGCCGCCACGGCATCTGCCGGCGGTGCCCGGGAGAAGCCCGGGCAGCTCCCGTTGACCGTGGCCACCGTGAACAATCCCGACATGGCCATCATGCAGCAGCTGTCGGCCGACTTCACGTCGGCAACCGGGATAAGCCTGAACTTCGTCGTCCTTCCGGAAAACGAGCTGCGCCAGAAAGTCACGGAGGACGTGGGGCTGGGATCCGGCAAGTACGACGTGGTGACCATCGGCACCTACGACGCGCCGATCTGGGGAAAGAACAGGTGGCTGATGTCCCTGGAGCCCCTGTTTGCCGGGATGAGCGCCTCGGACCGGCAGGCATATGACAAGGAAGATCTCCTGCCCACCATCCGCGCAGCGCTTTCCATGGATGGGCAGCTCTTTGCGCTGCCTTTCTACGGTGAGAGCAGCATGATGTTCTATCGAAAAGACCTCTTTGCGGAGGCCGGCCTGTCCATGCCGCTGAAGCCGACGTGGCAGCAGGTGTACGGCTACGCGGTGCGCCTGCGCGGGATCTCCAACGGCTGCTACGGCATTGTCCTGCGAGGGCTTCCCGGCTGGGGGGAAAACCTGGCCCCTTTCAACACCGTGGTCAACGCGTTTGGCGGCAGGTGGTTCCGGCAGGACTGGCAGCCCGCGTTTGACGAGCCGGCCATGGCAGAGGCGTGGCGCTTCTACCGGAAAATCATCATCGATGCGGGAGAGCCAAGCCCCACCACGGACGGCTACACGGAGTGCCTTGCCATCATGGCAAGCGGAAAAGCGGCCATGTGGTACGATGCCACCGTGTCCGCCGGGGCGCTGGAAGGCAGGGACTCCAAGGTGGCGGGCCGCATTGGCTACGCCTTTGCGCCTTCCGCGGCCAAGGCCAACACCGGCTGGCTGTGGGCATGGGCGCTGGGCATTGAGAGCTCTTCCCGTAAACCGCAGGAGGCGTTCAAGTTCCTGACATGGGCGACGGACAGGAAGTACATCGACCTTGTCGGCTCCCGCGTGGGCTGGGCGCAGGTCCCGCCCGGCACGCGATCATCCACGTACCGCAATCCCCGCTACCTTGCCGCGGCCCCCTTTGCCGGCATCGTTCTCAGCTCCATCCTCAGCGCAGACTACGACCGGCCGACTCTCAGGCCGGTTCCGTACAAGGGCCTGCAGTATGTTTCCATTCCCGAGTTCCAGAGCCTGGGGGAGCTCGTGTCCCAGCAGCTGGCGGCGTACGTCGCGGGGCAGGAAACGCTGGAGCAGGCCCTCGCGGATTCCCAGGCGGCCGCGCTCCGGGTGGCGAAAGAAGGCGGCTACCTCAGGTGACCCGGTGAGCGACGTACCGCGGAAGCGCCGGCGCTCGACGCTTCTTTCCCTGCCGGCCATCGTGATTGTGGCCGTTGTCACGCAGGCCCCCATCCTGGCAACGCTTGGGCTGTCTCTTGTGCGCTGGATCGTGGTGCGGCCGGACCTGGGCATCACGTTCATCGGGTTGGACAACTACGCGGAGATCTTCACGTCCCGCGACTTCTACCAGGTGGTGCTGAACACGGCGCTGATCACCGTTGCGTCCCTCGTGATCTGCACGGTCCTGGGGATCCTCTTCAGCCTGATGCTGAACCGCGATTTCCCGGGCGTCAACGTGGTGCGCACGCTCATCATTTCTCCGTTCTTCGTGATGGACGCCGTTGCGGGAATCATCTGGCGCACCATCATCCTCAACTCCTCCTTCGGCTGGAACGGCTACTTTGCCTCCCTCCTGGGGACCAGGCCACCGGACTTCTTTGGAGTGCATTCCCTCCTGACTATCGTCATCCTCATTACGTGGCAATGGACGCCTTTTTTCGTCCTTATCATCCTGGCGGGGCTCCAGAACATCCCGCTTGAGATCATGGACAGCGCCCGGGTCGACGGCACGGGGTGGTTCCGGGAGCTCGTGTCCATCAGGCTCCCGGTAATCATGAACCACATCGAGGTTGCCATCCTCCTTGGGCTCATCTTTGTGCTCAAGGTGTTCGGCCTGATCTTTGTGACCACGCGCGGCGGCCCCGGGTACTCCTCCGCCAACCTTCCGTTCTACGTGTACAAGACCGCTTTCCTTGGGTGGGACGTGGGTCACGCAGCCGCGGTGGCCGTGGTGACCGTGATCATCACGCTGCTGGCCATCACGGCGCTCTTCCGATGGTTCCGCCGCCGGATTGGAGAGACGGCCTGATGCGACGCGCCTCGCGTTTTTTCCGCCGAGCCCCCGGGATCATCCTCATCTGGCTGGTGGCCATCATCTGGTGCTTCCCTTTGCTGTACATGCTCATCACGAGCTTCAAGGGGGAAGCGGACGTCCTTCCGCCGTCCCTGTGGATCGCGCACCCGACGCTTGCAAACTACGCTTCGGTGCTCCGCCAGGAGATTCTCCGCTACATCCTGGACTCCGCGGTGATCTCCGTGGCTTCCGTGCTGGCGTGCCTGGGGTTCGGCGTCCCGGTAACCTACGCGCTGGTGTTCGGAAGGCTGCGCCATTCAGACAACCTCTTCTTCTGGTTCCTTTCCACGACGCTTCTCCCCCCGGTGGCGGTGATCGTGCCGGTGTTTCTCCTGTTTCGCATCTCCGGTCTCCTGGACACGCTGGGTGGAATGATCCTCATCTACACCGGCGTCAACATTCCCATCGTCATCTGGATGACAAGGTCGTTCCTCCTGGATGTGCCGCCGGAGATCCTGGAGTCCTCCGACATGGACGGCTCCTCGCGGTTTCGATCGTTTTTCAGCATCATCCTGCCCCTGGCGCGCCAGGGGATCATTTCCACGGGGCTCCTGGTTTTCATTTTTGTCTGGAACGAGTTCTTCTTCTCCATCAATCTGACCTACGTGCACGCGGCTACCGTGCCGGTCTACATGGCAAGCTTCATGACCCAGCAGGGCTTGTTCTGGGCAAAGCTGTGCGCCATCTCGACGCTCGTGGTCCTTCCCCCCATGGTGCTGGGATGGCTTGCCCAGCGCTCCCTGGTGAAAGGGCTGACGCTGGGCGCCGTCAAAGGGTGATGCAGGAGGTGGTATGAAATCTGCCGTCATTGAGAAGCCGGGCACAATCACGACGCATGAGCATGAGACTCATCGCGTGACCCGCCCGGATGAAGTCCTTGTGAAGGTCATGGCAAGCGGGATCTGCGGGACGGACGTCCACATCTACCACGGGGAATACATGGGTTCCTATCCCATGACGCCGGGGCACGAGTTCTCAGGCGTGGTGATCGAAGTGGGTGAAAAGGTCACCCGCTTCAAGCCGGGAGCGCGTGTCGCCGTGGAGCCGAACATCAGCTGCGACAACTGCGCGGCATGCCTCAACAACCGGCAGAACTTCTGCGAGAACTGGCAGGCCGTGGGCGTGACGCGCCCGGGCGCCATGGCGCAGTACGTGCTTGCGCCGGAGAAGGTGGTTTTTGATGCCGGCGAGATCCCCTTTCCACAGGCCGCCTTCATGGAGCCGCTTTCCTGCGTGCTGCATGGCATTGAGTCGGCGGGGATCCGGCTGGGAGACAACGTGGCGGTGATCGGGACCGGGCCCATCGGCATGCTCCTGATCCGCACGGCGCGCGCCGGGGGAGCCACCCGGTTCACCGTTGCGGAGCTGAGCGAGCAGCGCCTGGAAGCCGCGCGCCGGGACGGGGTTTCGGAGGCGACAACGGACGTGGCATCCCTGCCGTCGGACAGGTTTGACGTGGTCATCGATGCCACCGGGGCGCCGCCCATGCTGTCCCAGGCTGTCCGCCTGGCGCGTCCGGGAGGACGCATCCTGATGTTCGGTGTGTCCCCGCAGGGAAAGACCGCCACCATTGAGCCTTTCCAGGTCTTCCGCAAGGGCTTGTCCATCTTTGCGTCCTACACCTCGCGCCGGAACAGCCTCCAGGCTCTTTCCCTCATCGGCTCAAGCCGCGTGCGCGTGGACGACCTGGTGTCTCATCGAATGCCGCTGGAATCGCTTGAGGCGGGAATCCACAAGATCGAGGACAGGCGGGAGAATGCCATGAAGGTGATGATTTTCCCGAATGAAGAAAGCCGCTAGAGGGAAGGAGGATGACGTGGGAATTCTTGACAGGTTCAGCCTGAAAGGCAAGGTCGCCCTTGTAACAGGGGCTGGCCAGGGAATAGGCCGCGGATATGCGCACGCGCTCGGGGAGGCCGGGGCGGCCGTGGCCGTGGTGGACGTGAACGAGGGGAAAGCACACGAGGTGGCGCAGGAGCTCACGGCGGCCGGTGTGGAGGCGGCGGCGATCTCAGCGGATGTGACGAAGAGGGCCGACGTCGCACGGATGGTTGAGGCCGTGATGAAGAAATGGGGGAAGCTCACCATCGGCGTGAACAACGCGGGAATCGGCCAATGGGTGGACGCGAAGGACATCACCGACGAGATGTGGGACAAGGTGATGAAGCTGAACCTGGACGCGGTGCTGTACTGCGCCCAGGCGGAGGCGGGAGAGATGCGCCAGCAGCGCTACGGGAAGATCATCAACACCGCGTCCATGTCGGGGCACATCGTCAACACCCCGCAGAACCAGACGCCGTACAACGTGTCCAAGGCCGGCGTCATTCACCTGACGCGCAGCCTGGCCGCGGAATGGGCGGCGGACGGGATCAGGGTCAACTCCATCAGCCCGGGCTACACGCGCACGGCGCTGGTTGAGCAGCTCATATCCACGCCGGAGGGCAGGAAGGTGTACGAAGCGTGGATGCCGCTCATTCCCATGCACCGGATGGCGGACGTTTCCGACCTGCAGGGCGCTGTGGTGTACCTGGCAAGCGAGGCCTCGGACTACATGACCGGATCAGACCTTGTGGTCGACGGAGGCTATTGCGTGTGGTGAGGCGGTTGGCGGAACCTCACCGGAACGTAGGCGGGCAGCTTCTTGTCGATGAACTTGATGTCAAAGCGGGCAAAGCGCTGCAGGCCGTTCTCCCGCGGTATGGCGGGGTCGGTTTCTCCGATGAGCGGCGCAGCATAGCGGATGAAGTCGTCCGTCACGTCAAGGCCGTCTTTCGTGATCCAACCGGCAGGCAGGAACCGTGAGGAGTTTGCTACCGTCTCCAGGGGGACCTTGTCGAAATACACCTTGTAGGAGCTTCCCGGCTTTCGAAGGATGGTTGCCATCCAGCCCGTCCCTTCCCGAATGGCAATGGAAACTGCTTCCCGGCCCGCCTCCCGCGCTTCCTTGATGTCCACCGTGGATGCGCTCATGGAAACGGACCGCTGGATGACGCCGGGGAGCTGGCCGGTAGCCTGCCCGCGCACAGCCAGGCCTTTCTCGTTCAGGTAGTTCACCACGGCCTGGGCGGCGGTTGTCCTGCTTGCCCCGTATTCCACGTGGCCAAAACCGTCATGCCTTTCTCCAACGCCGCCGACGTCGAAGCCTTCATTCACCACAACGATGCATCGCCCCGTTCGTGCAAGCTGCTTGTTCACATTCTCATGGAGGCTGGCCAGCGTGTGGCCGGTCTCCGCCATGTAGAGCTGGAGCGGCATCCTGCGCTCAGGATCCCCCAGCCGGGAGGCTGCCGTGATGAAGCCGGACTTTCTCCCCATTGCCTGCAGCACGGCCACGGGCTCTGAGACGCACATGCCGCGGTTCTCTTCCTCTATGTTCTGGATCAGGGTGGCCCAATACCGCGCGGCGCTCCCGTATCCCGGCGTGTGGTCGATGATCTTGAACTCCGCGTCCCCGATGTCGTTGTCGATGGTCTTGGGAACGCCGGCAACCACCAGGTCTACGCCCCGCTCCCGGGCCAAAAGCGATACTTTGGCCGCGGTATCCATGGAATCGTTGCCGCCAATATAGAAGAAATATCCGATGTCATGAGCGCGGATCACTTCCACGATGCGCTCGAAGTCCTCTCTCTGCTCTGCGGTCAGCTTGTACCTGCACGTGCCGACCACGCCCGCGGCCGGCGTTGTCCCCAGCAGCTTGATTTCCCGGGATGACTGCCTGCCCGCGTCAAAAAGCTCCTCCAGGAGAACGCCTTCAATTCCGTGCCACGCGGCGTACAGCGTTCCGATGTGAGCCGTAGCATCGCGGCAGGCTTCGATGACTCCCTGGAGGGATGAGTTGATCACGGGGGACGGCCCGCCGGACTGGGCAACAAGAGCGTTTCGTTTCACGACGGGGATTCTACCAGAGAGCGCCCGGTCACTCCACTGGCCGCACTTTCTGCCCTTCGTTGAGGAACGTCTGCCCCTCCGTGACCACGATGGTCCCTTCGTCCAGCCCCGAGGTGATTTGCGTCACTGCGTCGGTGGAAATGCCGGTCTCCACGGCGATCTTCCGGATGGCCCCATCCACCACCGCGTACACGTAGTCCACGCCCGTTTCCGTGACAATGGCGCTGTTGGGCACTACCAGGACGTCTGCCTTGTTTTCCACGGGGAACGAGACCCGGGCGAACATCCCCGGCCTGAGATCCCCGCCGGGATTCCTGATGGAAACCTTGACAAGGTAGCCCTGGGAGCGGGGGTCCACGGCCGGGCTGATGGTATCCACGGTTCCCGTGATGCGCAGGGGGGCGCTTCCCGTATCTACGGACACCGCCACCGTTTCCCCCGCGCGGATCCTCTGCACCAAGTCCTGGGGAACGCTGGCTTCCGCGCTCACGGTGCCTGTCTCCACGATCACGAACGCGGCAACGGAGCTGGAAACCATCTCTCCGGCATCCACGTTGCGGGCGGCAACTGCGCCGGAGATCGGGGAGGTGATCACCGCATTGTCGAGCTGGCTCTTTGCCAGGTCCACCGCGGCCTGCGCCTGCTCCACCTGCGTGGATGCGACGCCGGTGGATTGCGGCCCGCCCTTCTCCTGGAGGAGGGAAAGGTTATCCTTGGCCGTGCTCAGGGCGATCTCCGCGCTTTGCGCCCTGGCCTGCGCGGAATCCAGCTGCTGACGCGCCACGGTGCCGTCATCAAACATCTTCTGTGTCCGATCGGAGAGGTCCCTGGCCTCATCGTACTGCACCTGCGCCTGGCGCACCGCGGACTGCGCCTGGAGCACCTGGGAGGAGAGGGAGGAATCACTGGTGCGGGTCAGGTTGGCGCGCGCGCTCTCCAGCCCCGCCTTAGCCTGCCGGTACTGCGCGTCGTAGTCGCGCGCTTCCAGCGTGAAAAGAACCTGCCCTTTCTTCACCTGCTGCCCCACGTCCGCCCGCGTGCTTGCAACGCGGCCCGAGATCTTGGAGCTGACCACCACTTCTTCATGCGCCTTGATCCGCGCCGCGTATTCCTGCGTGATGAGAACGGCCTGGCGGTGCGCGCGGGCAACCGCGACGCTTCGGGGCGGCTCCGGGGCCGCCTGTTTTGCGGGAGCGCAGCCCAGGACCAGGAGAGCGGAAGCAAGGACAGGGATGATGCGCGCTATGGTCATGAAGGATTTCCTCCCGGCAGCGCTTTTCTTCCCCTCACCGCCTTGCGTGCGTCGTCGATCAGCGTGTAGACCACGGGCAGAAGAAGGGGCGTGAAAATGGTTGAGGTGACAAGACCGCCGATCAGGACCACTGCCATGCCGGACCGTATCTCGCTGGAGGCGCCGAGGGAGAGGGCCAGGGGCATCATGCCCACGATCATTGTCACGGAGGTCATGAGGATGGGCCGCAGGCGCGTGACCCCCGCTTCCAGGAGAGCCTCCCGCAGCGGCTTGCCCCGCTTCATCAGCGTGTTGGTGTAGTCGATCAGGAGCGTCCCGTTCTTCGAGATCAGCCCGTCAAGCATGATGAGGCCGATAAAGGCGAAGATGTTGATGGCCTTTCCTGTGAGGGCAAGCGCGGCAAAAGCGCCAATGACACCGCATGGGATGGAGAGCATTCGGATCATCGGAGTAAGGAAGGATTCGTAGAGCACCACCAGGATCATGTACACAAGGACGATGGAGGCGACGAGCGCCCATGCCAGGGACCGGAAGGAAGTGGCCATGTACTGCGTATCACCGCCGTAGATGACCTGGTAGCCCAGCGGCAGGGAAAGGCCGGCCAGCCGCTGCTTCACGTCCGCCTGCACCGCCCCCAGCGGTCGGCCCTGGATGTTGGCTGTGATGGTTGCAACGTTCTGGCGGTTTCGCCTGAGCACCTGCTGCGGGCTGTCGCTCCTCACCACGCGCGCAACCTGCGTGAGCGGGATCTGCTGGCCAAGGCGGTTGGTGATGGAGAGGGTCTGGAGGTCATACGGGGTGCGGATCTGGTCTTCCCGGTAGCGCACCGTCATGTCGAACTCGTCTCCGCCGTGCCGGTAGACGCCGGCATCCGAGCCGGCCAGCGCGGTGCGCAGCACGCTGGCCACGTCGTACGCGGTGAGCCCGTAGTCCGATGCGGCCAGGCGGTCCACGATCACGTTCACTTCCGACTGCGTGGCGCGCATCGTGTTGTCCACGTCCGCCGTTCCTTTCACGGACCGCACGTCGCTTTCCACCCGGGCGGCAAGATCGCGAAGGATGTCCCGGTTGGGGCCGGTCACGTTCACAATGAACGGCTTGGTGCCTTCAATGGAGGTGCGGTCCAGGACGCCCGGCTCCGTGACGGAGAAGTCCACCCCGGGAAGGCCGCGGCCCCATTCCCGCAGCTCCCGCGCCAGCGTGGACTGGCTTTTCCGACGCTGCGATTTGTCCTTGAGCTTCACGGTGAGCTCCGCGCGCGTCGGAGCCGTTGCCCCTCCCGCTCCTGCATACACCGTCTGAACTTCGGGCAGGGACAGGAGATGCTGCTCCACGATGGAGGTCTTCTGGTCCACCTGCGGGAACGTTGCCCCCGGGCCGAGGTCAAGGTCCACGATCAGCCTGCTCTGGTCGAACGTGGGGAGGAACTCGGTCTGGATGACCTTGAGCGGAACCAGGGAGATGCTTGCCACAACGAGGACGGCCACGACAATGATCACCTTCCAGCGGTTTGCCAGGCACCACGTGAGGAACGTCCTGTAGCCGCCCTTGATCGTGACCTCGAAGAACCTGCCGAAGGCGCCCTGCGGCGCTGGCGGCTCCGGGGACTCCCCGGAAGCTGCGGCCTTGACGGACGCGCTTTTGCCCTTGCCGGCCCCGGCCGTGGGCCGTGGTGTGCCCTTGTCTTTGCGGGCCCCCAGCATGCGGGAGGCCATCATGGGCGTTATGGTGAAAGACACCAGGAGGGAAAGCAGCGTGGCGGCCACAACGGTGACGCCGAACTGCCGAAAGAACTGTCCCACGATGTCGGACAGGAACGCGATGGGTGCAAACACAACCACGTCGCACAGCGTGATGGCCACCGCGGCCAGCCCGATCTCCATCCTCCCGCGCACCGCCGCCGTCTTTGCGTCCTCTCCCAGCAGGATGTGCCTGTCCACGTTTTCCAGGATCACGATTGAGTCATCCACAAGGATGCCGATGCAGAGCCCCAGCGCCATGAGGCTGACGATGTTCAGCGTGAAATGGAACGCGTACATCGCGAAGAACGTTCCCACCAGGGAGAACGGAATGGCGATCAGGACGATGAGGGAGGACCTCCACCGCCGCAGGAAGAGGAACAGCACGAGCGATGTCGTGATGATGCTTTCCAGGAGATTCAGCCGGGTCTCATCCAGGGATGACCGGATGAACAGCGTGGAGTCCGCCGCCAGGCTGAGGCGCGTGCCCGGCAGGAGCGACCCCTGGATGGAAGAGAGCGCCTGCTTCACGCGGTTGGCCGTATCCATGAGGTTGGCGTTGCTCTGCTTGCGGACAACGATGCCGATGGCGGTTTTCCCGTTCAGGCGCACGGACCGCACGGGATCAGGATAGTCCAGCTTCACCTGCGCGATCTCGGAGAGCGGAACGGCGGACCCCGTGGCCGTGGGGATGCGGAGGTTGCTCACGTCCTGCTCAGTCGAGAACTCACCGAGCATCCGCACGGTAAGGTCCCGGGACCTCTGCTTGATCTCGCCGGCGGGCACGTTCATGTTGTCCGCCTGCAGTGTTGCCAGCAGCGTCTGCGCGCTCACGGAATAGTAGTCCAGCTTCTCCCGGTCAACGGTCACCAGGAGCTCTTTCTTCTGACCGCCGTCGATGGTCACGCTTCCGACGCCGGGCAGCGCCTCGATGGCGCGCGTTACCGTGTCCGCCTGGTTATACAGCTCCTCCGGCGTGGCGTCCCCGGTAAGGCCAAGGATCAGGATGGGCTGCGCATTGACGTCGAACGTGAGGATCACGGGCCGCTCCGCGTCCCGCGGCAGCTTGTCCACAACCCCGTTGATGGCTTTCTGCACGTCCACCTGCGCGTTGTTCAGGTCCGTGGACATCGTGAACTGGATGATCGTGTAGCCGTAGCCCACGCCGGAGGTGGAACGCATGGTGTCGATCCCGTTGACCACGGACACGGCATCCTCTATGGGCTTGACCACGTCCTTGTCGATCTGCTCCGCGCCCGCCCCGGCGTAGGTGCTGCGGATGGCGATGATGGGAGTGTCCACGGCGGGAAAGAGGTCCGCTCCCAGGTTGAGGTACCCCACCAGCCCCAGCCCGAAGATGAGGAGCATGCCCATGAGGATGGCGGTAGGGCGACGGACGGAAAGCTCGGTGATGTTCATGGGCGCTCCCCTGCTATCCGCTGGATGTCCGCCAGGGCTTCTTCCCGCGCGTACTGCGAAAGAAGCAGGTCCAGCTCGCCGGAATCCGCCTGGATGGAAGCGCGCTCCTGGTCGTCCTTGCTGATCTGTCCGTTTGCAAGCGCGACTTCGGCGTTCCTGAGCTTCTCCTTGAGGTACTCCAGCTGAGACTGGTTGGCGAGCGTCTCAGCGTCCGCTTTCACCGCGGCTTCCAAGGCCTGGCGCAGCTGGATCCGGACGGTCTTGGCCTGCTGGCTGAGGACCACGCCGGCCATGTCCACGTCCTTTTCCGCCTGGAGGATCCTGTTGCGCGACTCCATCCCATCAAAGGCGCTCATCTTCACGCCAAGGGTGACCAGCACGTCCACGTTCCACGTGTTGTTGCTGAACGTCCAGGCCCCCGAATAGGGAAAGTCCTCCTGGCCGGAGATGTCCAGGGAAATTCCCAGGTTCACGTCGGGATGGAGAATGGCGCCGCCCTGCTCAATGGAAAGCTTCCGCCGGGCCTGGTCCACCCGGGTGCGCGCCGCCATCATGTCCGTTGAGCCCTGGACCGCCTGCGTGAGGAGCGCCTGCTCGTCCAGGGCGGGGAGCGCATCACGAAACCCCGTGGCAAGGGAAGCTGCGTCCGCGTCCTCCCCCGTGAGGACGGCAAGGCCGGCAAGCGCCGAGTCTTCGCTTTCCTGCGCTTCCGTAAGCCTGGCGTCAAGGGATGCCAGCGTGGCCTTTGCCTCCAGGAGGGATTCCCGGGTGAGGGTGCCCTGGTTGAAAGCCTTCTGCCGGTCAGAGACAATCCCGGCCGCCGTGTCCCTCATGCGGCGAAGCGCATCCTGGGATTGGCGAGCCAGGACCGCGCTGAAGTACGACCTGCGCACCTGCCAGTCGATGTCCCGCTGCCGTGCGCTCATCTCCGTGCCCGCGGAACCCACCTGCAGGGAGGCAAGGTCGATGGCGTTCTTGATCTTCCCCCACGTGAAAAGGGGCTGGTTGATGGTGGCCGTGAGCGTGAAGTAGTTGTGCAGGGAGGCGCCGACGTTGAACGGCGCGGGAGGAACCGCCCCCAGGGGAACTGGCTGGCTGCCCGGGAAGAGGGCATTGGCCGGGATGGTCAGCGTGCCGAGCGCGCCTGCGGCCACGGTGTACCCGGGAGGTGGATTGATCAGGTACGACCCGGACGCCTGGAAATCAGCATGGGGGAGCGCCTTGCCGCGCGCCTCCCCCAGGGCCGCCTGCGACTTCTCCAGCGCAAGCTGGGAGAGCCGGATGGCTTCGGAGTTCTTGCGAGCAAGGCCGATGGCCTGGTCCAGCGTCAGGGGCGCGCCCTGGGCCCCCGCTCCCCCGGCTAGCACGGCAAGAAGAACGGCACCAGGAAAGATGCGACTCACGTGGGTCATTGAGGCGACTCCTGGAGTCGCACGGCGATGGCGCGCTGCAGCGATCTGATTTCCCTGTCCACCCGGGCCGGGACGGCAAGGGCCACGGAGAAAAGGACTCCGACCACGGTGATCCTGATGAGCGCCCTGCGCTGCCGCGGATTTCCCTGGCTTTCCCCTTCCTCTCCGCGGGTCAGGATCTTTTCAATCAACGCGTAAAGCTCTTCCAGGTTTCCCTGGAGGAGGTTCATCTGGCTGGACTCGAAGAGCATGCCTTTCAGAAGGGGGAGGGCGTCCTTCAGGCTGGTGAATCCGATTTCAATCAGGCTCTCCAGCCGCCTTCTCATGGGTTGCGGAGAGTCCGCGAGAGCCCTGATCTGGGCCAGGAACCGGTCCCATCGATCCTGGGCCGTGGCTCGAAAGAGATCTTTCTTGTCCTTGAAATACGTATAGATCGTGCCGGAAGAGATCCCCGCGCGTTCGGCAATGTGGGACACGCGCGTTGCCTCGTAGCCGATCTCACCAAAGACCGAGAACGCGGCGTTGATGATCTGTGCGGGCTTGTCGCGGTCACGGGGCCGTGCCACGGATCTTCCGAACCTCCTTGAAATAATGACTGAACGTTCAATCAATTATAGGGCGCTGAGGACGGCGACGCAAGGGGGGTACGGAGCGACGGCAGTTTGCAAATTGCGGCCGCATCGCTATACTGCCTGCAATCGACATGAGGACCGCGCTCCTCCTGGCATGCTACTGCGTCTCGGTAACCGCGGCGAACGTGCTCCTCAACCTGTCCGCCCACGCCGCAACCACGCGGCTGTTCCTGCTGTTCCAGGCAGCGGGCAACCTGGCAGGGCTGGGCGGTGTGCTGGCATATACGTGGCTCATGCGCCGCATGCCTCTCCATGTCGCTTTTCCGCTGACAAGGGGGGTGGGGGTGCTGGGCGTGCAGCTCGTGGGCGCCCTCCTGGTCTTCCATTAGTCCTTCACGCTCAAGGAAGCTGCCGGCGCCGCCGTGGTTGCCGCGGGGATCATCCTGGTGGGACTCGGCGCACGGAAAGGCGCAGGCCCCGCGGATCTGCGCGCGGGGGAGTTCCCGTGAGGACCATCTTTTTCCTGTTTGCCAACATGGGCGTGAACACGGGAGCGCACCTCTGCCTCAAGCGCTCCGCCCAGGGCAAAGCTCTCAAGGCGTTCCTTTTCTGGCAGGTGCTCGGGAACCTGGGGGCCTTCCTGGGGGTACTTGCGTACACGGCCGTTTTGCGGGACCTTTCTCTGCACGTCGCCTATCCGCTCACCGAGGGTCTCACCGCGCTTGGCGTGCAGGTGGTCGGCGGCGTGATCGTTTTTCGAGAGAAGGTTTCCGCCGTGGCATGGGCCGGCACCGGGCTGATCGTGGCGGGAATCATTCTTTTCAGCCTGTAACGCGGAGGTTTCCATGGGTGATCGGGAGCGATTCATCGAAGAGCTTCGCAAGGCGTGGAGGGATGAGAAGTCCAGCGCGCTCACCTACAACGCGGCCGCCGACCGGGAGACCGACGCGCGCCGCAAGGACATTTTCCGCCGCATGGCGGCGGAGGAGGTGAAGCACGCGGAACGCTGGGAGAAGCGGCTCCGCGAGCTTGGCTCTGATCCCGGGACGTACACGGAGACGGCCGCAGAGATTGGGCGGCGGAAAGCGCTGGTGGAGAAGGGCGCGGAGGCCGTGGTGAAAGTCATGGAAGCCGCGGAGGACAATGCCAACGGCGGGTATGAAACGCTTGCCGCGTTGTCACCGTCCCAGGAAGACAGGGCAGCGTTTCAGGAGATCGGCGCCATGGAGCGGGCCCATGATCGAGTCCTGAAGGAAATGGGCACGGAGAAAGCCGCCGAGAAGACCGCTCCGCTTCGCGTCCTGGAAGGCATCCTGGGCAAGGAGCGCCACGTGCGCGGCGGAGGCTGGATCGGCCAGGCCATCTACGGCATCAACGACGGCCTGGGCGCCGCCTTCGGCGTGGTGAGCGGCGTTGCCGGCGCCACGCACGTGAACAGCTCGTTCGTGCTCCTCAGCGGGTTCGCGTCCATGATCGCCTCCGCGCTTTCCATGGGAAGCGGCGCCTACCTGGCGGACAAGTCCCAGAAGGAAGTCTACGAAGCGGAGATGAACCGGGAGCGCATGGAAATAGAGGACAACCCCGAGGAAGAGCAGCGGGAGCTGTCCCTGTTCTATCAGATGAAGGGCTTCAGCGAGCCGGAAGCGGACGCCATGGCGGCAAAGCTGGCGCAGAACCCGGAGGAAATGCTGAAGACCCTTGCGCATGAAGAGCTGGGGTTGTCGGAGCAGGCGTTCCCCAACCCGTGGCGCTCTGCGGTAAGCGCCACCGCGGCCACCGCGCTGGGTGCGGCGGTGCCCGTGCTCCCGTACGTTTTCACGACGGGGGACCTGGCGCTTGTCATCAGCTTCGTCGTAAGCACGGTGGCGCATTTTGCCGTCGGCGCTGCAAAGGTGGTTGTGACGGGAAGGAAATGGTGGCGGAGCGGGCTGGAGATGATGCTGATCGGCCTCGGTGAGGCGGCCATCACCTACGGGATAGGTCTGCTCGTGGCGCCCATGATCGGGAGGTGAATCGTGACTGACAGGAATGCGCTGGGGGGAAAGGTTCGGACCATCCGGGAATCGCGGAGCATGTCGGTGGAGCAGCTTGCAGATCGCGCGGACCTTGACGCGGATCATGTAAAGCAGATCGAGTCCGGGTCGCTCATCCCGTCCCTCAGCCCGCTCATCAGGATTGCCCGCGCGCTGGGGGTGCGGCTGGGGACGTTCCTGGACGACCAGGAGCAGATGGGACCGGTCATCTCGCGCGTGGGAGCCCATGAGGCCGTGGTTCGTTTCTCCGGGAGGAACCGATCCGGCCACAGCGACCTGGACTTCTTCTCCCTGGCGGCCAACAAGACGGGCCGTCACATGGAGCCGTTCCTCATTGACATTCACCCTTTGTCCGCCAAGGAAGCGCAGGCTTCAACGCATGAAGGGGAGGAGTTCATCTTCGTGCTGACCGGCGACGTGGAGATCGAATACGGGCGGGAAAAGTACCTCCTGCACCCGGGAGACAGCATCTACTATGACAGTATCGTGCCGCACCACGTCCACAGCGCGGGAGACAAGGAAGCGAAAGTGATCGGCGTGGTGTACGCGCCGTAGCCATGGAGGGCGAGCCGCGCCGAGCACAGGGATGTGCGAAAGGCGCGGCATAGGGTAACGAGCGTCAAAAACGTCACAGGAGAAAGTGCATGGAATACATCATGGAGACGCTGGGACAGGTCCTGTCCCGGCAGGCTGAGACCTTCCCCCGGAAGGACTTCATCGTCTACCCGGATCGCAACCTGAGGTTCACCTACGCCCAGTTCGAGGAGAGGGTGAACACCCTGGCCCGGGGCCTCGTGGCCGTGGGAATCAGGAAGGGAGACCACGTCGGGATCTTTGCCACCAACGTCCCCGACTGGCTCACGTACATGTTCGCCCTGAGCCGGATCGGCGCTATCACCGTCACCGTGAACACGGCGTATCGGCTGGCGGAGCTGGAGTACCTGCTGCGCCAGTCCGACATGAAAGCGCTGTGCCTCATCTCAGGCTACCGGGACAGCGACTACGTGGGAATGGTGAACGAGCTGGTTCCCGAGCTTCGTGTCTGCCAGCGGGGTGAATTGTCCAGCCCCCGGTTTCCCCGCTTGAAGACAGTCGTCTTCATCGGGCCGGAAAAGCACCGGGGCATGTTCAATACGCAGGAGCTGCTCCTGCGGGGAGCGCATGAAGCACCGGATGAGCTGAATCGGCTCTCCGGCTCGCTTGCCTGCCAGGAGGTGATCAACATGCAGTACACCTCCGGGACCACGGGCTTTCCCAAGGGCGTCATGCTCACGCACTTGAACATCCTGAACAACGGGTTCCACATCGGGGAGAGGCAGCGGTTCACCGCGGATGAGAAAGTCTGTCTCCCGGTGCCTCTGTTCCATTGCTTCGGGCTGGTGCTGGGAGTCATGGCCATCCTGACCCACGGGGCCACTGCCGTCATCGTGGAAAGCTTTGACCCGCTCCTGGTCCTTGCGTCCGTGCAGAAGGAGCGGTGCACCGCCCTCTACGGCGTTCCCACGATGTTCATTGCGGAGCTTTCCCATCCCATGTTCCCGATGTTCGACACGAGGAGCCTGCGGACCGGGATCATGGCTGGCTCTCCGTGTCCGGTGGAGATCATGAACCGCGTGATCAAGGACATGAACGCTTCCGAGATCACCATCGCCTATGGCCTGACGGAGGGCTCTCCGGTCATGACGCAGACCTCCACGGATGATCCCGTGGACCTCCGCGTGTCCACCGTGGGGCAGGCGTTGCCGGGCATCGAGGTGCGGATCGTGGACCCGTCTACCAACAGCGAGCTAGGACCGGGCGCGCAGGGTGAGGTTGTGTGCCGCGGCTACAACGTCATGAAGGGCTACTACAACATGCCCCAGGCCACCGCGGAAGCCGTTGACGTTGGAGGCTGGCTGCACTCCGGGGACCTGGGAACAGTGGACGCAGCCGGATACTTCAAAATCACCGGCCGGATCAAGGACATGATCATCCGGGGCGGGGAGAACGTTTACCCGCGTGAGATCGAAGAGTTCCTTCTCACGATGCCGGAGGTCAAGGACGTGCAGGTAGTCGGGATAGCCAGCGAGAAGTACGGGGAAGAGGTGGGCGCGTTCGTCATCCCCCGGGACGGGGCCGCCCCGGGAGAGGAAGACGTGCGGGACTTCTGCCGCGGGCAGATCTCGCGTTTCAAGATTCCGCGCTACGTCTTTTTCGTCGAGACGTTCCCCATGACTGCAAGCG
>Ga0335078_10006740_pt1 | contig 17002 bp, 12 predicted proteins | sample Lox_Sample_32_FD_206711 | JGI IMG/M metagenome (GOLD analysis project Ga0335078, IMG submission 206711) | Soil microbial communities from Loxahatchee National Wildlife Refuge, Florida, United States - Lox_Sample_3.2 | ecosystem: Environmental > Terrestrial > Soil > Wetlands | place: USA... | reverse complement strand
GAAGGCTATCTTGCCGCCGGTCAGCCGCTGGCCAGCGCCCGGCGCGCGGTGCGGTAGAGGCTGACCAGTTCATCGGTGGTGGTCGCGTCCTCGGCGGCCTTGTCGTCGCGCCATCGCCCGGTGAACCGCGGAAAGCGCATGGCCAGCCCGGCGTCTTCCTTGAGCTGCCCCCAGGCGGCGGTGTAGTTAGGGGACAGGGTCAGCTCCGCGCTGAGGATCTCCAGCACCAGGCCAGGCTGGAACCAGACGTCAGCCGCCTGGCGCGCGTCAACCCGGGCCGGGCGCTCCGCCTGGGCGAGCGGCGCGAGCCGCCCCGGCAGCGCCGCCAGCTCGGCGTCGGAGAACCCGGTGCCGCACTTGGACACGGTGCGGAACACTCCGTCGGTGGGATCGTAGGCGGCCAGCAGCAGCGCACCGTAGACGCCGCGGCGCCGGCCCCGCCCGGCGAACGCGCCCACCACGGCCAGGTCCACCGTGTCGGACAGCTCGGTCCGGTAGTCCCGCTTGAGCTTGATCCACAGCCAGCCGCGGGCGCCGGCCTGGTAACCAGCGGCCGGGCTCACCGACTTGCACACCAGCCCTTCGCAGCCGTCAGTCACCGCCTGCTCGAACGCCAGGTCCAGAGCGGGCGGAGTGGTGACCTCGATGGCCGTGGTGAGCCGCAGCCGCGGCGCGGGGGTGATGGCCGCGGCCAGCCGGGCCCGCCGCTGCGGGTAGGGCAGCCGGGTGAGATCCTCGCCGTCGGCGTAGAGCAGCTCGAAGCAGAACAGCGCCACCGGCACATCGCGCGCGGCCTCGTTGATGCCGTGCTTGCGCCGCCGGAACATGACCTCCTGGAACGGGCGGAGCTCGCCGGCGGCCGCGTCGAACGCGACGACCTCGCCCTCGATGATCGCCTCCCGGGGGCCCAGCCCGGCCGCGAGGGCCCCGACCACGTCCGGAAACTGGCCGCTGACCCGCTCCAGCCGCCGGGTGAACAGCTCGATCGACCCGTCCGCGGTCCGGTGCGCCTGGACACGCACGCCATCGTACTTATACTCGGCCGCGCACTCGCCGCCCAGCTTGGCCAGGATCTCCGCGGCGCCGGACAGCCGCTGGGCGAGCATGGCCCGCACCGGGCTGCCCGGCCGCACCTGGAGCTGCTCGACCGCGGCCATGCCGCCGCTGGCCAGCGTGGCGGCCACCCAGCCGAGGTCGCAGCAGATGTTGTAGGCCCGCTCCAGGTCCGGCCGGTCGGCCCGCCCCCCGGCATGCACCTGGGCCAGCGCGTCCAGGATGGTCGGCGTGCCGATGCCCAGCCGCAGCGACCGGGTGACCAGCCGCAGCAGGTAGCGGGCCTCCAGCGGGGTGGCCCGGGCCAGCAGCCCGGCCAGCAGGTCGAGCTTGCGGCCCTGCGACCCCGGCCCCTCGGCCGCGGCGATCTGGTGCAGCGTGCTGACCACATCGGTGACCGGCAGGCTGGCGGTACGCGGGCCCAGCAGCTGCTCGGCGGCCTGGCCGAGGTCGCCAGTCTCCCGGACCCGGGCGGTGACCGCCGCGGGACTGGTGCCGGCCACGGTGGCGACCGCGCGGATGGCGAGCTTCTCGGCCAGGCCCAGGTCCACGCCGGCAAACTCGGGCGCGATCAGGCCCTGGCACAGGTAGCAGACCGTGGGCAGCAGTTCATCGGGGGTCGCTTCGAGCAGCCCGGCCAGCCGGCTGGTCAGCGCCAGCCGCCCGCTGGCCGCCTCCAGGTCGCGGTAGGCGGCCGCGACCGTCTGGTATTCCACGACGCCCCCTTCTCGGCTCGATCATGACACGCCGGGCGGGGCGGCCAGTGCTGGGGGGCGGCCAGTGCTGCGGGGCGGCCAGTGCTGCGGGGCGGCCAGTGCCGCGGGGCTGGCCGGGTCAGGGTGCGGGCATGCGGGCGGCGATCGGCTGGCCCCGGTAGCGGCCGGCCAGGACCGCGGTGGAATGCCGGACGTAGTCGGCGTAACGGAGCCGGACCGAGGCGGTGCGGCCGTGCGGGCCGGTGATCATGAGCCGGGCCTGGATCTTCCCGCTGACCTGGTCCCACCGGACCGTCCCGGTGACCCTGGTGTCGGTGGTCCAGCGCACCCGGGTGAGCCGGATCGTGACGTGGCGGCCGGACCCGGTGAACCGGAACGTGCCGCCGCGCAGGCCCCAGCCCCGGGCGCCGTCGCCGTAATACCAGCGCCAGACCGCGTCGCCGACGGCCGCCGCGCCGGCGGCGGCCAGCCGCCGCCCGGTGGCGCCCACCCGGTCACCCGGCACAGGGGTGGCCGGCACCACCCGGCGCAGCGTCGCCGGGAAGTTGCCGACGACCCGGACCTCGGGGGTGCGTGCCGCGCACGATGCGTCCATCCGCATCAGGCCGGCCGGATCCTTGATGAAGGTCTGCACCAGCCCCGAGGCGCAGCCCACCGGGTCGTCCATCGCGTTCACATGCGTGTCGTTGTGCACCAGGATCCAGCGGGCCGACGGGCCCATGTCCGCCGCGGTCTGGCGGCCCTCGGGCGGGGTGGTCAGCGAATCGAGGTCACCCGACAGGACCAGCACCGGCAGGCGCGGCGGCGCGTACGGCGGCGGGGTGGTGATCGGCGGGTCGGGGTGCGCGGGTGCCGGCCAGTCCAGGCACGCGTCGAACTCTTCCTCCGGCTCGGTGACCCATTCGTGCACGGTGAACGGGGCGAACAGGCCGGCCGGCAGCGCGGCCACGGCCCGGGCGTACTGCCGGGCGCGCTCGGCCGGCCGCTGCCGGTAGCTGAACGGCTGTGGGTAGTCCAGGCAGGTCGTGGCCTGGTAGAGGCCGTCGTTGAACTCGCGCACCGGCCCGGACGTCCCGGTGTAGATGTCCTGCTCGGTGAGCCGCAGCAGCGGCTGCGGATCATGATCGCGCAGCAGCGCGCGCCCGGCGGCGTCCAGCTCGCGGTAGACACCGCTGTCCGACCCGGCATCGTTGACCATCTCGGTCAGCCTGATCGTGGTCACCCGCTCGGTGACCTGGCGGCCGAACGGGGTCCGGGTCCGGCCGGTCACCGGATGATGGCGCAGGTAGCGGGCGAGCACGCCGAGCCGCGCCCACGCGGGACCGGGCGCGGCGCGGTGGCAGGCGACGCTGCGCAGGCAGGAGATGTCGAACGCGCGCCGCGCGGTGCGGATCGTCTGCGGGTAGAACGGGTCCTTTCCGCTGACCGGGTAGGCCGCGTCCAGCGTCACCGAGCGGAGCAGCCCGGGGAAGCGCGCGGTCAGTACCTGCCCGAAGAAGGTCCCGTAGGAGTCGCCGTAGAAATCGACCCGACCGGTGTGCAGCCGGCCCAGCAGCAGGGCCACGTCCCGGGCCGCGTTCGCCGTCGTGTACAAATCGCTGGCCTGCACGTACCCGCCGCCCGGCCGCCTGCGGGTGTGGTTCAGCTGCCACCCGCACTGGCCGGTGTCGGCGGTGTAGGCGGCGATGCCGTCGGCCGACTTCCAGTTCTGCAGCGCCCGGCACAAGAACGCCGAGGAGTTGCCGGTGCCGCGCAGGTTCACCAGCAGCAGGTTGCGCTGGCCGAGCAGCGGCCGGAACGTCCCGCGGTAGTCGGCGGCGTAATCCGTGGTCGGGAAGCCCGGGCCGCCCTGGACAGCCAGGATCGTGCCCACCGCGTGGCCGCTGGTCGCCGGGTACCACTGGAAGCCCAGCTTGATGTGCCCCGCCGCCCGGTCCCGGTAGTCCAGCGGGACGTTGATCCTCGTGCACCAGGCCAGCCGGGAGGCGTGACACGGCGGGATCGTCACCGAGCCGACCCGGATCGGGTGGCGCCCGGAAGCCGGCTGGGCCGCCACGGCCGGCGCGGCCTGGGCCGCCCGGGCCGGCGCGGCCTGGGCCGCCTGGGCCGGCGCGGCTTGCCCCGCCGCCAGCACGATCACCCCGGCGGCCAATCCCGCCCCACACTGCAGCCACGGCAGACGCATGCGCACAAACTCTCACTGCCGGCCCGCCCAGGCAAGGCTTCCCGGCCGCGCCGGGCGCAGCGGCGGTCAGGCCGCGTACTTCATGACCAGGTCACCCACCTGGGGGAGCGCGCTGCGTACGTGCTTGGCCGCGCCACCGCGGACGGCCTTGTACGCCTTGATGACCGTCGGGCGGCCGGACCCCGTGGCGCGGTCGTCGGTGACCGTGAGCAGGGCCTGCGCCGCCTCGTCGCCACGCTTGGCCAGGTAGTCGCCGAACTCCGAGCCACCGGAGGTGGCGAAGTCGGCCCAGAACGGCTCAAGCTGGGCGACCATATCCGGGAGCAGGACCTCGACCATGTGGTACACGTGGCCCGGCAGGAACGTGTTCACCGTCTTGAACGCGAGCTTGACCGCGGTCCCGGACACCCCGGACAGGCCAGCCATCTGCTGGTCGATCAGCGTGAAGCAGTCGGTGAGGACGTCCCGCCTGGTGTCCGGCGCGAGCATGGTGTGGGCAAGCGTGGCTGGCATGAGTATGTTCTTCTCCCTCGTCGGCAGGGCGGATCGGGCACCCGAACGCGATGCGCCGTCGGCCACTAGACGGCGCGGGCCCGGCGAAGGTTTACCCGCCAGCGCGGGCAGCCCGCGCAGATCCCCGGCCGCCTAGGGCTCGAAGAGCTGGAGCCGGTGGGCGGTGGCGGCCGCTTCGCCGCGGCTGGCCACGCCGAGTTTGCCGAGGATGTTGGACACGTGCACGCTGGCCGTCTTCACCGAGATGAACAGCTCGTTGGCGATGTCCCGGTTGCTCTGGCCGTCCGCGACCAGGCGAAGCACCTCCAGTTCACGGGCGGTCAGCCCGAGCTGCGGCGGCGGGCGGCCGTTGCCCGCCGGCTCGCCGAGCGGGATCCGGGCCCGCCGGGCGAGCCGGGCGATCTCGTCGCCCAGCGGCTGGGCGCCGAGTTCGCGGGCCAGCGTGCCCGCCCGGCGCAGCCGGGTGCCGCCGCCGTCGCGGTCACCGGCGCTCAGCGCGGCCTCGGCCGCCCGCAGCTGGGTCAGGGCCAGCGGGTAGCGCTGGCCCACGGACTCCCAGGCGTGCGCCGCCGCGTCCCAGGCCGCGCGGGTGCTGGCGGGTCGGCCGCCATCCGGCCCGCCGTCCCGGGTGGCGCCGGCCAGCGCCCCGCGGGCCGCCTTGACCTCAGCGGCGAACGTCAGCTGATGCGCCCGCTGAGCGGGCCCATCCGCGGCGAGCTGGCCGGCCTCGGTGCGCAGCCGGCCGAGCAGCGCCGCGGCCGGCCCGGTCAGCGCCCGGTCGGCCGCGGCCGCGGCGGCGGCCCGGGCCCCGGCGAGCAGCAGCGGCCACACGTACCGCGGGCTGGGCCGCCCGGTCAGCTGGCCGATGGCGCCCTCGACCACGGCCAGGGCGGCCGCAGGCTGTTCCTGCGCCACCCGCAGCTCGATCTCCAGCCGGGCCGCTGGCAGCTGGTATTCGTCCTTGTACCGGATGCCGCTCAGCGCGGCCCGGATCGAGCTGACGGCGTCGGCGGCCGCGGGCAGGTCACCGCGGGCCACGGCCATGTCGCCGGACAGCCGCCACAGCGAGGACCGGTTCAGCCGCGGCGGGAACAGCTGCAGGGCCCGCTCGATGACCTCGGCCGCCTCGTCCCACCGGCCCAGCGACACGAGCGGCTCGGCCAGGTTGATGGCCAGCACCGCGCCGGAGGTCCGGGCCAGGCCGTAGGCGCTGGCCGCGCGCAGCCCGTCGCGGGCCACCGCGGCCGCCTGCTCGTGCTGGCCCAGGCCTTCCAGCAGGTCGGACTCGGTGATGTCGGCGTGCAGCAGCGGCTGGTACGCCTGGGCCTGGGCGGCCACCGCCCGGGACTGGGCCAGCAGCTCGCGGATCCGGTCCATGTCCTGCGCGGGGTGGGCGCAGGCCAGGGTGGTCAGCGCGGCGGCTTCGGTGGCGGCGTCGCCGACCTGCCGGGCCACGGCCACCGCCTCCTCGGCGTGCGCCAGGAACTCGGCGTCCGTCCAGCCACCCGGACGGTGGTGGATGTCGTGGGCCAGGGCCTCGAGCACCCGGGCCCGCGCCGCGGTGGGCGGGTCGGCCGGCACCAGCCGGGCGGCCTCCTGCAGGTCGCCGGCGTAGTCAGTCCGGCCCAGCCGGTATTTCAGATGACCGCGCGCCTCCAGCAGCAGCGCGGCCCGGATCGGTTCGGCCGCGACGTCGACCTCGTCCAGGGCGGCTCTGGCCAAGGTGATCCCGCGGTCGAACTCCCCGGCGAGCTCGGCCGCGCGCATGGCTGCTTCGAGCACGGCCAGCTTGCTGGTGCCGATCTGGCCGGCCGCACCGGGCACCCCGTCCCACAGCTCCAGCACCCGGGACAGCATCGCCAGCTGCTCGGCGTAGGCCAGCGCCTGGCCTGACTCGGCCGCCGCCTGCCAGGCGCTGGCCAGCGCCCGGGTCAGGTCGTGCGCCGCGTACCAGTGATGGGCCTGCTCGGCCGCGGCGCGGCCCGGCGGCACCAGCGCCGGATCGGAGCCGATCGCCTCGGCGAACCGGCTGTGCAGCCGGCCACCTTCCCCGGGCAGCAGTTCCTGCTGCATCGACTCGCGGATCAGCGCGTGCCGGAACACGAAGCCATCCGGGTCGGTCAGCAGCACGTTGGCCGCCACCGCAGGCCGCAGCGCTTGGGTCAGCCCGGTGTTGTCCAGCCCGGTGACCGTGGCCAGCAGCGCGTGGCCGATCCGCTCGCCGCCCGCGCTGGCGACCCGGACCACCTCCTGGGTCTCCTCCGGCAGCCGCCGCACCCCGGCGACCAGCAGGTCACGCAGGGACTCGGGCAGACCGGGGCCGAGCCCGTCCCCCTCCAGCAGGGCCTCCACGAACAGCGGGTTGCCCTCCGTCCGGCGGTACACGCTCTCCAGCTGGCTCTCACCCGGCTCGTGGCCAAGGAGCCGGGCGGCCAGCTCACCGGTGTCGGACCGGGACAGCCTGCCCAGCTCGATCCGGGTGACCCAGCTGACCCGGCCGAGCTCGGCCAGCAGCGGGCGCAGCGGGTGGGTGCGGTGCAGCTCGTCCGACCGGTAGGTGACCACGATCAGCAGGCCCTCCAGCGCCCCCTGGTTGCGGATCAGGAACGCCAGCAGATCCCGGGTCGACCGGTCCGCCCAGTGCGCGTCCTCGATGACCAGCACCACCGGTGCCTCGTCGGCCAGCTGCTCGAGCAGCACCAGGACCTGCTCGAAGAGCCTCGCCCGCGCCTCGCCCGCGTCGGCCGCCGCGGCTGGCTCACCGAACTCGGGCAGCAGCCGGGCCAGCTCCCGGGTCGTCCCGCCGGGCAGCAGCCCGGCGACGCCAGCCGCGCCGCGATCGCGGACCAGCTCGCGGAGCACCGCGGTGAACGGGGCGAACGGCAGCCCGTCCGTGCCCAGCTCCAGGCAGCCGCCGGCCAGCACCTGCGCGCCAGCGCCGCGGGCCTGCCCGGTGAACTCGGTCACCAGCCGGGACTTGCCTATCCCGGCCTCACCACCGACCAGGACCGCCGCCGGGTCGCCGCGGCGGGCCGCGGCCAGCCCCGCGTCCAGCGCGGCCAGCTGGCCGGCCCGCCCGACCAGCACCGGGCTCGACGCGCGCACTGCCATGCCAGCAAGCATGCCAGCTGATTCCCGGCGCCCGCGACGCGCGGCGCTGCGCGGTGCGGCGGCTGGCCCGCGGGGGTTCAGAGCGACTGCCGAAGGATCGCGCGCAGCTCGCCGGCGCTCAGCGGCACGGGGTTGCCCGGCATGCTGCTCGACGTGGCGGCGCGGGCGGCGATGCCGTCGATGTCCGCGGGCCCGATGCCGCAGCGGCCCAGGCCGGGCACGCCGAGCAGGGCCACCGTTTCCCGGATCCAGGCCAGGCCGTCCTCGATGGCCGCGCCCGGGCGGCCGGTCAGCAGCTGGGCCACCTCGGCGTAGCGGCCCAGGGCCGGGCCGCCGGCGGGCGCCGCGCGCAGCGCCCGCACGTTGGCCTCGATGACCGGGGCCAGCAGCGCCGCGCAGGCGATGCCGTGCGGCACGTCCGCGGTTCCGCCGGCCACGCCGGCCAGCGCATGCACCGCGCCGAGCTTGGCGTTGGCCAGCGCCATCCCGCCCAGCAGGCTGCACACAGCCATGTCGGCCCGGGCCGGCAGGCTGGTGCCGTCGGCGTAGGCCGGGCGCAGCCCGGCCGCGGCCCGGCGCAGCCCCTCCCGGGCCAGGCCGTCGGTCAGCGGGGTGGCCCGCGCCGAGACGAACGGCTCCAGGCACTGGGTGAGGGCGTCCAGGCCGCTGGCCGCGGTGACCGGCGGCGGGCAGGAGATCGTGAGCTGCGGATCGACCAGCGCCACCCGGGGGATCATCAGCGGGCTGCGCAGGCTGGCCTTGACCTGGTGGGCGGGGGCGGCCAGCACCGCGTTGGCGGTCACCTCGGCTCCGGTGCCCGCGGTGGTCGGCACCGCGACACAGGGCGCGGCCGGCTCGGTGATCGGCCGGCCGGACCCGATGACTTCCAGGTAGTCCAGCGGGTCGCCGCCGTTGCCGAGCAGCATGGCCACGGCCTTTGCCGTGTCGATGACGCTGCCGCCGCCCACCGCGGCGACCATGTCGGCGCGGTGGGCGCGGGCCGCGCTGACCGCCGCGCGGGCCAGGTCGACGGTGGGCTCGCCGGGCACCGGGAAGACGCTGGCTGGCCGGCCCAGGCCGGCCAGCAGCCGGGCGTGCCGGCCCGGGTCCGCGCCGGTGCACACCAGCACCCGGGAGCCCAGCCCGGCCAGCACACCCGGCAGGTCGGCCACCCGGCCCGCCCCCACGATGATCCGGCCCGCGGTGGCGAACTCGAACCCGGCCGGCATTACGGCAGCATCAGCGCGGCGAAGGTGAGCCCGCTGGCCAACACGAACAGGGCCACTTCTATCCCCAGGAACAGCACGAACCGGCGGCCGGGGAGCACGCGGGCCCAGACGATCACGGCCGGGAAGGCGATCAGCAGCATCCGCGCGTTGGTCAGCGTCATCACCGACCACAAGGTGAGGGCGCCCACTCCGCAGGTCCACAGGAAGGCGCCGGGGGTCAGCTCATGCCGCACCCGGTACAGCTGGGCCAGCGAGAAGAGCAGGAACACCGAGCCCAGCAGGCCGTTCCACAGGCTGGGATTCAGCAGGTGGCCGAGCATGGTCTCCGGGTGCGCGAAGAACTGCCGGGCGACCGGCTGGCCGAGCAGCGTGACCGGGTCGCCCTGGTGCCACCCGGCGCGCTGCGCGTCGTAGGAGGCGAACGGCGTGCCGGCCCGGTACCACAGGTACCCGGCGAACAGCGCCAGGCCGGCCGGCGCGAGCAGCGGCGCCAGCAGGCTCGACCGGGCGGATCGCTCCGGCCAGCCCAGCACCCTGAGCTGGCGGGTGGCCACGGCCGCGCACACCGGGAACAGGATCAGCGCGGCCGGCTCGACCGCGCTGGCCAGCCCGGCCGCCACGCCCGCCGCCAGCCAGCGGCGGGAGGCCAGCGCGAGCAGGCAGCCGAGCACCAGGGGCAGGGTCAGGCACTCGGAGTAGGCCATCGAGAAGACGACCGAGCCGGGGAACACGCAGAACACCAGCGTGGCCCGGCGGGCGGTGGCCTCCCCCCACCACAGCGCGGCCAGCCGCTGCACCAGCAGGGCCGAGATGAGGCCGCCGGCCAGCGATGTGAGCAGCGCCGCGCCGAGCGGCGAGAACGGGGTGACGTCGGCCACGCCGCGGATGACCAGCGGGTAGAGCGGCAGGAAGCCGAGGACCGACTTGCCGTGCACGGCCGTGGCCGGATAGCCGAACTCGGCGAGCTTCAGGTACCACTGGCCGTCGAACAGTGACAGCTCGGTGGCCAGCGGCCGGTGGGTCACGAGCACGTCGAGCCCGGCGAGGACCAGCAGGACCAGCCGTGAGGACGCGTAGATGACGATCGGCCAGCCCGTTGTCCACAGCCAGCCCACCACGCTCTGCGCGGCGGCCGGCCGGCCCAGGGGAGGCGCATCTTGGAGGCAGACGGTGCCGCGCTCCATCCTGTCCTGGTCCGCGGGTCACCTCGCCGGTTGCCGTCACACGGAAGCTCCGGCGCCACCTGGTCGGCGGCGCCACCAGGGGAGATCGGCGGCCGCTCCAGGGCTGGCCCGGGGCCATGGGGGTTCGCGCAGCCCAATGCTATAGAGGCGCAGACGCGGATCTTCCGCCGCCCCGCCCCGGGCGGGATGACCAGGCCCGGGCCGCCGCGCGCAGGGCCGGTACATCACTCCGTGCGGGTGGGGTCAGGGACCCCTGGCCTTGCTCTACTGGGGGCTACCGTCCCACGGCATACAGGAGGAAGGACGCCATGGCGGATCTGATTGCTATTGGTTACCCCGACGAGACCACGGCCGACGCCGCCGCCGAAGAAGCCCGGCGGCTCGCGCAGGATCTGATCATCGAGCCCGACGCGATCGCCGTGATCGTCCGGGACAAGGACGGCAGCTATCACGTGCACACCAGCCATCATCCGGTCGGCGCGGGCGCGACCTGGGGGATGTTCTGGGGATTCCTGTTCGGGCTGCTGTTCTTCATCCCGGTATTCGGCATGGCCGTGGGCGCCGGGCTCGGGGCGCTCATGGGCAAGGTCACCAAGACCGGCATCGATCGCGAGTTCCAGGACCAGGTCCGGGGCATGCTGCAGCCGGGCACCTCGGCGCTGTTCCTGATGCTGGAGAAGGTGACCCCGGACAAGGCCACCGAGGCCATGAGCAAGTACGGCGGTACCGTGCTGAAGACCTCACTGTCCAAGCAAGGCGAGAAGGATCTGCAGGAAGCCCTGCACGGCCAGACCGCGAGCTGAGCCCGGGCCGGCGGCCAGCACGGCCCTGATCATCCGAGATGGGGGGGCCAGATGGCCGAGCTGTGGGCCCATGACGCGGTCACGCTGGCCGGGATGCTGCGCCGCCGGGAAGTCTCGGCCCGTGAAGTGGTGGCCGCGCATGCCGAGCGGATCGAGGCGCTGGACGGGGTTACCAACGCGGTGGTGACCCGGTCGCTGGAGCGGGCGCTGCAGCAGGCCGGGCTCGCCGACGCAGCCCTGACCCGGGGGCGCGAGCCCGGCCCGCTGCACGGCCTGCCGGTGGCGCACAAGGACCTCGCCGACACGGCCGGCGTGCGGACCACCTACGGGTCGGTGCTGTTCGCCCGGCACGTGCCCGACCGCGATGACCTGGTCGTTGCGCGGATGGCCGGCGCCGGGGCGATCAGCCTGGGCAAGACCAACACGCCCGAGTTCGGCGCGGGCTCGCACACGGTCAACGCGCTGTTCGGCGCGACCCGCAACCCGTATGACCCCAGCCGCAGCGCGGGCGGCAGCAGCGGCGGCGCGGCCGCCGCGCTGGCCGCCCGGCTGATCTGCCTGGCCGACGGCAGTGACCTGGGCGGGTCGCTGCGCAACCCGGCCAGCTTCTGCAACGTGGTGGGGCTGCGGCCCTCGCCCGGCCGGGTGCCGTCCTGGCCGGTGGACGACGTGACCGACGTGCTCGGCGTGGCCGGGCCGATGGCGCGCACCGTGGCCGACGTCGCATTGCTGCTGTCGGTGCTGGCCGGCCCCGATCCCCGGGTGCCGCTCGCCCTCGACGCGCCGGCCCCGCTGACCGGGCGACTCCCCGGGCTGCTCGCCCGGGACCTGCGCGGCGTGCGGGTGGCGTGGACCGACGACCTGGGCCTGCCGGTCGAGCCGGCCGTGCGCGACGTGCTGGCCCCGGCCCGGCAGGTGCTCACCGACCTCGGCTGCGAGGTCATCGATGCGGTCCCGGACCTGTCCGGCGCCGACGAGGTGTTCCGCACCCGCCGGGCGTTCCGGTTCGCCACGTTCCTCGGCCCGCTGCTCCGTGAGCATCCCGGGCAGGTGGGCGACAACGTCCGGTGGAACATCGAGCGCGGCCTGGAGCTGACCGTGGCCGACCTGAGCCGGGCGGCCGGGCTGCACACCGCGCTGGCCGGGCGGGTCAGCGAGTTCTGGGACCGGGTGGAGGTGCTGGCCTGCCCGGTCACCCAGGTCGCGCCGTTCGATGTCACCCTCGACTGGGTGCACGAGATCGACGGCCAGCCGCAGCAGACCTACCTGGACTGGATGGCCTCGGCCTACCTGATCTCGGTCACCGGGCTGCCCGCCATCTCGGTGCCCGCCGGGTTCACCCCCGATGGGCTGCCCGTCGGGCTGCAGCTGGTCGGCCGGCGCCGGGCCGACTGGCAGCTGCTCACCGTGGCGCACGCGTTCGAGGCCGCCACCGGGCACGGCCAGCGGGTCCCGGCCGGCTAGGACCGGGCCACCTCGGATCGCCAGGAGTGCTGCGGGTCGTAGCCGAGGAGCCGGCGGGCCTTGTCGATGGAGAACGCCGAGTCGTGCGGCCCGGTCTCCCGGCGCCAGGGCACCCCGGGGAAGAACTCCGCGACGAGCCCGGTGACCGGGCGGCTCAGCACCGTGTCCGGGCTGGCGATGATGAACACCTCCGCGCCGGTGAGCGGGGCCTCGAGCGCCTTGCGCACCGCCTGCGCGCCGTCCCGGGCGTCGATGTAGGACCACAGGTTCCACTTCCGCCCCGCCGGGTCCTGGTCGAACCCGGGGAACTCGGCGTAGTCCGCGGGCAGCATGACGTTGGAGAACCGCAGGCCAATGATCTTCAGCTGCGGGTCCCAGCGGCAGAACTGCCGGGCCATCTCCTCGCCCATCACCTTGGACAGCGAGTAGGCCGACTCCGGCCGGGGCGGGTACTCCTCGTCGATCGGCACATACGGCGGCGGGGTGTCGAACGGCAGGCCGAGGACGGTCTCGCTGGACGCCCACACCACGTTGCGGATGCCCAGGTGCCGCGCGGCCGCGAACACGTTGTACGTGCTGATCGTGTTGTTACGGAACAGCTCCGCGCCGGTCACCATGCCCGGGGCGGGCACCGCGCCGAGGTGGACGACCGCGTCGACCCCCCGGTACCGGTCGTCCACCTGGTGCAGCACCTCCATGGCCTGGCCCATGTCGGTCAGGTCGGCGCGGACGAACGGGCTGGGGTCATCCGGCGGCCGGATCAGGTCCACGTTGGTCACCGCGTACCCGTGCGCCAGCAGGTCGGCCACGCAGACCCGGCCCAGCTTGCCGCTGCCTCCGGTCAGCACCACGTGTGTCATCTGATGATCCTTTCGGGGAGTGTCCGGCACCCTATCCGGGCCGGCTGCCGCGCCTGATCCGGGCGCCGGGCGTGGGGTCAGCCGCGGGGAACGAGCCGTTACGGCGAATCGGGCCGTGGTGGCCTGGGCTCAGACCCTGAGCAGCGCGGCCAGCTGCTGGGCGTTGGTCTGCGCGTAGTCCCGGTAGCAGTTGTTGAACACCACGTGCGTGCTCTCGGCTTCCCCGGCCAGGCCGGTCACCCTGGGTGCCCACTCCGCCAGCTCACGGCCGGAATAGTGGTAGCCGAACCGCTCGTGGATGTCTTTGCTTTCCCACTTGCCGGAGTGGCCGTGCAGCCGGATCACGGCCAGGCCGGGGTCGGTGACCGCGACCACCGGGGGAATGGAGTCCCGGTAGCCCTGTGGCATGTCCACGCTCACGTACGGCAGGTGATGGGCGCGCAGGAAGTCCAGCGTCTCGGTCTGGTTCTCCGGGGTCATCCAGGTCCGGTTGCGGAACTCGATGCAGACCCGGCGCGGCGCGGCCCGCTCGGCGCAGGCCACGATGTAGTCCTTGTGGCTGCGCGAGATCGGGAACCAGGGCGGGAACTGCAGCAGGATCGCGCCCAGCTTGCCCGCCGCCTGCAGCGGCTCCAGGGCGGCCAGGAACCGGTCCCACGCCTGATCGCTGACGGCCGGATCGACGTCTTTCAGGTAGACGCGGTCCTTGCCGGTCGGCTGCACGGCCGGCCGCAGGTCGGTGGGCAGCGCGGCGACCCGGGTGGGATGGTGGGTGAACAGGCTGAACGCCTTGATGTTGAACGTGAACCCGGGCGGGGTGCGCGCGGCCCAGGCCTCGGCGGTCTGCTCCGCCGGCAGCGCGTAGTACGTCGCGTCCACCTCGACCAGCGGGAACTGGCGGGCGTAGAAGCGCAGCCGCTGCTCTGGCGTATCCGCCTCCGGCGGGTACCAGCCGGAAGCGATCAGCGTCCGGTCGGTCCACGATGCCGTGCCTACCCGGATCTGGCCCATGCTCGCAGCATAGGAACACCACGGCGGTGGTTAGTCCACCGCGCCACAAGGAGAACCCGGCCTGGCTGGAATGGCGGCGCCCAGCCGGCGGCGGCATTACCGGCCCGCCCGGCCGGTCATGAGTGACTACGCTGTGTCAAAAGGCGCCACACTGGTCACAGCTGAATCACGCCGTTTTGTGATCGGCTCGATCAGTGTATTTGCGCAGGTCAGAGGCACCTAAGTTGAGCCCACTTACCCCGTTCACCCCCCTGTTTACACCGTGAACTACGTCACGTTGGTTTGGCGAAGCGGCAAAGTCGGGTTAACGTGGCCGACGCATTCCCAACTGATCACGGAGGAGTATCACCATGACTACAGGGGGTAAGTGCACGCGTATTGCTGAGTAGATTCTGGCGGCCCCGGCCAAGACGTGATTGCTGCACGCGGCCGGGGCCTTTGCATGGCATCGAACCTCGGAGGTAACAAAGCCATGACTCTCCCAATTATTGCCGGCGGCGGGGTCGCCAAGACCATGCTGGCGGTCACGATTTCGCTGCATCCGGCGGCCGCTCACCACGACGCCAACCACGTCAAGGTGAAGGCGGGCGACACGCTCAGCTCGATCAGCAAGCACGAGTTCGGCCATGCCGGCGACTGGCCCGCCGTGTGGTGGGCCAACCGGCACCAGGTTTCGAACCCGTCGATGATCAAGGTTGGGCAGCGGCTCCGCCTGCCGGGCAAGCACCAGGTGAAGCCCTGGCTGGCCAAGGCGGCGGTGGCGGCGATCCCGGCCCCGGCCCCTGCGCCGGCCCCGGCCGCCGCGGCGCCGGCCTCCAGCACGGTGGCCAGCAGCTCCGCGCCGGCCCCGGTGCAGTCCACGTCGTCCTACAGCGGCTCGGGCGGCTTCCAGAGCTGCGTGATCGCGGCCGAGAGCGGCGGCAACCCGAACGCGGTCAACGCGTCCAGCGGTGCGGGCGGCCTGTACCAGTTCCTGCCGTCCACCTGGCGCGCGCTCGGCCACTCCGGGCTGCCGCAGGACGCCTCGGTTGCGGAGCAGAACCAGGCGTTCGCCCAGGAGTACGCGCAGTCGGGCGGCAGCGCCTGGTCCGCGTACGACGGCTGCTGAGCCGGCTGATCGGGGAGGCCCCGGCCCGCGCGGGCCGGGGCCTCCGCGGTGCCCGCGGCACCCGCGCGGCGGCGGCCGGCTGGGCAGGGCCGGCTAGGTAGCGCCGGCTAGGTATGGTGCCGGGCGGGGTGGGTGAGCGCACACCAGATGGCCACCCGCAGGCGCCGCACGGCCGGCCGGTGACTGGCCTGCCGGAGGGCCCGGGTGAGGCGCCGGCCGTTGAGCGTCCGCCACACCAGCCGGACGGCCAGCTGCCGCGGGGCGCCCAGCCTGGGCCGCGGGCGCGGCGCCGGGCGCAACTGCCGGTACTGGCGGTCCGCGAAGGCCGCGGCGGCGCGCACGGCGGTGTCCAGCAGTAGCTCCGCGGACCAGCTGGCTGGATCGGCATGGTGCCCGGCCGGCCCGGTGCGGTGCCCGGTCAGCCGGGGCGGCAGCAGGTCATCGGGGTCGCCGACGACGTGGTACTTGGCGTCGCGCAGCCCGGCCACGAGGGTCTCGGCCTGCTCGCGGGCCCAGGCCTGCCGGCTGACGGGCAGCGCCAGCCGCGGCTGGCCCGGCTGGCCGGCCAGCACCTCGTGGGCCAGGACCCGCTTGATGTTGCGCGTATAGAACCAGTCCGGCACGTCGGCGGGCAGCGCCTCGTTCATCCGGCGCAGGAACTCGGTCTCCGGGATTCCGAGCGAGGCGTTGGAGCGGGCCGGGGCCAGGTCGGCTCCGCCCGGGTCGAGCCCGAGGGCGGTCATGAAGCGCTCCCACAGCAGATCGGCCCGGGCGTGCTGCGGAATGGTGACCACGTGCACGTGATCCGGTGGCAGATGCTGCGACCACGCGTCGAGGATGGCCAGGGTGTCATGCACATTCCAGAACCATGACCGGTGACGCCGGCCGGCGTCCGGCTCAGCACCGACGACCCGGTCCAGCCATTCTTCCCATTGGACGGTATCGCGGCATTTGATTCTTTCCTGCCACTCGGCCGGCAGCAGGGTCGCGAAGTCGCGCACGGTGAGGATGATGTGCACCTCGGCCGGCAGCAGCGACCGGACCGCCTGGCTGGCCTGCCGCGCGTCGCACGCGGCCAGCAGCTCATTCGAGATCACGGCCGTCTCAGGGGCGTGCCGGGCCTGGCGGGCCAGGACATCCCAGTCGCCGATCCACGGGGCAGCCGGGTCCCGGGCCGCCCGGGGCGCACCGCGCAGATCCCGGCTGGCCCGGGCGTGGTCTTGATGGCTGTAGCCCGGCAGCAGGACTCCCTGGGCCGCCATCCGGGAGCGGTTGTGCCACATCGCATCCTGGAGGAACGTCGTCCCGGTCTTTGGTTCCCCGATGTGCAGGTAAATGCGAGGGCAGGAGAGCGGAGACCGCTTCTGCCCGGATTTCTCCCTGATCTCCAGGCCGCCGGGTATCTCCTGACCGGCGGGTATCTCCAGGCCGGGGGGCGTCATATCCCAGAGGATAGACAAAATTGGGGGAGCGTTGAATGCAAAATCAGATGTTCACGGCGCTGCTGAGCAGCCGGAATCTGCTGGGCACCGGAAATGTATACCAATAGCGGAAATGTCGCAGTGATCTGGGTCCCTGGTTATTCTCGCGTCCTGACCCTGGCCATAGGCCACGCTGACCGGTGGCCAAGGTTCTTCGCCCGGTGGCCGGGGGCCTAGCCTCAGTGTTTCGTGATCTTGAGGTGGTTGGTTGAGGCATCGGCGGGCGCTGTTTTCAGCGCCTGGCTGTGCCTGGCCGCCCGGCTGTCGCGCCGGGTAAGCGGGGT
>Ga0335078_10006739_pt1 | contig 17004 bp, 19 predicted proteins | sample Lox_Sample_32_FD_206711 | JGI IMG/M metagenome (GOLD analysis project Ga0335078, IMG submission 206711) | Soil microbial communities from Loxahatchee National Wildlife Refuge, Florida, United States - Lox_Sample_3.2 | ecosystem: Environmental > Terrestrial > Soil > Wetlands | place: USA... | reverse complement strand
GCCGGGGGAGCGGTTCCGGATCGCGTCGCCGCCCGGCATCCGGGTCGGGATCGGCACGATCACGGCCGAGGAGTCCGCGCGGTTCGCCGCCGACCTCAGCGAATGCCTGGCAAGCAGGCCGCTCCGGACCGACTGAGCCCGCCCGCCGAGGCCTGCGCTAGCCGCCGAGGCCTGCGGCTAGTCGCCGAGGCCTGCGCTAGCCGCCGAGGCCTGCGGCTAGTCGCCGACGGCGCGGATCGTGGCGTCCGCGTACTGGTCGTAGAGCTGATCCCCAAGCCTCGCGGAGATGTCGATGATCTGCGCGCCGCGCTCCTGCCGCTCGTCCTGCGCGCGACGGCGGGCGACCTGGACGCGCTGATCCTCGGCCGCCCGCCGCTGCGCCTGCTCGGCATCCGCGAGTGCCGCCTCACGGAGGAGGAGGAGATACATGCCGAGCATGCCTGCTGGCGGGACGCAGGCCCACCACGACGTGAGCTTGAGATACGTGCAGGCGGCCGCGACAACCATGAGCGTCAGCAGCGTCGTGAGCAACCGCCGCCTGGACTGCAGGACCTTCGCACGGGAACTTCGGGGCGCGGTAACGCCGTGCTCGACCGGCGGAGGATGTGCCTCCTGCTCGGCATCGGCGTCCCCGTCGTGCTCGGCCGCCGCCGGGTCGACGTCGTGATGCGCTCCGTACTCGTGCTTGTCGTTCTCGCCGCCGAGCAGATGCGGACGGCGGAGCCAGCGGGGGACAAGAAAGAACGCCCAGATCGCGACGATGGCGAGATAGAGAATCGCGCTGCTCACAGCGCCGCCCGGGCGCCAGGGAGCAGGTACGCCGACAGCCGTACGCGCCGGGGGCGAGATACGGAATCAGGCGTGGCCACGTCACGCACCGTAAAGGGCAGCGACGGCGATGACGAGCATTCCGCCCGGTGTGTCGCGAGATCGCGTACGGACCGGCGACATGCATGCCGATATGACCGAGTACACTCCGCGACCGCGCGGCGGGAGCCGCGGCGGTGCCAGGTCCCGCGGCCGGCGGCCCGCGGCCAGGTCGCGCCGGGCCTAAGTCGCGCCGAGCCTGGCCGACATGACTGTACTGCGCCACCGGCGCATCAGCCCGTTAGGCACGTCCTCGACCGTCATGGCGTAGCAGATGTGATCGTGCCAGGCGCCGTCGATGTGCAGGCAGCGGCGGCGCAGTCCTTCCTCGCGGAAGCCGAGCTTCTCGACGACCCTGCGGCTGGCGGTGTTCTCCGGCCGGATCGTCGCCTCGATCCGGTGCAGGCCGAGCCCGAAGAAGCACTGGTCGAGCGCCATCGCGAGGGCGGTAGGGATGATGGCGCGGCCCGCGAACGCCTCGTCTATCCAGTAACCGACCTGGCCGGAGCGCGACGACCCCCAGACGATGCTGCCGACGGTGAGCTGGCCGGCGAAGTGCCCGTCATAGGTAACCACCCATGGCAGCGTCAGCCCGCGCCGGGCCTCGCGCCGCATCGTGCGGGCCATCGCCACGTAAGGCCCCAGGCTGGATCGGTACAGCGGGGTCTCGGGGTTAGTCGGCTCCCAGGGCCGCAGCCAGGTCGCGTTCCGCACCCTGGCATCGCGCCAGAGGGCGGCGTCCTTGACCTTGATGGGCCGCAGACTCACCGGCTTGTCGAGCAGGCCCGACTCCGTAAGCGTCACCCATCCGCGCGATCGTCCCACAAGGCAATCATTACGTGCGCGCTGCCCGGTCCGCCATCGGGTCGCACCACGAAACCGTCTGGGTACCGATTGTGCCGACTTGCGCGATCCGGCCCGGTGCCGGGCTAGCCGGCGGTCTCGGGCCGAGGATGGTCGCCGCCGCGCACCTGCTCCACCGCGTGCGCCAGCACGCCGCCGAGCACCGCCATCCCGTCCCTGACCCCGCCGGTGGAGCCCGGCAGGTTCGCGATCAGCGTTGTCCCGGCGAGCCCGACCACGCCCCGCGACAGCGCAGCGGCGGGAACGCCCGCGGCGATCCCGGCCGCCCGGATCGCCTCGGCTACGCCGGGGATCTCCCGGTCGATGACCATGCGCGTCATCTCCGGCGTCAGGTCCATCGGGGTTAGCCCGGTGCCGCCAGTGCTCACCACGACGTCGTAGCCGTCCTCGATCGCCTGGCGCAGTGCCTGCTCGACCGCCGCGCCGTCGGGCACCACGATCGGGCCGTCGACCTCGCAGCCCGCGGCCCGCAGCAGGTCGGCGAGCACCGGCCCGGACCGGTCCGGGTAGATGCCGGACGCGGCGCGGTTCGAGACCGTCAGCGCGAGCGCCCGGATCATGACCGGCGCCAGGTGCCGGTCTTGCCGCCGGTCTTCTCCTCGACCCGCACGTCGCTGATAACCGCGGCCGGGTCGATGGCCTTGACCATGTCGATGAGCGCGAGCGCGCCGACGGTCACCGCGGTGAGGGCCTCCATCTCGACCCCGGTGCGGTCCGCGGTCCGCGCGGTGCACGTGAAGTCGACGCCCCTGTCGCCCACCTCGAGGTAGACGTCCACCGAGTGCAGCCCGATCGGGTGGCACAGCGGGATCAGGTCCGGGGTTCGCTTGGCGCCCTGGATCGCGGCGATCCGCGCGACCGCGAGCGCGTCGCCCTTGGGCACTGTGCCCTCGCGCAGCGCCGCGAGCGCGGCGTCCGACAGCAGCACGGTGCCGGAAGCGGTCGCGGTCCGGGCGGTGACGGCCTTCCCGGACACGTCGACCATGCGCGCGTGGCCGGCTGAGTCGAGATGGGTAAGTTTGTCGCCACTCACAGGGTCACTCCGGTGCGCTGGACGGATGACTGTGCTGGATTTCCGTTGCTCCAGCAACGGAAATCCAGCACAGTCGCGGTTACGGTCGCGGCGAGCTTCACGGCAGATCCAGCACGTCGACCACCGCGCCCGCTTCCAGCTCGGTGATCTCCTCGGGCACGATGATCAGCGCATTCGCCCTGGCGAGCGACGCGAGCTGGTGCGAGGCCTGGCCGGTGACCGGGGTGACCTGGGTTACCCGGCCGACCCCGTGCCGGGAGGCGGGGCCCGAGCGGTCGACGATGCCGCGCAGGAACGACCTCTTCGCCGCAGGCGAGCGCACCGCCCTGGTCAGGGTCGCCAGCGTGGAGACCTGCCGTTCCTGTTCATGGGCCTGCAGGGCGTCGAGGGCCGGCCGGACGAACAGGCAGAACGATACGTAGGCGCTGACCGGGTTGCCCGGCAGCGTGAAGATCGGCGTGCGGCCGTCCCCGACGGTGCCGAAGCCCTGCGGCATGCCGGGCTGCATCGCGACCTTGCGGAACGTCACGGTGCCGAGCGTCGCGAGCGCTGCCTTGACGACGTCGTGCTCCCCGCCCATGCTCACGCCGCCGCTGGTGATCAGCAGGTCGGACTCGGCGATCGCGGCCTCGACGGCGGCGAGCACCGCTGCGTTGCTGTCGCGCACGATCGGCAGCCGGCGGGCGTCGCAGCCGGCCTGCCGGGCGGCGGCGGCGAGCATCTTGCCGTTGGACTCCCAGATCTGGCCGGGTATCAGCGCGGTGCCGGGCTCGACCAGCTCGTCGCCGGTCGAGATGACGGTGACCCGGGGCCGGGGGCGGCCGCGCACCGATGCGCGGCCGGCCGCGGCCAGCAGCCCGAGGTGCACCGCGCCGATCTGGGTGCCGGACGGCAGCAGCAGGTCGCCGGGCTGCGCGTCGCCGCCCGTCACGCGCACCGAGGATCCGGCGGGCGCGGCCTCGCGGATCAGGACGCTCGATGTGCCGCCGTCGGTGGCCTCGACCGGGATCACGGTGTCCGCGCCGGTCGGCATCGCCGCGCCGGTCATGATCTGCATGCAGGTGCCGGGCACGACCGAGTACGAGGCCGTGGAGCCGGCCGGTATCTCGCCGGTCACGGGCAGCGCGACCGGAGCGTCCGGGGTCGCGGCCGCGACGTCGGCGGCCCGGACCGCGTAGCCGTCCATCGCCGAGTTGTCGAACGGCGGCAGCGGGAACTGGGCGGTGACGTCCCCGTCCAGGACGGCGCCCAGCGCGTCGGCCAGGTCGATCTCCCGCGAGGGCAGCGGCCGGATCGAGGCCAGCACCTCGGCGAGGTATTTCTCCACGGAGTCCATCAGGCCTGCCTGGCGCGGTTCGGAGTTGTCAGCGGTTCCCGGTAGTCATCCGCAGACTACCGGGCGACTGATCCGCGCTCAGGAACCCGGCTGCAGGTTCCGCAGGTACTCGCGCAGCCACGGCACGAACTCCGGCGCGATGTCCGGGCGCTCGCACGCGAACTGGATGACGGTCTGCAGGTAATCGAGCTTCTTGCCGGTGTCGTAGCGGCGACCGCGGAACAGCACGCCGCGCACCCCGCCGCCAATGGCCGGATCCCTGGTCGCGAGCACGCGCAGGGCGTCGGTGATCTGGATCTCGCCGCCGCGGCCCGGCGGGGTCTCGCGCAGGATGCCGAAGATCGACGGGTCGCACACGTAACGGCCGACCACGATCCAGTTCGAGGGCGACTCCTCGGGGGACGGCTTCTCGACCAGGTCGGTGACGGTGACGACGTCCTCGGTATCGGTCGGCTCGATGGTCGCGACGCCGTAGGCCGACACGTGCTCGGGCTCGACTTCCATCAGGGCGAGGACGCTGCCGCCGTAGTGCTGCCGCACCTCGAGCATGCGCGAGAGCAGCTTGTCGCGCTCGTCGATGAAGTCGTCGCCCAGCAGGACCGCGAACGGCTCGTTCCCGACGTGCTCCGCGGCGCACAGCACGGCGTGACCGAGGCCCAGCGGCTGCGCCTGCCGGACATAGTGCATGGCCGCGATCTCGTTCGAAGCGCAGACGCTAGCCAGGCCGGCGTCGTCGTTCTTGGCCTTCAGGACGTCTTCCAGCTCGATGTTGCGATCGAAGTGATCCTCGATATTGGTCTTATTCCGCGCGGTGACCATCAGGACGTCGGTGAGCCCGGCGGCCGCCGCCTCCTCGACCACGTACTGGATCACGGGCGTGTCAATGACCGGCAGCATCTCCTTCGGCATTGCCTTGGTGGCGGGCGCGAACCTGGTGCCCAGGCCCGCGGCCGGGATGACCGCCTTCGTGATGACTGGTGAATGAGCCATGCTGAGAACCTTAGCTAGCGTTCCGGGAAACCTGCGCGGCGCACAGGACGGAAGAATCATCTGTCCCTTCCTGACATCTTGATACATAGGAACGGCAAGTTTCCTGACTCATTGCCTGATATTTCTGGAGGTTTCGGTGGCGGGCCCTATGAGCCGCGGGGACGGCACTGGCGCATCCGGCTGGCGCGCGGATGACCTGAACGCGGCGAAAGCCACTTTGCGGGCGGAAATGCTGGCCGCGCGGGGCGGCCTTACCGCCGGCGAGCGCACCGCGGCCGGGCGGAGCCTGCGGGACGCGGTGCTGGCCCTGCCAGAGACAGAAATGGCCGGAACTGTGGCTGCCTATTACTCGGTCGGCAGCGAGCCCGACACTCACGGGCTGATCTTCGCGCTGTGGAAGCGCGGGACCTATGTGCTGCTGCCGCTGCTGCGGCCCGACGGCGACCTGGACTGGGCATCGTACGAGGGTCCTGAGTCGCTGGCGGCCGGCCCGCGGGGCCTGCTTGAGCCGGCCGAGCCGCCGAGGGGTGTGACGGCGATCACAAGCGCGGATCTCATCCTCGTGCCCGCGGTCGCGGTCGACCGGACCGGGGCCAGGCTGGGTCGCGGGGGCGGGAGCTTCGACCGGGCACTGGCCAGGGTCGGGCCGGCCGTGCTGACCGTGGCCCTGCTGCACGACGGCGAGCTCGTGGGCCGGGTGCCAGCGGCCGAGCACGACATCCCGGTCCGCGCGGCGGCGCTGCCAGCCGAAGGAATCACCAGGTTCGGCTAGCCGTTGCTAACATTTAGCAGTTGACGGCGGCGAGTGCTAAGCCGCAGAGGGAGGAAACGTGCCGACGTACCAGTACGCCTGCACCGATTGCGGAGACAAGTCCGAGGTCGTGCAGCGGTTCACCGATGACCCGCTGACGGTTTGCAGCGCCTGCGGCGGCAAGCTCCGCAAGGTCTTCTCCCCGGTTGGCATCGTGTTCAAGGGCTCGGGCTTCTACCGGACCGACAGCCGGAGCGGGTCGAGCACCGCCGCGGCGAGCTCGTCCAACGGCTCCGGCCCCTCGTCGGAGAGCACCTCCAGCTCGAACGGGTCCGGCGACTCGGGCGGCTCCGCCAAGTCGGCTGACTCCGGCTCCGGCTCCGGCTCCTCGGCGGGCTCGGACAAGAAGGACAAGAAGGCCTCCCCGGCAGCTCCGGCCGCAGCGGCCGGCTGAGCCGCCCGGCTGGCTGCGCCGCCGCGCGCTGACGGGTTGCCCGGTTACCCAGGCGAGCGGGAAGCCCGGCCCCTGCGTCAGCACCATCGGTTCGCCCGCGGCGGACGCTACTGCCCACTGCCTGCCGGTCGAGTACCGGTCGGCGACCGCGCACAGGATCCAGCGCCTGTCGGGCGCCGTCGTTCCGGCTGCTCCGCCCGGTCCTCTCCGCCTGCCATGCTTACCGGCCCGCCCGTGCTCGCGGGGGCCGGAACGACCGGGCGAAGTTAGTGCCGGATTGTTACGTCTGCGCGTCCTGACCAGGACCTATGCCCGACTGCTGGCGCGGCGCCGGGCGCTGCGGACGAAAGGTGAGTGCGCTCCTACGGAGGCCCGCGTGCGGCCCGGTACATTGGCGGCATGCGCGACCTAGCAGAGATAGGCGTCATCGGCGGGTCCGGGTTCTATGACTTCCTCGACGCTGTCGACGAGGTCAGGATCGAGACCCCGTACGGGCCGCCCAGCGACCCGCTCGTCATAGGCGTGGCCGGCGGCGCGCGCGTGGCGTTCCTCCCGCGTCACGGCCGCGACCACCGGTTCCCGCCGCACAAGATTCCGTATCGCGCCAACATGTGGGCGCTGCGCTCGGTCGGAGTCCGGCAGATCATCGCGCCGAGCGCGGTCGGATCACTCACGCCCGACTTCGGGCCCGGCATCCTGGCCGTGCCTGACCAGCTCGTGGACCGCACCTCAGGCCGCACGCAGACGTACTTCGAGGAGGGCGGCGCGGTGCACGTAGCGTTCGCCGACCCGTACTGCCCGGTCGGCCGTGCCACCGCGATCCGGTCGGCGCAGGCCGTCGGCTGGGACCCGGTGCCGAAGGGCACGCTGGTCGTGATCGAAGGGCCGCGGTTCTCCACCAGGGCCGAGTCACGCTGGTACGCCGCCCAGGGCTGGACCCTCGTGGGCATGACTGGCCATCCCGAGGCCGTCCTCGCGCGCGAGCTGGCGCTCTGCTACACGACCGTGACGCTGGTCACCGACACCGACGCCGGCGTGGAGGAGGGCGGGGGCGTCACCCACGAGGAGGTGATGCGCGTGTTCGCCGGGAACATTGCCAGGCTCCGCGAGGTGATCCTGAAGATCATCTCGGACCTGCCGCTGGACCGTGCCTGTCCCTGCCCGCACTCGCTCGACGGGCTGAAGCTGCCGATCGCGCTGCCGTAGCCGCTTCCGCCGGCGCCTTCGGTGCCTAGTCGAGGTCGCCGTGCTCGATGCGGGCAAGCCGACGTTCCCGCACAAGCTGATCAAACTCATGCTCGACCCGGACCTGGCCCGCGCCCATCGCCGCGAAGACGCCGGTGACGTCGCGCATGCTGACGACCCCGACGAGCACGCCGCCGTCGATGACGGGCAGGTGCCGGATCCAGCGGGCGGCCATCTCGCGGGCCGCATCCTGGAGCTGCATGTCCGGCGGCACGGTGTAGACCTCGGCTGTCATCGCGTCGTCGACCGAGGCCTTGTCCGGGTCGGCGCCGAGGGCGACCGCGCGCAGGACGTCCCGTTCGGTGATGATGCCGGTCAGCCGGCCGTCCTCGGTGACCAGGAGCGACCCGGTCTGCTGCCGCCACATCCGCTCGGCCGCGGAGCGCAGGCTGTCGTGCCTGGACTCGGTGACGGTGGGCTGCGTCATGATGTCCCTGACCTGCACTTGGCTGGCTCCTCCCCGAGGCCTTGGGTACTCACCATATTGGCAGCGGCCCGACGGCAGTGCCGGCGGTGCAGCTTGCTCGGCCGCATGAGGGTGTCAGCTGCCTGGTCGAGCTCGGCTGGCCGCTACCTGGATGCCGGTCATGAGCGCCCCGAGGACCGCGAACGCGATTGCTTCTATCAGCCGTGGCCACTGCAGCACAATGCGACCGATAGCTCGCCGAAGATCATTGCGAATGACAGCCAGCCCGGGCCCCACCAGGCGGCACCGCCGGGAACGGTGGCGCCGGCATAGAGATAGTCGGGGACCGGCAGCCGCGAGCAGAGAAAGAAGTACGCCGCGCAGCTGGCCAACACGGCCGCCCAGCCGAGACTGAGCAAGCACACGAGCGCAAGCGTTGCCGTCGCCGGGCGGCGGACCGCTCCCGAGCTGACCTCCGCTGCCATCGTCGTGTTTCAGTATCACAGCCTCGCCTGGGCAACGGTGAGCGCCGGGCAAACCGGGGCGCTGGCAGGGGCGCCCACAGGCTAGGCTTGTCCCGACCCGAGGGCGCCGTGGTGCATCGGGTATGCAGCTGGCCCCGATAGCTCAGGCGGATAGAGCGACTGCCTCCTAAGCAGTAGGCCGCAGGTTCGAGTCCTGCTCGGGGCGCCACCCTGTTATTCCAGCTCAGGGGGGCTGCGGCTCCGAACGGCCCGATCCTCTATGTCGGCGGTTTGTCCGTCTCGTGCCACGCGCGCGCCACGGCTTTTTCCGGACAGTTCCCGGAGGGCCCGCTGCTCGACGGCCTCGGCCAGGGTGCGCTGCCGGTCGTCGCTGGAGTGCAGATAGATGAGTGCGGCCCGGCTGCTGGTGTGGCCCATGCGGTCCATCAGCTCGCGGAGGCTGGCTCCGGCCTCGGCCACCAGGTGATTGCCGGCGTGCCGCAGATCGTGGAAGTGGATGCCGGTCACGCCGGTGGCGGTCATTGCCGGTACCCAGGTCACGCGCCAGAAGTTGCTGTGCCGGAGCACGTCGCCGCGCGGTGACGTGAACAGGAGCGCGTCGGGATCCGCGCCGGTGTAGTTGTCGAGATGCTCTTGAACCTCGGTCATGACGCTGGCGGGCAGGATGACGCGGCGCCTGCCCGCGGCCGTCTTAGGCGGAGCGAAGAACGGCGCCTGGCCGCTGGCCTCGGTGAGCTGTCGGGTGATGCGGACGGCCGCGGTCGCGGTGTCGATGTCCCGGCGGCGGAGCGCGACGAGCTCGCCCCAGCGCAGACCGCCGAAGCACGCGAGCAGGACCATGCAGCGGTAGCGCGGGCCGCAGGCATCGGCGAGCGCGTAGACCTCGGCAACGGTCAGCAGCGGCCGCTCGGGGGATTGCTCGGTGCCGGCGCCCTTGACCCGGCAGGGGTTGCGGCGGATCAGGCTGTCCTCGACGGCCGTGGCGAGGATGGACTTGAGCAGCCGGTAGGCCTTCGCAGTGGTGACCGCGCTGACTCCTTCCTCGAGCAGGTCGGCCCGCCAGCGCCGCACGTCGGCCTCGGTGATGTTGCCGATGGTCGTGAACCACGGGGCCAGGTGGCGGCGCAGCATGTAGCGGTAGAGCTGGATGGTCTTGGCCCGCAGACCGGGCCGTTCGGTGATCCAGGCCTCGGCGTAGTCGATGAGCGGGACCCGGCCGGCCTCGGGGTCGATCCAGTCTTGCCGTAGCAGCTCCGCCTCGGTCAGCGCCAGCCAGCGCGCGCCATCGCTCTTGCGCACGAACGTGAACGGCGCGTGGGTGAGCAGTCCGTCAGGACCGCGGTAACGAGCCTGCCAGCGGCCGGAGGAAAGGCGGCGGAGCGAGCCGAATGCTCGGGTCTTGCGGCCAGGCATGTCAGCCGGTCCTGCGGCGCCGGTGCGCCCAAGCGGTGACGGGCTGGACCGTGCCGGTCGCGATGTACTCGGCGATCGCAGACTCGGGGATGCGGACCAGACGGCCGACGCGCACGAAGCGGATCTTGCGCTGGGCGATGAGATAGCGGGGGAAGCTCGCGGCGGTGCCGAGCAGCTCGGCCGCCTGGTCGCAGGTGAGCAGCCGGTCAGGGGCAGGCGGTTTCACGATGACTCACTCCTTCGGTAGCGATAGGTCGGATGCTGGAGGCTGGCCGGGAATGAGGACCGGCACGGCCCGCGCGTTGACGTCCAGGTCGCGGCGGTGGCGGGCCGTGGCGGCCGCGCGGGCAGCGGCCCATTGCTCAGTTATCTCGGGCACGCGCAGGCGGGTGAATGGGTCGGTGCCGGTGGTGAGGGTGGTCACGGCAGTGCCGATGCCGCTGGGTGTCTCGCGGAGCAGGGTCGGGGAGTAGCCGGGGTACTCGCGAATGGCGTCCCCGAGCGCGGCCACGCTGCTCTCGGTGGTCTTGAGTGCGAACGAAATAGCCGATCCTGAGTTGTCGCGCAGGCTGGTCGGGATGGAGTCGCCGGTCGTTTTCTGCGTCGCCAGAATGGTCAGGCAGAGCACGGACCGGCCCTTGCGAATCAGCTCGGCCACGAGCGAGATGCAGCGGCGGGCGAGCGTCTCCATCGCGCGGTCGCCTTTGTGCTGAGCGATGTCGAGATAGGTGTGGCACTCATCCAGGACAGTGACGAGCAGCGGCAGACCCTCAGTCGGCCCGCCAGCGTTCCAGGCGTTGGACTGCCCGCATAGCCGGGCGATGTTGCGGAGACGCTGCCGCATCTCGGCGTGCGCGTCCTCCAGGACGTCGAGGGCGTCGGCCAGCTGGTCACCGCAGTAGCGCCAGGCGCGGTCGTGCCAGGGTTCCTGGTCGCCCCCGTCCTTACCGTCGAGGAGCACGAATTGCACAGCCGGAGTGGGCGCGAGCTGGCAGAGCCAGGAGTTGATCAGGCTGGTCTTACCGTAGCCGGGCAGGCCGGACACGGTAATGCCGGTGAGCCCGCGCAAGGGTAGGTGCCGGTCGGCACCGAAGTCGTCGCGGCCGACGTAGAGAACGGTGGGCTGGTGTGGTTCGTATGTGCCGGGCGGGCAGCGATCGGGGCCGAACGGGACGGCTAGCGGGTCGTCACGAAGAGCGCGGACGATGAGACGGCCGGGTGCCGCCTGGGTGACACCAACGCGCACGGAGCGCCAATAGTCGGCGATGTGCTGGGCTTGCTTCTCGACTTCTTTGCGGCCGGTGCGCGGCGCGGTTTTCACGTCGCATTGCCAGCCGTAATCGGTGAGCCGCCACCGGCGAGCACGTGGATAGTGGATCTTCCCCAGCCGCTCGGCGGACTCGATCCCGAACAGGACGGCAAGGAGCCGCGACAGCGTGGCGAGCAAGACAAGCAGCACGATGCGTGACTCGGCGCCGGGCCGGTTCTTGGCAGCCAGCTCCGGCGGAGCGAGGCCGGTGCAGCGGCACAGCCAGTGCCAGCGATGCCGAGCGCGGATCATGCCGGGGTAGTGGCGACGGGCGGCCGGAGTCGCGGTCGCGAACCGGATCAGGTCGATGGCGGGGCGGATGACGATGAGGACCAGGACGACGGCGAGCGCATCGTGCCAGCGGTCGGTGAGCCATAACGCGGCGGGCAGGGCGAAGGGCATGGTGACCTCCGGATGCGGAGAGGCCCGGCCGGGCCAGGACGGGCAGTGACCTGACCCGTCCCTGGGCGGTCGATGAAGCTAGGTGGCCTGGTCGGCCTTGGCCGAGCGGGACGGGTGAGCCGGGCGGACATTGGCTGCCTGGTACCACGGACGTCCACCGCGGATCCCTCGGCCGTTCTCGCGGGCCTCGGGGACGGAGAAGCCGACCCGCATGCGGTCGAACACGATCGCAGTGCCGTGATCAATCGAGGCGCACGGGTCAGAGGCAGGCCCGGTGACGGTGACAGCGATGACCTCGCTGACCGGCTTCATGCCGAGCTCGCCGTGGAAGGTGACGGCGGCCTGGACGTCCCACTTGCGCTCGCCTCTTGCGCTGATGTCCTGCTCGGTGCTGCCGAACTTGAGCTTGGGTCCGCTGGCCATGAGGATCACGGCTTGGAATGTGGCGGGGATGTCGATGGTGAGTGTTCCTGGCATGGAACTCGCCTCCTGGCGTTGAAGTACCTGCATACGTAGGATGGCTATCGATCTAAACAGATCGTAAGTCTGTATATGTAGCTCGTCAATGATGATGGCGAGCTGCCTAAGCAAGTAGCATCAGCAGGTATGCAGCCCATAGACCCGGAGGACCCCCGGCGGCCGAACGTGCAGATAGCCGCGTCCATCCGGGCCGCCATCCTGTCCGGCGAGCTGGAGCCCGGCGCGCAGCTCCCGTCCGGCGACGAGCTGGCCAAGTTCTTCGGCGTCACGCGCGTAACCATCGGCAACGCGATCCGCACCCTGCGCGAGGAGGGCTTCGTCCGCAGCAGGACCGGCAGCGGTGTCTACGTCCGCGATCAGGCCAGCCTGCCAGTACCCGGCGAGAACGATCACCCGCTCGCCGGGGTCGCGTCGTTCCTATTCGAGATGGGTCACCTAAAACGTGTGCCCCGTTCCGGCTGGCTGCTCCTGGGAGTGCCGCAGCCGGAGACGATCGCGGAGCACAGCTTCCGCGTTGGATTGGTCGGCATGGCGCTGGCCGCAATCGAAGGCGCGGACGTCGGCCACACCGCGGCTATGTGCCTACTCCACGACGCGCACGAGACTCGGATCGGAGACGTACCGTCAGTCGGTCGCGCTTACGTCACCACGGCCGCGCCCGAGGCAGTCTCGGCGCACCAGACCTCAGCAATGCCCGACGCGGCCGCCAAAGCGTTCCAGGAACTGACCGCGGAGTTTGAGGCCGCCCAGACGATCGAGGCCCAGGTCGCGCGGGACGCCGACAAGCTGGAGACGCTGCTCCAGGCGGTGGAGTACCAGGCCCAGGGCCACGACACCACCGCCTGGCAGGAGACCTCCATCGCCGCCCTGCGCACCGACGCCGCCAAGCAGCTCGCCCAGGCGATCATCGCAACCGACCCGCAATGGTGGTCCGCCTTCGCCGCCTCCTACCGCGAGCTACGCGCTAGCGCTCAAGGACGCTCGCGCAACCTTCGCAGCTGAGTCGAGGCCGTTCTGCCTGGTTCACTCGGGGGGTACGGCATGCTGATACTTTGACAACTCCGTTCTATCCAGATAGTTGTTCCCTTCCATCCACGTAGTTGTTCCCCGCCACATCAGACCATCCGCCTAAATCGGGTGCCCGTGGTGATCCGCGACCCCAAGCGTGGCTTGGTCAACCGGTCAATGGATCAGCGCGACGAGAGCACCTGCCAGACCACCAGCAAGGGCGCCCCCGATCGTCGCCACCACCACCGCAGTGTTATCTAGTCGATTAGCCACCTGTTCAACGGCCGCCTCAAGGTGACTTGAGTCCATCGAGTCTATTTTTGCCGCATCGCGCGCGTAATCGGTATCGAATAGCATCTTACGTGTGTTCTCGGCGATGTCATCTCGGAAATCATCGCGTCGATCCTGCCACTGCCTGCGCAGCATCTCCAGATTAGCTAGCGATAGCCAGAGGCCGGCGAGAAGGTGGCGCGCCTCTCGGCGCCAGCCCTTGATAGTCCAGCGTTTATATATTCTTTGAAAGAACGGAAGCTGGTTGACGCTTGCATGATCGTAGTAATGTCCGAGGAGGTGGTTAAGCTGACCCCTGGCGGAGGACTCGATATCGATCGTTCTTCGGCCAACGTTCTTCATTCTGCTGAAGGCATTTATCTCGAGTTGGAATTCCCTTGCGACCGGAGCTATCAGTCCGAACTGGCCCCCCATCCTGTTGACGGATACATCGATACTAAACTCGTCGTGCCTTGATATCAGCGCTGATGGAATGCGTTCGTCCATGACATGGACGCGCATGTCAGTATGAAAGAACACGTTGTCACAGGCTGGGCCGCAATTCTGAACGTACAATTCAGCACCAGTTGCACTCAGCGCAACTTGCAATATTTCCGCGACTATGTGACCGCCTGATATGGGAAGTTGCTCCTTGTCTTGCTGCCAAAGTACTAGCACGGAGATACCATCCCAAGAGATTCGATAGTCATCAGTCGGCACGTCGTCTACGCCGTGATGCTGCGGCTGATTCTTCTTGGGCACATGGATGCTAAGCAATATAGGGAAGGAGAGCGACAGCACTGAGAACGCATCTGATCCGGTCATTAATGCCGGCGAGGTGTCATCGACGTAGACAGGGTAAAACATGCGCTTACCAGTAAATTGCGTGTTGATGTCTGGCCGCTCGACTTTGGTGACCCTGGAATCTTTATCCAGCAAAGAACAAACCTCGTTGAGCAGCGAGTGTTTCTGTGCGTCCGACAGTTGGCCCTCAGCCACTTCATCGGGGAGTTTCCATAGAAGCGTGCCAGCTCGGCAAACGTTGTACCTGGTGCGAGTCGGAACTGGGCGCTGGTGTGAATCGGTCATCGGTCGCTGCCATTCATGCGATCTTGGCGTAAAGGTTGGCTATACGAGAGCTATCAAACTCTGCGGCGCGCTGTGGTTGAATCATAGCGGAAATGGTCAACTTTTGCAGTCAGTGTTATAGAGGGACCGCCAGATGAGGAAGGACCATCTGGTCCGGATGTCGCGGCAAGCGCACAGGCCGGAGGACTGAATCTGCGTTGGCTAGGGCGCGGTTCTCTGCGGCGACCAACAGGGCGTGTTCCAAGCCCACAGTTCGGATGCGCGCCCACGTTAGAAGTTGGATGACGGCGAGTATATTGCCCCTGACGTCCCCGGCGGCCAGTTCTTCATCGGTACGCCCTGGTTGCGTCGCTGGACCGAGCATCGCTTCACGCAGGCCGCGTGACCAGCGCACCGCGGCGAGGCTACGGATTACGCGGGCATATTGGAGCCAGAGGTCACGGTCGCGGGTGTCGCCGGTCTGGTAGTAGTCGGCGAGGATCTGGAATGGCGTGCGGCTGCCGGTTCGGCTCGTCTTAAGGTCGCCTCGCGTCATTTCTTCGGCGGGTGTCCATTCGCCGCCTTTGGCGATGTAGGCGCCGGCGCCTGTGGCGGAGACATTGGGGTCAATGCGGACGGCGTGCACCTGGTCGGGCTGCCGCAGGCCATAGTCCCGGCAGCTCGCGGCGAGTCGCGCATGGACGTGTGCGTGCAGGGCAGCGATGGCGTCGGCGTCGAGGTCCTGGTCGTGGACGAGGAGGACGTGGTAGTGCGGGTGCCAGCCGTTCTCGTCGCCCCAGGTGAATTCCAGGGCGATGATGTGCCCGGCGATCCCGAGGCGGTGCTTGAGCCGCTGCCAGGCCGCACCCTGGGTGATCCGCTTCCATGCGGCCCGCTCAGCGCGGAGCAGCTTCGACAGGGGGTCGTTGAGGTCGTGGGGGACGGTTATGGTGACCAGGCTGCCGGCGTGCCCCTGAGCTTCCCACTCCGACAGCGCGTCGCGGAGTTCGGCGGCGCGGCGGTGGTGGATCTTGGCCGAGCAGACGGGGCACAGCCACACGCTCCCGCAGGTTTCCAGCCCGCAGTAGTACGCACAGCCGTCCTTCATCCGGATCTCCACCCGGTCCCCGACCGGGACCGCGCCGCAGTTGCGCTGCCGCTCGGGAGTATCAGGATCAGCGGCGGCGAGGGCCCGCAGGTTCATCCGCGCGCCACGTCGCCATCCGGCCGGATCGTCGCAGGCCACCAGGGGGTGGTTCGAAACTTTGCGTCTATACCGAGACAGTGCGTTCGCGGGAGCAGCTGCAGGAGAACGAGATGAAGGAAAAGATGATCGGCGGCCTACTGCGCTTCGCGCCCGGCCGCCTCGGGGCGCGCCAACTTCGCGCGCCCTGCTGCTGCGAGGTCTGGTGGTGGGTCGGGTCGTGGTTGCCATGCGTGACTCCGGAGACGAGCTGGGACCCCGGGCCCGCGTGAAGCGAGCCGGGCGGTGCTGTCTAAGCCGGGATGGCGACCGGCAGCGCTAGCGGCGCGAATGCGTCAGCCGTGGCTGGCTAGAGAGGAGACTTACTGGTGCAGGGTCATGGGATGGCAGGTGGTGGGCGGGAATGGCACTGAGCGAACGTCAGGCATTCGTTGCGATGAGGCTGTTCATCGAGCACTTCTATGGCCAAGCAGGCAACGACATGGAGACTCTGATCACGGACCTCACCTTCGAGGGTGATGGCCAGCCTCTCGATCCGGCTGCCTGGTCTGACTGGATGCGGTTTGTTGAGGAAGCGAAGCGAGCCGAACCATAGGCGACCCTCAGGTCCGGTCCGGGCTGCGCGGCTGAGGGTATGGCCGTGCCCCTCGCCGTCAAGGAGCTGCGCCCGCTGCGCGGCGCCTTCGGCGTCCTTGACCGCGAGCCTCCGGCACGGCTTCGGCAGAAGGGACCGGCAGGCAAGGGAGCCTGCCTCAGGGGACGCCACGCAGCCCTTTAGAACGTGCGGCAGGAGCCGGTTAAATGTGCCACGGACGTGCCACAGCGACGGCCGGCGAGTGTTTAGACGACCGAGAGCGATTGCCGGGTGGCACGCCCCTGAGCTGGCACTTTACGAAGCCTGACGGACCACTCGCCAACTCCTAAGCAGTAGGCCGCAGGTTCGAGTCCTGCTCGGGGCGCCATACCAGCACGTGGATTACATTTTTCGCCATACCGTTCAGGCTATTTAAAGTGCCTGCGAGCAGTCCCTCGTTACGGACGAATCATATTGTGTGAACTGTGGTTATTGTTCGAACAGCCGACGGCCGAGAGCCAAACTGGGAGCCAAAGTACCTGCACGGCCTGAATGCCGGGCCCTTCGAACTCGCCGGCATGGCGCCAGGGCGAGATAGAGCAGACGTAGGCTCGCCAATGCGCCGAGCACCGGACGAGGAGCCAGCTGCAATCGCCAGCGGCCTCCCGGCAGGCTGGTTCGATCCGGCAACTCCCGGCGGCCAGTGAAAGGCGCGAGGCCAGCGGGCCAGCAGGTCACGAGCAGTGAACACGCGACTCGCGGCTACTTATGTCTTCCAAGACTGCCTGGGCCGGCGCAGGCTCGGGTGAGGTGCCCGGCCGGACGCTCTTCTTTGCGGCTGCCCG
>Ga0335078_10006738_pt1 | contig 17005 bp, 18 predicted proteins | sample Lox_Sample_32_FD_206711 | JGI IMG/M metagenome (GOLD analysis project Ga0335078, IMG submission 206711) | Soil microbial communities from Loxahatchee National Wildlife Refuge, Florida, United States - Lox_Sample_3.2 | ecosystem: Environmental > Terrestrial > Soil > Wetlands | place: USA... | reverse complement strand
ACACTGGACAGGCCGAACAACGAAGTGGACCGCAGATGTTCCAGGTGCGGCAGTCCGTTCATTACGATCTCGATGGGTATGGTGACCTGCTGCTCGACCTCTTCGGCGGCCCTGCCGGGCCACTGGGTGATGATCTGCACATAGTTGTTGGCGATGTCGGGATAGGCTTCGATGGGAAGGCTCTTGAACGAAACGATGCCCCAGGCAAAAAGTACGACGCTCAAGGCTACTACCAGCAGCCGGTTGTTCAGAGAGAAGTCAATGATGCGGCGTATCATCGGTGCCGCCTATTTGAAAGTCACCACGCTGGCCGAAGGCTGCTGCGCGCGGGCGTTCTGAACGATGGCCAGGAAGCGGTGGGCCAGCTCCTGAATCCACTGCTCCTTGTGAAGGCGGATGGCTTCGTGTGAGAAGAGTTCCCGGCCCACGCCAATGGCGCTGGCGCCCGCGGCGATGTAATGGCCGGCGGTGTGCTGCTGCACCCCCCCTCCGGCGATCAGGCGGATCTGGGGCAAGGCTGCCCGCAGGGCTTTGATATAACTGTCGCCGCCCAGCGGCGCGCAGGGAAACACCTTGACGAAATCCGCGCCGGCCTTCCATGCGGTGATGATCTCGGTGGGGGTCAGGGCGCCCGGCAGCATGAGGGTGCCGGCTTTCACGGCGAGCTCCACAACGGCCGCGTCAGTCCCGGTGCTGGTGATGAAACGAGCGCCGGCATCGATGGCGCGCTGCGCGGCATCGGTGTCCAGCACGGTCCCGGCGCCTACCAACATGTCGGGAAAGTCTCGCGCGAGGCCGGCGATCAAGTCCAGCGCTCCCGGCACCGTCATGGTGATTTCGGCTATCGGCAGGCCGGCGTGATAGACCGCTTCGGCGGCAAAGCGGGCGTCTTCGGTTGAAGACAGGCGAACCGCAGGGATGATGCCAACGGCTTCGAGGCGCGCGCAGACTTCTTCCTTGGTCATGCAGCTATTGTTCTGCGGTGGCCTGCAATACCAGGGCGTTGGCGACCACTTGCTGGCCCGGCCGGACACCCGCGACGATCTCCTGCAGATTGCCGGGCAGCATCTCGCCGGCGGTGACTCCCACCCGCTGGAACTGACGATGCGCGGCGGGAACGTACACCCAATCGCGATCGTGCAAGTGCAGGACGGCGGACGACGGAACCGTGGCGCGCGCTTCGCGCGTGAGGCCGTGGAAGGTGGCCGTGGCGAACATGCCGAGCCGCATCATGCCCGGGTTGCGCATTTCCAGGCGCACTTTTGCGGTGCGCAGCGTGGGATCGAGGATAGGGCTGATATTGCTGATGCGTCCCCGGAAGACGCGGTCCGGGTAGGCATTCAACCTGACGTCGGCGTACTCACCGAGGCGCACCTGCGGCAGATCGTTCTCGTAGACGTCGCAGAGAATCCAGACCGATGAAAGGTCCGAGATGGTGAACGGGTTGGGCGAGGACAAGCCCTCCACGCCCGCCGCGGCGGTCACGTGTTGATCGGTAATCACGCCGGAAACCGGAGCCCGCACGGCGACGATGGCGGACGGGCTATCGGGATCCGCGCCCAGCACGCGCAGGCGATCGAGCGTGGTCTGGACGGTAATGCGCACCTTGGTCTCGGTGTCTTGCGCGACCTGCAGATCCTTCTGCGCCACGGCGCCCTTATCGAAGAGCAACTGGGAGCGCGCGAGCTGCGTACGCGCGAGCGCCTCGTCAGCGCGGGCCTGCTGGTAGTCGCCATAGGCGGCGGCGATGTCCGCGCTTTGCACCTTCATCAGGACCTGGCCTTTGGCGACCGTATCGCCGAGGCGCGCGTCGACCTCGGTCACGCGCCCGGTGGCCAGCGTCACCACGGGCACGCTGCGAGATACGTCGGCGGTGACCACGCCCGTCACGTTCAGCTCGGGGGCGGCGGCATGCTCACCGGCCACGGCCAAAGCAAACCTGCCCGGATCATCCACCTGAATCAGGCCCGCGTTGGGGACATGTTCCACAACCGCGGGCGGAGGGGCTTCCTCCCTGGGATCGCCTTTGCCTTGCGCGCAGCCGCTGAGGATCAGGGCCGCGCCGCAGGCCACGCATATGAGAATCTGCTTCATGGAATAACTTCACGGCCAACCGCGAGGTTCAACTGGTTCGCGGCGTTTAAGTAAGATCCCACGAGGTTCAGATAACTGACTTCCACGCTGCGGTAGTCTCTTTGCGCGTCCAAATAATCGACCAGGGACGCCTGGCCGTGCTGGTAAGAGAACGCGATGGTGTCGCGCACGCGTGCCGCCATGTTCAGGTACTTTGTCTTGTAGGGAACGAGCAGCGCGACGGTGCCCAACAAGGTGGCATACGCGGAATCCACGTCACTCAGGACCTGCGCCGCGACGGCGTCCTGCAGCCTCTGGCTGCGAGTGATCTCCAGGCGTGCGTGCGCCTTTTCGCCCTGATTCCGGTCGAAGATTCGCAGCGGGATATTGACACTTACGCCGATATACACGGGAATGGGCGGATTGCGGGCGAGGTCCAGTCCAAACGTGGGATCGGTGGATCCATTGGCCACCGCGAGACGGTAGTCGGTCTGAGCCTTGTCGACGCTCTGGGCGGCGGCCTTCAAATCCGGGCGTTCGGCGAGCGCGATGCGGTGCAACTCTTCTTTTCCGACAAGCGGCTGGCTGAAATCAAAAGGTCCGGTGACATCGAATTGATTCACGGGCGTGTGGTCATAGAGCAATTGGAGGAGTTGGATCTTGGCGGTCCGCAGGTTAACGTCGGCGGTTTCGAGATCCGACTCGTACTGCACGCGCTGCAATTCGAGGCGATCCAGGTCCACGCGGGCGATGTCACCGGCCTTGAAACGCGCGCGGCTGATCTCCAACTCGTGATCGTAGTAAGCCAGATTTGTGCGCGCGAGATCCAGGATGGCTTTCGCCTGGAGTGTCCCGACGAAAGCGCCGCGCAGATTGAAAACCAGGTTGCGATCCTGGTCAGCCAATTCCGATTCCGCGATGGCGGTCCCCTTCTGCGCGCTGTCCCGGCGCAGTTCGCGCTTGTGCCGCCGCTCGTGCAAGTAGCTGGCGGAAGCAAATGGCAGCGCGAGAGAGAAGGGGCTGTATCTGCTGACGGGATTATCCTCGAAGATGTTGACCTGGTCCAGGTCGAGCGTGAGATCCGGGTTGGGACGGAGGTAGGCGGTAATCTCGTCGGCCCTGGATTCCTCGATTCCGACACGGGCCGCACGCAACGTGGGGTTCGACTTTTCGAATTCGTCGCGCGCCTGCTGCCATGTCAGCACCTTTTGCGCGAACCCGGACTCGGCGAAACAGCCCACGCAGAGGAACCCCATGAACAACCGCCATGCCAAGCCTTGCATATCATCTCCCTGAAAAGTATGTTGAACGCCCCGGTCCAGGAGGAAGCCCACCACGCGCGGGCGGAATCGGCCATGGCTTTTTGCGGTGAACGCACACGCCAGCGGCGTTGCTTTCATATGGCCAATATATCGGACGCCCGCCGTTTGTGACCTCGACTGAGCCTGATCTTTTGGCCCAGGGCGAGCCTATCTTTCGGCCGCGGGCCATTACGGCGTGGGCTCCTTCCGGGTGAAGTGGCACCATCGTAACATTCCGAGCGATACACAGCTCGACAGGTGCTAAAATCGGGCGAAATGCGAATCCAATATCTGCTGCCGATTGCCGCGACGGTTCTTGCCGCGAGCCTTCCCGTAATCTCCTACAGACCCGGCGACCGCCACCGTCCGCAGCCCGCCATGGTGGTTCCCGGCACACCGAGCACCCAGGCGCGTGCCGGCACGGCTCCTTCCGATGCGGTGCAGCTTTTCAACGGACACGACCTTTCGGCATGGCAGCAGAGGAATGGGAAGCCGGCAATCTGGAAGGTGCGCGACGGCTATTTCGAAGTCGCTCCCGGCACGGGCGACACGGTGACGCGGCGGTCTTTCGGCGATTGCCAGTTGCACGTCGAGTGGGCCACGCCGAATCCGCCGCGCGGCACGGATCAGGAGCCGGGCAACAGCGGCGTCTACCTGCAGTCGCTATACGAGATCCAGGTGCTCGAGTCCAACCGGAACAAGACGTATCCGGATGGCCAGGCCGGCGCGATCTATTGCCAGTACCCGCCGCTGGTGAATCCCGCGCTCCCGCCGGGGGAGTGGCAGACCTACGACATCATTTTCCACGCTCCGCGCTTTTCGTCCGCCGGGGCCCTGATGGATCCCGCGACGGTTACTCTGCTCTTCAACGGCGTGCTGGCGCAGGACCGTGCGATTCTGACGGGACCCACGGACTACATGAAACGTCCGCCTTACAAACCTACGCCGGCCAGACTGCCGCTGCTGCTGCAGGATCACGGCCAGGCCGTGCGCTATCGCAATATCTGGATTCGCGAGTTACGGTAAGCCAGACGCGCGATTCACTTCAGGATCAGCAGGGCATTGCGGACGGCATCGATGAATGCGTGTGTCGAGCCGGAAACGAAGAGGTTTCCGCTGCGCCTCCACCAGATGGAGAGAGGCACGCCGATGGCGCAATGCACTCCGACCAGTCCGACGATGAGGAGCGGCAGGGGCTTTTGCCCGAGCGCCACAGGGATATGCCATAAGCCCCAGAGCGCGGAAACCACAAATGCGGTGAGATACTCGCGCGCCTCACCGGGATGATACACGTGTGCGTCGAACGCACCGCGGAAGGACACTTCCTCCAGGACGAACACGACGGGCACATAAAGGAGCAGCGAGGTGACGGCCACGTGCAGGCGTGCGTTGAAGGTGCGGTGTCCGACGCCCGCCGACACCGCGGCGGCGACCATAAGGGCAATGCCAATGACTCCGGCCGAGGCCAGGCAGAGCCAAAGATCGCGCGCGGTGGCGCGATGAAAGTTACGCAGGGCGTAGGCCGCGGCGATAGCTCCGGCGATGGCCGCCAGATACCAGCCCGTCTCGGCCCCGTAAGTCCGGGCATGGAGATTCCTGACGAGCCGGTAGCCAGGATAAGCGGCGAGCAGCGCGGCCGTTACCCAACCGGCCGGTCCCAGCCGGAAGGGAACCGCATCGCGCACCCACAGCGCGCGCAAGGGCTGGCGCCGCACGCCCCACTGAAATGCGGCGGTGAGCGGGATTCCCAGCAGCAGATAGGCGTTGGCGCTGAGATGCAAAGCGAGCCCCAGCGCGATCCACAGGGCCACAGCCGCGGAAACTTCGAGGATGCGGCGAGTCACAAAGATCTCTCGCCGGGGGCGGCGGCTGCGCGGGGCATCGGCCGGCAGCGCCAAAGGTATTCGCGCAACAGGATCATCTTGTGTTCGCGGTCGCTGAGGCCGGGTGCGGGCGGCGCAGCGGCGTGGCTGCAGGGCGGCGCGCCGTTGATGGAGTCATGCCCGAAAGGATCCAGAACGCAGCCACCCAGGAACTCCGCGATGTACTGCAATTCATCGGTGGAAAGGCCTTCCAGGAACCGGCGCGCCCGCTTTTGAACGCGCTCTTCGGCGCACGCGGCAATGGCGGAAATCAAGGTTGGCCTCACGCCCAAACTCCAGTGACTCAGCGCCCTACATCACCCGTGTTGCCATTATGCCGGACGGATGAACGGCGCGCAAGAGGAAGGCGGGCTATGGCGCCGGCTCCACGTGCACCAGCACGTCGGCCACCCAGGGCAGCGTCTCGCGGATGACGATGCGCACTTGCGTGGCAATCTCGTGTGATTGCCGCACGGTGATCTCGGGGTTCACCTCCAGGTGCAGGTCCACGTGGTATTGCAGCCCGGTTTTGCGCGCATAACATTTTTCCACGCCGCGCACGCCGGGAACGGTAAGAGCCGTGCCACGGATGTTGGCCATGGCGTCGCGGTCCGGCATGGTGTCCATGAGCTGGAGGGCCGTATCGCGGGTCACGCGCCAACCGGTGAAGACTACGATCAGACCGACGGCGAAGGCTCCCCAGTGGTCCGCGGAAAACAACGCGCGCGGCGCCAGGATGGTGAGCGACACGGCGACCAGCGCGGCCAGGGCCGAGAGGATGTCCACACTGTCGTTCCAGGCGTCGGCGATCAGCGCGGCGCTGCCGATCTTTTTGCCGTAATGGAACTTGGCGCCGGAGAGCGCGCCTTTCACGGCGGCCGAAGCAATGAGCGGCCAAATGACGAACGGCGCGGGCGTGGGCCGGGGCGCGCTCATGGTGAGCAGTGCGTGCGCGGCGATCGCCAGTCCGGCCATGGCCAGCATGAAACCGACGAACAGGCCGGTCACGGTTTCCAGGCGCCCGTGTCCGTAGGGGTGATTCCAATCGGGAGGCCGGGCGGCCAGCGTGAGCCCCAGCAGGACGATGCCGGAAGCAAACACGTCGCCCGCCGATTCCATTCCATCCGCCACGGCTGCGCTGGAGTGGCCCAGCAGTCCGGCCGCGATCTTGATTGCCGCCAGGGCGCCGCTCGCGAACATGCCGGCAAGCGCCACGCGTTGGCCGATTTGCATCAGCTTTCAGTGTAGGGGAAGTGGCATTGGACCGTGGTGCTTTCCTGGTGAAACGCCCGGCGGGTATGCGTCATTAATCAACATCTGACCGGTCTCGCGCCAGAACAGGAGGGTATCGATTATGGAGTTTCAGAGCGGGACACTGGACTTTTCCATGCCCCTGAGCGGCAGCGGTCCCCCTACCGCGCAACAGACGGTGGTCTTCCCGCGGGCGGTGGTCAGCGTCGTGGCAGGGCTGGGCGGCTACCTGGCCGAATTCAGCGCCGGAAACGACCACAATATCGGGCAGCTTCAAATCAAGCTGGACACTCAGGTAGTAGACAACACGGTCACCGTGAGTGGCACATTCGGCCTGCGCGACTGGTCCGGTAATTGGGATGACCAATACGACGGTCACATCAACTTTACGGTAGTTGCGGACTTACAGTCGGCCACGGCTCCTCCGCCACGCGGCGACCTCATGATCCAAGGCACGGAATTCAACCAGGCGGTCCAGTTCTTCCGGAGCGCCACTTACCTGGACCCCGCGCACCAGATGCCGGATAACTCCATCTGGCTGGTGGCAGGCAAAGATACGGCAGCACGCGTGTATGTGGACTGGGATGCTTCCGCTGGACTTCCCTCGATTACTAACTTGACGGGCGTTCTCACGGTGCAGACTACAGGCACCACGCTGCATCTGAATCCGACTAACCTGGGCGGTGTAATTACGCCACGGGCGGGTGACGAGATCAACATGGCGCGGATCAACCACACGCTGAACTTCATGATCCCGGGAGCGTGGTGCGAAGACACCATTACCGTGAGTTGCCAGGTGTGGGATGCGGCTAACGCCACCTCGAAGTCGGCGGCGTTCACACGCACGGTGCCCTTCAAAGAAGTGGATCCGCTGGACGTGTTCCTGGCATGGATGACAGCCGGGGCAGATGGTATGCGAACGGCGTAAATGTCGCGGCAGGTTCGGCGCTGGATTTGCGCGGCCTGGCTCCGGGACGGCAGACGATTCGCTACACGGCGCCGCTCGAAACCGGCGGGTACGCGGCCGGCACATGGCTGATCGAAGCACAGCCGGACGGTTTCGTGCTGCACCAGCAGATCCCGGAACCCGACACCCAAGCCGCGATCGCCCAACTGCGATTGCGACAAGGACTAAGACATATCGTAATCTCACATGTAAGTAAAAGGAGAGGAATATTATGCAGATACAATCTGGTTCGATCAGTCTTTCGCCTATCTCCGGCTCGGGGCCTCAGACCTTGTCGATGACTGTCAATATGCCCGCGGCAGTTACTCACGCCACGGCGATAATCACCGGCTTCCTGGTGGAATTTTCGCACGGCGACGGGGGGGGCAAGTGGGACTGCCGTGGCGGTGCGGGCGACCATCGGCCTGCGGGACTGGTCCGGCAACTGGGATGACGCCTATGACGGGCGCGTGTTTTTCACCGTGATCGGCGAGTAGGGCAAGCAGCGCCAAGCGAATCAGGAGTGCGCGCCGGCCGGTTTGCGGGCAGCCACCGCGCGGCGCCAGGCTTCCTGCAAGCGGGCGCGGGCGGCCTCGCTGATGGGGCCGGGCATTTCGCTGGGCTGGTATTCATGGCACAGCGCGACGGTTTTGCGCAGGCTTTCGGCAAACTCGCCGCAGGGGGCGCAGCCGGCCAGGTGGGCCTGCAACTCGCGGCAGGCTTCAGGCGACAGCTCGAGGTCGAGATACTCGGAGAGTGTGGCAAAGATGTGCTTACACTCATCAGTTCCGTGTGGCATGGACGGGTCCTTCCATGGTTTTCAGATAGCTGTCCAACTCCTGGCGGATGGCCATGCGGGCGCGGTGCAGCCGGGTTTTGACCGCATCCGCGGTGAGGTCCAGGATCTGCGCGGTCTCTTCGGTGGAGAGTTCCTCGACGTCGCGCAGCAGAACGACGGAGCGGTAGATATCGGGCAAGGCGGCGATGGCCTTGCCCAGGACAGCGCGCAGCTCGTGGCGCAACACGCGGTCTTCCGGAAGGGCGGACCAGTCGGCGATCTGGAGCTTCACCTGTCCGCCATTGTGATCGAGCACGGGCATGAACTCGTCGAGCGAAAGCTCCTGGGTGGGCGCGAACTGGCTGCGGCGGCGTTTCATGAGGCAGAAGTTTTTGGCGATGCGCAGCACCCAGGCGCGCAGATGCTGGGGCTCGCGAAGCTGGTCGAAGTTCTCGAACACTTTGAGGAGCGTTTCCTGGGAGACCTCTTCGGCGTCTTCGCGATGGCCGCACATGAGCCAACTATATTGAAAAATCCGGGCGCGAAAATGTTCCACAAACCGATCGAATGCCTCCGGGCGGCCGGCCATCAGATCGCGCGCGAGTTGAATTTCAGCTTCTCGTTCCAATCGGGTTCCCGCTATCCAATTGTAGCGGGATCCTGGGATTCGAGGGCGATGAACGCTCCGTTCGAACTTGGCATATTTATGAGGTCGCGTTTGTCTGGATGCAGTCGAGACAGATCGGTGACGCGGCAAGGAGGATATTGGCTGTCACCGTCGGCAAGGCGGGCGCATCTAACGGGGTGGAGACTAAGATGCGAATCCGGCTGACGGGCCTGCTGCTGGTGGTTGCCGCGGCAGGACTGTATGCATCCGATAACCGCTCTGCGGGCGCGGGGAACGGGCCGGCGGCCAGCCAGACGGTGAGCAGCATGTCTCCGGCGCGGAAGCGGGGGTGGCTGTGCCGATGGGTGCGGCGAGCCGCTGGCGCCGAGCCCCGGCTGGCGGAGAGGCTTTCGTCGTGGGGCATTTCCGCGGACACGGCGCAACCGCAGACGACGCATCCCGCGCGAGTCGCGGCCCGGGAGCAGGCACCGAACAAGCACGGCCACAAGGTCCTGGCGGAATTGCAGCAGGAGGAACGATGATGGCCGCGCACGGGCTGATGGAGACCCGAAGACATCCGGTGGCCACCTCACTGATGGCCGTGCTGACTTTGGCCGTTCTGGCTGCGCTGGCGGCTTGTTGCTACCTGAGCTCCTGGATGTCACTTCCGTTGCTGTAGGGAATTTCCGGACGAACAAAGCCGAAGTGGGTGGATCTGCACCCCAACCCATTCCAGTACCCGGGACCCAGAACTCGCCGCAAGGCGCGGCCGCTCCTTCAGATCCGGCCACTTAGGCTTTGTTCGTCCGGAAAAAATGCCGGTTAGCCCTGCGGCGGCTTCTCAGGCCGCCCATAGCGGGGCTGGGAGCCCAGCGCAGCTTGAAAGATCGAGGCTGCTCTACAAGGGATGTCATGCATTACGCGGGACAGCACACCGGAATAGCGCGAAAGCCCTCAATCGCGGCGGTGCAGCGTGGGCCGCTCGTCATCGGTCTCGCGGCGGCGTAGCGTGGGCCGGTGGTCATCATCGCGCTCGCCCTTGCGGCGGTTTTCGAGCATGTTCAGGCGGGCCTGGACGGCGTGAAACTCCGAGGTGTCCACCACGTACTCAGGCAAGGGCTTCAGATCGTCCTGGATTTCTTCTTGCGCCAGCCGGATGCGGGCCGCGGTGGGCGGATGCGTGGAGAAAATCTTCGCGATGGTCCCCGGTTTTCTCTTCTCCATAGTCTCGATCCGCTCGAAGAAATCAACGAAAGCCGTCGGGTCGTAGCCGGCCTTGTACATGTATTCGATCCCCAGGTGGTCGGCCTGCGCTTCCATGGCCCGCGAGAATTTGAGGAAACCCATGGGGATCGCCATGCTGGCGGCCTCCTGGATGCCGTATCCCGCCCAGCCGCCCAGGAAAATCAGGGGAATGGTGGCGATGTTGGCGATCTCTCCGCGGGTGGCCTGCTTGGTGCCGTGACGCGCGGCGATATGGCCGATTTCGTGCGCCAGCACTCCCGCCAACTCGGCCTCGTTTCCGGCGCGGCGGATCAGACCGGTGTTGACGAACAGGAAGCCGCCGGGCAACGCAAAGGCGTTGACCTCATCGGAATCGATGACCTTTGCGGTGATGGGAACCTTGGCGTCGGAGTTACGCGCCAGGTTCTGCGCCAGGCGGTTGACATACTCGGAGACAATGGGGTCGTCGACAATCTTGGCCTCGCGCTCCACCTCCTGCGCCATCTCCTTGCCGAGCGCGATTTCTTTTTCGATGGAATAAAAGTCGACACCTTTGCCCGGATCGGAATTGCCGATGTCGTCAGGCCCCATCTTCTTCTGATGGGCCAGCAGACCGGGAGCAGCGAGCAAAGCCGCCAGAGAGACGGTAAGCAGGCGACTCATAATTCCAGGGTATTTCCCGGCTCCGCCGCGGCGTAATCCCCCGCGGAAGTGATTCTGGCCCGAAAAACTGGTGAGCCGAGTAGCGTGTCAACGCCTTGAACTTGACGTATGCTGGCTAACAGGAGAACGTTGCGCTCGGGATTAACGCGCCCATCTTGGGGTGGTTTCTATGCAATCGAAGCACCGCACGCCGGAAAGACGGAAGGCCGGGAAACCCCGCGTTGCGAAGGAGCGCGGTGTTCGGCGGTTGGCGGGCAAGAGCCGCGCTCCGGAACGGCCAGGCAAGACCAGCGAACGCGACCAGATGCCCCCCATAGCCGGCGTGGGGGCCTCGGCCGGCGGGCTGGAAGCCTTCACGCAACTGCTGCGGGCCCTGCCAACGGATACCGGCATGGCATTTGTGCTGGTGCAGCACCTGGAACCGCGGCACGAAAGCATGCTGGCGAAGCTGCTTTCGAGCGCTACCCAGATGCCCGCCACCGAGGTCAAGCATCGCATGCGGGTGCAGCCGAACCATGTGTACGTGATCCCGCCTAACGCGGACATCGTCGTGCGGCAGGGAGTCCTGCACCCGGTGGCGCGCAGGGCCCCTGCCGGAATGCACATGCCGATCGATCATTTCCTGCGCTCGCTGGCGGAGGATCAGGGGTCGCGGGCGATCGGTGTGATTCTGTCGGGCACGGCGTCGGACGGGACTCTGGGGCTCAAGGCGGTCAAAGCCGAAGGAGGCATCACCTTCGCCCAGGAACCGGAGTCGGCCAAGTACGATGGCATGCCGCGTAGCGCCATAGCCGCCGGATGCGTCGATTTCGTCCTGCCGCCGGAAGACATCGCCAAGGAACTGGCGCGGATCAGCCGCCACCCCTATATCGGCCTTCCGCATGCAGAGCAAGGCACCCCGCTGCTGCCGGCCCAGGAGGAGGAGTTTGGCCGGATCTTCCGGCTGCTGCGCGCGATCTCGGGAGTCGATTTCACCTATTACAAGAAGACCACCATCAAACGGCGAATCGCCCGCCGCATGGCGCTGCACAAAATCGATCGCCTGAGCACCTATCTCCGGTACCTCGAAGACCACCGCGACGAACTGGAGGCGCTCTATCAAGACATCCTGATCCACGTGACCAGCTTCTTTCGGGAGCCGGATGTCTTTCGCGCCTTGCAGAGCACCTTTCTGCCGCAGATTTTCGCCGGCAAGTCCCCCGGGGACGCCGTCCGGCTCTGGGTTCCGGGCTGTTCGACCGGCGAGGAAGTGTACTCGATCGCCATCGCTTTATTCGAAGCATTGGGCGATCGGGCGAACTCCACGCCCGTGCAGATTTTTGGCACCGATATCAGCGAACAGTCCATCGAGAAGGCCCGCTTTGGGGCCTACCCGGAAAGCACGCTGCAGCACATTTCGCGGGAACGCTTGCGGCGCTTCTTCGTACAGTCCAGTGGGCAGTACCAGATCACCGCCACCGTCCGGGAAGTGTGTGTCTTCGCCCGGCACGACCTGACCAGGGACCCGCCATTTTCCCGCCTGGACCTGATCAGTTGCCGCAACGTGCTGATCTACCTGGAACCGGTGCTGCAGAAGCGGGTTCTGTCCTCGTTCCACTATGCGCTGAAGGAGACCGGCTTCCTGTTGCTCGGAAAATCCGAAACGCTGAGTGGCTGCGCGGATCTGTTCACCATCGTGGACCGGAATAACAAGCTTTTTGCCAAGAAGGCCTCCATCGCTGAAACGCCGTACGAATGGGCTCCGGCGGCGCATGAAGGACGTCCGCCGGCCCAGCGGCGTCTCGAAGAAGCGCCGCCGGCTTTCGACCTGGAGAAAGAAATCGACCGCATCGTGTGGGACCGTTACGCCCACGCAGGTCTGCTGGTAAACGACGATCTGCAGATCCTGCACTTTCGCGGCGACACCAGCCCGTACCTGCGTCCGGCGCCGGGCAAAGCCACCTTCAACCTGTTGCGGATGCTGCGGGAGGATTTGGTGTACGAGCTGCGCGCCGCCATTCACAAGGTCCGCCGGGGGGGGGACGCCATCCGCAAAGACGGCATTCGCATCCAACATGAGGGGCGCGCGCGGGAAGTCAGCGTGTCGATTCAGCCGCTGGCGGGACCCAGCCCGCGCAAGCGCTTCTTCCTGCTGCTATTCGATGCGGGCGCTATTGCAGCGGCGCCGCCGGAGCCATCGCCATCGAAAAGCGGGAAGGGAGAAAAAGACGAGGTCGTCCGCCTCAAGGACGAGCTGGCGCGCACCAAGGAATACCTGCAAGCTATCATCCAGGAGCAGGAGACCACCAACGAGGAGCTGAAATCGGCCAATGAGGAGGCCCTTTCCAGCATGGAGGAACTGCAGAGCACCAACGAAGAGCTGGAAACCGCCAAGGAGGAGCTGCAATCGAGCAATGAAGAACTGGTTACCCTGAACGAGCAGGCCCAGAACCGGAACTCGGAGCTGGCGCAGCTCACCGACGATCTGACCAATGTCCTGGGAGGCGTAAATATCCCCATCCTGATGTTGGGGGGGGACCGCCGCATCCGGCGCTTCACTCCCAGCGCGGAGAACCTGCTGCACCTGCTGCCCTCTGATATCGGCCGCCTGCTGGGCCATATTCGTCTGGGCGTCGGCATTCCGGAGCTGGATCAGCTCATCGGGACCGTGCTGGAGCGCGGCCTCGATCTGGAGCGCGACGTGCGCGCGGAGGACGGCCGCTGGTATTCGATCCGCTTGCGGCCATACCGGACGGGCGACCGGAAGATCGACGGTGTGCTGATCGCGCTGGTGGATATCGACGAGATGAAAAAGAATCAGGAGGCCGTGCAAAAGGAGGAGCGCTTCGTCTCGGCGATCCTGGATGCGGCGGGCCGGGCGATGCTGGTGACGGTCCTCGATCCGGAAGGACGAATTGTGCACTTCAACCGGGCCTGCCAGGAGATGACCGGTTATTCGCTCGAAGAAGTGAAAGGGAAGCGGCCATGGGACTTCCTGGTGGCTCCTGAAGAGGCCGGCGGTATCAGGTCCGCATTCAGCAAGGTACTCACCGGGACCCCCAACGATAGCGAGATTCACTGGCTGGCCAAGGATGGGAGCCGCCGTCTGATCGCGTGGTCGAACCGCGCGACGCTCGATGGGGATGGCCGCGCACAGAATGTGATCGGGACCGGTATCGACGTCAGCGAGCGGCAGCAGGCGCAGGAAGAGGCGCGGCAAAGCGAAGCCACCGTGCGGGCCCTGCTGGAGACGGCCACGCAGGCCATCCTGGCGGTCGATCGGCAGGGCCTGGTGGTGCTGGCTAATGCCACCGCCGAGACGATGTTCGGTTACAGCCGGGAAGAGATACTCGACCACCCGCTCGAGAATCTGATTCCGGAGCGCCTGCGCGGGCCGCACACCGGGCATCAGGCGGAATACTTCGCGCGGCCGCACAAGCGGCCGATGGGCCTAGGATTGGAGCTGGCCGGGCTGCGCAAGGACGGAACGGAGTTTCCCGTGGAGGTCAGCCTCAGCCATATCGCCACCAACGATGGCATGCTGGCGGTGGCGTTCGTTACCGACATCACGGAGCGCAAAAGCAATGAGGACGCCCTGCGCGAGAGCGAGGCGCAGGCGCGCGCCACCCAGGAAAAACTTCGCGCGCTGAGCTCCGGTCTGCTGGAAGCCCAGGAGGACGAACGCCGCCGCGTCTCGCGGGAACTGCATGACGATCTGAACCAGCGGCTGGCTATGCTGGCCATCGACATGGGAGAGATGGAAAAGCTGGTGCCGGACGCGGACGGCGTGGTTCGTGCGCAGCTTCAGTCCATGCAAGGCCGGCTGGATGCGCTGTCTGAAGACATGCGCCGCACGGCCTACCGCCTGCATCCGTCAATCCTCGAACATCTCGGTCTGGTGGAGGCTCTGGAATCCTACTGCGCGGATTTCTCCAAGCAGGAGAAAATCAGGGTAGCATTCCGGCCGCGCAATGTGCCCAAGGCCATTCCCGAAGGGATCGCCCTGTGCCTGTACCGGGTGGCGCAAGAGTGCCTGCGGAACGTCGCCAAGCACGCGGGCGCGTCCAAAGCTCTGGTGACGTTGACCGGCGCGGAAGGCGGGATCTCGCTGACGGTCAGCGATGCGGGGCAGGGTTTCGATCCTGCCTCGGTCAAGGGCAAGGGAGGCCTGGGCCTCGTCAGCATCGAAGAACGCGTGATTGCCGTGGGCGGCACACTGGCGATTCAGTCGCAGCCCGCCGATGGCACGCAGGTCCGGGTTCGCATTCCGCTGCCCGGAGGAGGCGGTTGAGCCGGCCGCGCCTGCTCCTGGCCGACGATCACCGGCTGGTGCTGGAGGGCCTGCAGCGGCTCCTCGAACCGGAATTCGAAGTCGCCGGTCTGGCGGACGATGGCCGAGCGCTGCTGGACATGGCGCGGCGAGTGCATCCGGATGTCATCCTGCTGGATATCTCCATGCCGTTCTTGAACGGCATTGACGCCGCCCGCCAGGTTCGGAGGATCTGCCCCAAAAGCAAGTTGATTTTTGTCACCATGCATACGGAACGCAACTATGTGAAAGCGGCGTTCCAGGCGGGCTGTTCGGGATATGTATTGAAAAGCTCCGCGCCTCGGGAACTGGCCACGGCCATTCGGGCAGTCATGCGCGGCGGTTCCTACCTGCCGCCTGGCATCCGGCTGGATCCAGCTAAGTTGCAGGGGACCGCACACGGCTTGACACCACGGCAGCGGGAAGTGCTGCAACTCATTGCCGAAGGCCGATCGAATAAGGAGATCGCCGCGCTGCTGAGGATTTCCATCAAGGGTGTCGAGTATCACAAGTCCGCGATCGCCAGTGTGCTCGGCACTAACAAGCCGGCCGAACTGACCCGCTACGCGATATCGGCGGGTCTGATCGACCGGTATTTGACCTGAGCGGCTCAGTGCAGAGCCGCGCGCGTCAGCAAGCGGAGCCTAGGGATTTTGCCAGTACTTGTTTTAGGTCGAAAGCGGTAGCCTCGTTTACAGGGGTATACATCATGGACCGGCGTGGTATCGCTGTGCTCTCGGTCAGCCCGGTTCGTGAAGATCACACGGCACTGGAGCATATGCTTGCCCTCCCGTGGACGTTGCGCCCTACCTTCACATTGGAATCGGCAGTGGCGGCCCTAGAGGACGATCTTGTGCCGGTCGTGCTGGTCGAATGCGACGTCTACCCGGCTGCATGGAAAGGTATGCTGCAACACGTATCGCGGTTTGCGCACCCCCCGCGTCTGATTGTGACTTCTCGCCTGGCAGATGAGCGCCTGTGGGCCGAAGCTCTCAATCTGGGAGCGTACGACGTGCTGGCGAAGCCATTTGACGGCGACGAAGTGCGGCGGGTGGTGGAGTCGGCATGGCGCGATTGGAATAAGCGGACAGCCGCACCGGAGCGCCCCAAAAGGGCCGCCGCCAGCGGCTGAATGCGGAGGAGATCGGAGCAGATCATGGAGGCGATCATTCTTCCAGATGACGATTTGATGCGTCTGGAAAGACAATTCGGGCCTGCTGTTCGCCGGATGGGATCCTGGAGTTCGGACGGGGTTTTCGGCTACTGCAGCGTGCCTGTTTCGATCGTGGAACGCGTGGCCAGAGAATCAAACGATCCAGCGCTTCAGAAGGCTGTGTCTTGTTTGAAGAACAGCAGCGAACGCGCGCGGCTGTTCGTTGAGATACTGCGGACTTTCGGCGCTCCGCTGATCGCAAAGATTGTGACGGCCTACCGGGCCGGCGCACCCGATCCATTGCCCGAAACCAGCGAGCGAGACCAGGGAATCACCGTAGACTGGCAGGCGGCGTGAACCGCCGCCCACCCACGCAACTTAGGACTTGACTTGCGCGCCAACAAAGTAAGATAACCAACTGATAGCGGCTAACCCGACATCCGGAGACGCATACTTGCCGGCAGCGCGAGTGTTACTTGGCGACGACCATGTTTTGGTTGCGGAGGGGTTGCGAAAGCTGCTCGCGCCGGAGTTCAACGTGGTGGGCGTGGCTGCCGACGGATTGGCGCTGGTCCGCGAAGCATTGCGGCTGAAACCTGACGTGGTCCTGGTGGATGTCTCTATGCCGCTGCTCAACGGCCTGCAGGCCGCACGGCGGATCAAGCGGGACCTGCCCGAGGCGAGAATTCTCTTTCTGACGATGCATCCGGATCTTTCCTACCTTCGGGATGCCATGCGCCTGGGTGCGTCAGGATACGTTCTCAAGCGGTCCGCGGGAAAGGAACTGTTGACCGCGGTGCACGAGGTGTTGCACGGCCGGACCTACATCGCGCCGGAGCTCGCTGCGGCCGTTGAGGAT
>Ga0335078_10006736_pt1 | contig 17009 bp, 21 predicted proteins | sample Lox_Sample_32_FD_206711 | JGI IMG/M metagenome (GOLD analysis project Ga0335078, IMG submission 206711) | Soil microbial communities from Loxahatchee National Wildlife Refuge, Florida, United States - Lox_Sample_3.2 | ecosystem: Environmental > Terrestrial > Soil > Wetlands | place: USA... | reverse complement strand
CGGTGTGTACGTCGTGCTGCTGCTCGCCGCCGTGGCGGTGCTTGCCGGGGTGGTCGTCATCGCCATGGGCCGGGGCGGGGAGATCGCCGAGTTCCGCAGGGACCTGCCCGAGGTCAGGTTCCGGCTGCGGACGCCGTCCGACGTCGCCTCGCTGCGGCTGCCGCTAGCGCTGCTCGGCTACCAGGAACGGGCCACCCGCGACGCGCTGGTATCGGCCGCCCATCTGCTGACCGACCGCGATGCCGAGGTCGCCAGGCTGCGCGCCGAGCTGGCGGCGGCCAGGCAGGATGCCGCCAGCCCGGCCAGGAGCCCGGCCGGCGCGGCAGGCGGCGCCGGCGAGGCTCCCGCGCTGCTGCTCGCCGGGCAGGATCTGGCCGGCCAGGCGGATGCCGCGGCCGGCGCCGCGGCATCCGAGTCCGGCGAGCCGGCGCCGCGGTCATGACCGGCGTATCGGCCGGTCCGGACGGCAAGCTCCGCTGTCCGTGGTGCCTGGGCGGCGACGAGATCTATGTCGGGTACCACGATGACGAGTGGGGCAGGCCGGTCAGGGACGACGTCGGCATGTTCGAGCGGCTCTGCCTGGAGGCATTCCAGTCCGGGTTGTCATGGCTGACGATCTTGCGCAAGCGAGCGAATTTCCGCGCGGCCTTCGGCGGGTTCGACCCGGAGGTCGTCGCGGCCTTCGGGCCAGCTGACGTCGCCAGGCTGCTCGCGGACCCGGGCATCGTGCGCAACCGGGCCAAGATCGAGGCCGCGATCGGCAATGCCAGGGCGGCGCTCGGGTTGCCGGCCGGCCTGGCCGACCTGGTCTGGAGCTTCGCCGATCCCGCCGCACCCGTGCCGGCCACGGTCGGCGACGTGCCGGCCTGGACGCCCGAATCGAAGGCGCTCTCCGGCGAACTGCGCCGGCACGGCTTCCGCTTCACCGGGCCGGTCACGGCCTACGCGATGATGCAGGCTTGCGGGGTGGTCAACGACCATCTCGCGGGATGTTACGTCCGCACGCCATAAGCGGTCCCATATGCCCGCGATATGCTGATGACCGTCGCTGTGCTATAGCAAGTGACGACTGGCCTGTCCAGCGGCGCGCTCGACGAGACCCGAGACGATCGGCGGAAACGATGGCACCGGACGACCTGGCGGCTTCGCGGCCGAAGCCGACCGTGCGGCAACTCGGCGTGGATCCGGACGCGCTGGAGTGGCAGCGCTCGGGCACCGAGGAAGGCGCGTTCGAGGTCGCGTTCGTCCGCGAGGCCGGCCGGCCAGGTGCCGGTGTGCAGTGGGTGCTGCTCCGGGTGGCTGACGACCCGTCAGGCCGCATCCTGGTCTACAACCGGGTCGAGTGGACCTGCTTTGTCGACGGGGCCAGGGGCGGCGAGTTCGATTCCGGGTCGGCTGGCTGCCGGCGCGCGGCCTCGCCGCCCGCTGCACCGCACGGCGCGGCCGGGACGAGCGGGCCGCGGCCCGGCCGCACCAGAGCCGGCCGGGACTGCCCGGGGGACCAGGTCAGATGCCGGCATGCCTGGCGGCCGGGGCGTCATTTTTCGAATTGACGTACTAAAATGGCTCACTGCCATGGGGGTCGCGCTGCGCTTGCGCCATTCGCGCAGCGGACATCGTGGCAAGGTAACAATCGAAGACCAGAATTGTGATTCGCAAGTTATGTGCCCTAGAGTAGCAACACCGAAGTTTCGAGGAGGCCGATGGTGAGTGATGACGCCTACGGCGCCACCATCGCGAAGCTCCGTCTCGCGCGCCGCCTGACCGAACTGCGGGTGGAAGCCGGTTACACGGCCAACCACGTCTGCGACATGCTCAACTGGGGCCGCGGCAAGGTCGGGCGGTTCGAAGCCAACCAGTGGAAGCGCCCCGAGATGAGCGACATCAGGGACCTGCTGCGCTTCTACGAGGCCGACGAGGCATCCACCAGGGAAATCGAGTCGCTGGCCATGAAGGCGAGGGCCAGGCCGTGGTGGCGGGACTATCAGGACATCTTCGACAACGAGTTCCCGGGCTTCGAGGCCGATGCGGCCCGGATCCGCGTCTTCTTCCCCCTGGTCATTCCCGGTCTGCTGCAGACCCCTGACTACATCAACGCGCTGATGCGCTCGGGCGGCAAGCCGCCCGCCTGGCGCCGGCGGGCCACCGAGGCCAGGCTTCGGCGCCAGCAGATCCTGGAGCGCGACAAGAGCACGATGCCCCAGCTTCAGGCGGTCATCGCCGAGGCGTCGCTGCTCTACCGCTGGGGGAGCCGGGCGGAACGGCAGGAGCAACTGCGGCATCTCGCCGAGATGGGCGAGCGGCCCGGCATCCAGCTGCATCTGCAGCGCTTCGCCGACGGTCCCCCGCCGGGGCTGTTCTCCGCCGTTCAGGTCTTCGACTACGAGGGCGCCGAGGCCAGTCTTGTCTTCACCGAGACCGATCACGGGATTCAGGAGGTCACCGATGCCGAGTACGTAACCAACTACCTGGAGGCCTTCGATCGTGCCGTCGACGTGGCGCTCGAGCCGCGGGATACGGCCGCGTACCTCCGCCAGCTCTCCGAACGACTGGAGTAAACCATGACTGACCTGTCTCGTGCCGTCTGGCGCAAAGCCACGGCAAGCTACGCCAACGGCGGCTGCGTCGAGGTGGCCGTCAACCTGAGCGACGTCGTCGCCGTGCGGGATAGCGCCCGCCCGGCCGACGGCGCGCATCTGGTCAAGCCCGCAGCGTTCGCAGCGCTGCTCGCCGATCTGAAAAGCGGCCGCTACGACATCTAGCACCATTCGCAGCGGACCGAGCGGGCCGCCCGGAGATCACTCCGGTTCCTGGCCAGCAGCCGGAATCCCCCCGAGGAGGGAGCCTCGGGGGGATTCCTTTGTGACTGCGCCCTGTCTCGAGGCGCCTGGCGGTCTAGCCTGGTGGCAGCGCCGCCATTGCCAACCCTACACACGGCGCCCGCACCGGACACGCCCGATGAAGCCAGCCAATCCCGACGATCATCATAATCGGATAATCGGCCTTAAACGGACAGATGCAGCGATCATCCCGTCAGCGAAGTAGTCTGGACCCATGTGTGCCAAGGGTCATTGCGAAGAGTGCCAAATGACTCGTAATCTGTGTTTCACAGATACCGAACTCTGGAAGGCGGGCCTGGATGTTACTGCCACCCGCCGGCCGGGGTCCGGCCGCGCAGCCAGGCTCGGGGCGCACGGCGCCCGTCGGCCCGTGGCTGTCGGCGCCGGTTGCTGAGATGTCGGCGACCGGAACCCCCGCATCCGGGCAACTGGCGCCGGACAGGGCGCTCGGTGACACGGCGGTGGACGGCGTCGCGCCGCCGGTGCGGCTCGCCAAGGCGAGCGTGCGGGCCGGAGGCTGCTTCGCGCGTGCGCTGCCGCTCGACGGTACCTGCGCGAGCGCCGCGCGGCGGCTGTTCCGTGAGGCGGTCGCCGGGGCTGACCTGCCAGGGGACCTGATCCACGATGGCATCACGATGGCGAGCGAGCTGGCCGCCAACACGATGAACGCGCACGGCAACATCGAGTTCGGCGGGCACGGTCACCGCGCGGTCAGCGGCATGCCCGAGTTCTGGCTCTACCTGCGCAGCTGGGGATCGGGCCGGGAGATCGTCTGCAAGATATTCGACTCCGAGCCGGGCTGGGACGCGGGCGAACCGCTCCCGGTGGGCGCGGCGGTGCCCGCCGGGCCGGACTCGGTTCGCGGCCGCGGCCTGCAGCTCGTGGCCGGCTTGTCCGCCGGGCGGTGGGGCCACCACCTCAGCCGGGGTCGGCTTGGGGCCTGGAAGGTTCAGGGTAAGGCGGTCTGGTTCGCCCTCCGGGTGCCGCCGGGTAACGACCTGGCCCGCAGTGACCGGCTGGCGCCCCGGGGCAGCCGCGCGATCGAGGAACTCGCCGCCGGGCTGGCGGCCAGGGGGCTTGGCACCGGGTTGGTCCCGGTCACAGAGTCCTCCGGGGAACTCGCCGTGCTCTCGGTCAGCCATCAGCTGACCGTCTGGTGCCACGGGGACATCCTGTGGTGGCAGGAGCCGGACGGCAACTACGACAGGCTGATGGTGAGCGATCTGGTCGAGGCCGAGGAGCGGATCGTCTGCGCGCACGAAGACCTGACCGCCGCGAGAGAAGCGGGGCAGGGCCGGGATGCGGCACCCGCCGGCGGTGCCGTCAGCCTCGACAAGGGTCAGGACGCCGCCGCCGGACCTGACTAATAGGGCTGGTAGCGGCCGAGGGCAAGGTCGGCCGGCGGCCGAGGACACAGGACCGGGTTAGCGGCCGAGGAAGACCGGCTGCTGCTTGGCGAGGGACGGTTGAGCGTGATCGTCGCTATCGCGTCGTCGCCCTCGAACAGGATGCTGTCGGCCACGTCGGTTCCTCTCTGCCGGCCTGAGTCCGCTGCCGTGAGTCCGCTGCCGTAATTCTGCAGCCACAGTCGGTTTCGTGTAATCGGGCGGTCCGCGTGGCCGGGAGCGGTGGTCACCGGTCCCGCGGCTGGCCTCCCGCGGCATTGGCGAGACAGCAATCCACGAACCGCGCCGCGGCGGGCAGCAGCCGCTCCGCCTCGGAGCGGAACAGATCGGCGGCCTCCGCGCCGGGCCACCGGTCGGGCAGCAGCTCGGCGGGCAAGCCGGGATCGATGAAGAGGAACTTGCGCCACTCGTGCACGAGTTCGCTGCGGGCCGCGAAGATCATCTCATCGGGCAGCGTGACGTCGTGCGCCGGCACGAGCTCGCGCGCGAACTCCAGCCACTGGCCGTACGCGAGGGCCAGGCCGTCGATGTCCCAGGCCCGGGCGACCAGCCCTCTGGCGTCACCGTCGTAGCTGGCGTGGAAGCGTTCTGCCCTGACCCGCTCGCCGCGCAGCAGCTGGCCGAGTTCCACCGACGGGCGCGGGCTGATCCAGGTGGATCCGTCCACGCACGCGTAACCGAGATAGCCGAGCGCCGAGCGGAGCCGCTCCCGCCTGGCCCGCTCGCTGACCCGCTCCACGATCACGACGTGCCAGCGGCCGTCCCAGGGCGGTGCGTCCAGCCGGTAGATGCGGTCCCCGGCCTGCCGCAGGCGGCGTACTGCCCTGGGGGTCAGGCGGTAGCCGGCTCCCTCGGGCAGCCGGACCGGCGCCAGCCAGCCCTGCCTGGCCATCCTCGACACGGCGGTGCGGACGGCCGGCGGCGAGATCCGCATCGGCCCGAGCAGCCGTACCAGCGCGGCGACCGGCGCCTGCCTGCCGCGGGCGAGCAGATGGTCACCGTACAGGTCGAAGAGTGCCGATCTGGCGTTCACGAACCTAGTGTGTCGCGCCCCGATGCCACCTGGGCATGAGAACTGCCCGGAGCGATGCCACCAGGGCACGGGAACTGCCCGGAGAGACGTTGCCCGGCAAGGATCTGGTCGGAGGGATGCCACCTGGGCATAGGAACTGACAGATAATAGAGGTACTGATTGTTGTGGATGTGGCTTGGCTTACTGATGGCGGCTGGCGGCACGGCGGAAGCCGGATCGCGCGGCGCGCTGTGACTGGGAAGGGGAGATGGATGGCGGCCATGAAGCCGCGGACGGGTGACGGTCCGCTTGAGGTCACGAAGGAGGGCCGCGGGATCGTGATGCGCGTGCCGCTCGAAGGCGGCGGCCGGCTCGTTGTCGAACTGACGCCGGACGAGGCCAGGGCCCTTGGCAGCGCGCTGGGTTCGGCCGTCGGCGCGGGCACCTGACGGATGCCCGTCATCGCTCAGGTCACCCCGCTGGCCGGCGCAGGGCTGGCCACCGCCGGGGAGTTCCTGCGTGCGGTGGCCGCGGGCAGTTGCGCTCCCGCGGATGTGGTGGCGATCGCCGTTGGCTCCGGCGGCGAGCTGATCGCCGACGAGGCCCTTGACGAGGCACTCACGGTCCCGGCTCGGCAGGTGGTCAAGTCCCTGCAGCTGACCGGACGGCCTGGCCAGCTGGCGCAGGTGCCCGCACGGGCGGGGCAGGTCATCGTCCGGGTCGTCTTCCTCGGGGTCGGCGACCGGTCAGGACCCGACTTGCGCCGGGCGGGCGCCGAACTCGGGCGCCTGCTGCGACCCGGCGAGACCGCCGTGACCGCCGCGGTCGCCGGCCACGGCGACGAGCAGGTGCGGGCGTTCGCCGAGGGCGCGGTCCTCGGGTCCTACCGGTACGCCGAGAAGGCCGGGACTTCCGAGCAGCTGGACAAGGAGACCGAGGTCCGGCTGCTGGCTGGCGAGCGGCCGGCCGGTTCGGCACCGGACCGCGGTCACGCGGGTCCTCTGGCCGCGGTCGACGAGGCGGCGATCTTCGCGGCGGCCACGGCGCTGACCAGGGACCTAGCCAACACGCCGTCGGTACGCAAGTCGCCGCAGTGGCTGGCCGACATTGCCGCCGGCATCGCGGCGAACACCGGCCTGTCCGTCAGGATCTGGAGCGAGCAGGAGCTGGCCGCGGCCGGCTTCGGCGGCATCACGGCAGTTGGCGCAGGTTCGGACCGCCCGCCGCGGCTGATCGAACTCCGATACGATCCGCCGGCAGCGCGGCGCCGGATCGCCTTGGTGGGCAAGGGCATCACGTTCGACAGCGGCGGGCTGTCGCTCAAGCCGAACGACGGCATGAAGGCGATGAAGACCGACATGGCTGGCGGCGCCGCTGTCATCGCCGCCATGTCGGCACTGGCCAAGCTGAGCGTTCCGCACCAGGTCACCGGCCTGGTGGCGGCGGCGGAGAACATGCCGTCCGGTTCGGCGTACCGGCCTGGTGACGTCCTCACGTGCTTTGGCGGGCGAACCGTCGAGGTGCTGAACACCGACGCCGAAGGCCGCCTGGTTCTCGCCGACGCGATCGCCTACGCCGCGGCCACCGAGCAGCCGGACCAGATCATCGACCTGGCCACCCTGACCGGCGCGGCCAGGATCGCGCTGGGCGGCAGCCGTGCCGCGCTGTACTCGACGAGCGAGGAACTCGCGGCCGGCCTGCTCGCGGCCGGCGAGGCGAGCGGCGAGCGGCTGTGGCGGATGCCGTTGCACGCGGAGTACCTGAGCGCGCTCGAGTCCGGAGTGGCCGACCTCGCGAACGTGTCGAAGGACGGCAGCACCGGGGCGGGGTCGATCCTGGCAGCCGTCTTCTTGCGGGAATTCGCCGGATCGCGGCCGTGGGCGCACCTGGACATCGCGGGCGCCGCCCGGAGCGGTAGTGACGACGGAGAGATCTCGGCGGGTGCGACCGGGTTCGGCGCCAGGCTGCTGCTCCGCTGGCTGCTGGCGGGCTGAGGGTTAACTTGCCCGCTTGACGGCGGTGAGCAGCCCGCCGCCGACCGGCAGGAGCAGCGGCACCAGGCCCTCGTCGCCGCCGATCTGCTCGCGCAGGTCGGCGACCGCGGCCGTGTCGGGGTCGCGGTGCGCGATGTTCGGGCCCTCGTCTTCCCACAGCGCGTTGTCGAACGCGACGATCCCGCCCGGCCGCAGCAGACGCAGCGCGGCCGCGAGGTACTCGGGGTACTCGCGCTTGTCGGCATCGCAGAACACCAGGTCGTAAGCGCCGTCGGCGAGCCTGGGCAGCACCTCGAGCGCTCGGCCGGTGATCAGGCGGTACCTGGCCGAGCCGAATCCCGCCGCGGAGAAGACCGCCCTGGCCAGCCGGTGATGCTCCGGTTCGGTGTCCACGCTGGTGAGTACCGATCCCGCCCGCATCCCGCGGAGCAGCCAGATGCCGGAGGTGCCGAACCCGGTGCCGATCTCGACGACCGCCCTCGCCCCGATCGCGCTGGCCAGGAAGCGCAGCGTCGCTCCGGTGATCGGCGCGACCGGAACGGCACCGCCGATCTGCTCGGCGTTCGCGCGCGCCGTCAGCAGCGGCTCGTCCTCGGCAGCGAAGTCCTCGAGTATCCCGGTGACGTCTGAGCGGATGATGTCGGCCTCCGGTGTTTTCGGTATTCCTTCCCGCGCCGCAGCCTAACGTTAGCCAAGGTCAGCCGGGAACAGTCGCCGCCGGCCAGACGTTGACGGTGTGCGGCCACGCGCGGTGACGCGGTCGCCCGGCACGCGCGGCGAACGAGCATGCGAGGGAAGGCTGATGCAGACTGAGGCAGCCGGCGATGCCGGGGCGCAGCAGCCCCATGCCGAGCCATGGACGCCGCCTAGCTGGGAGGACGTGGTCAGGGACCATTCGGCGCGGGTGTACCGGCTGGCTTACCGGCTGACCGGGAACAGCCACGACGCCGAGGACCTGACCCAGGAGGTCTTCGTCCGGGTGTTCAGGTCGCTGCCCAGCTACACGCCGGGTACCTTCGAGGGCTGGCTGCACCGGATCACCACCAACCTGTTCCTCGACATCACCCGCCGCCGCCAGCGGATCAGGTTCGAAGGCCTCGGCGAGGAGACCGCCGCCAGGCTCAGCGGCGTCGAGCCGACGCCGTCCCAGGCGTTCGATGACCGTCATCTTGACCATGACGTGGCGGCCGCGCTGGCCGACCTGCCGCCGGAGTACCGCGCCGCCGTGGTGCTGTGCGACATCGAGGGGCTGACATACGAGGAGATCGCCGACGCGCTCGGGGTCAAGCTGGGCACTGTCAGGAGCCGGATCCACCGCGGTCGCGCTCAGCTGCGCGCCGCCCTCGAGCACAGAAGGCCGCGGCATCCCGCCGCGGTGCGGACCGAGGCCACCCGGCAGGAACCGGGCGATGCCGGCGGCGTGAGCGCCGGTCCGGTCGCGCCCGCCGCGGCGGAGCTCGCGGCTGCCGGGCTCCCGGGCGCGTCGCTCGCAGACGCGGTCGCGGCCGGCGAGGGCGGTGTCTGATGAGCCATCTGGGACGCTGGCTGTCCGCCCTGGTCGACGGGGAGCTCGACCCGGCCGAACGGGACCGCGTGCTCAGCCATCTGGCCGGATGCCCGGCGTGCCTCGCCGAGGTGAGCGCGATGCGCGCGCTCAAGCGCAGGCTGACCGCTCTTGGCGGCACGGCCGCGGACGATGCCATCGCCGGCAAGCTGATCGAACTCGCCCGCACCGACCATGGCCACGAAACGAGGACCTTCCGTGGCGTGCCGTGGCCGTCCGGGCGGGCCAGGATGAGGGTGCCCGGCATCCGCCACGTCCGGCCAGGCCAGCCGCGGCTGGCCAGGCGCAGGCGAAGCGCGGCAGGCCAGGCCTGGCGGGTGACGGCCGGCTCGGCCGGGACGGCCGTGCTCGCGGTCGGGGTTGCCGCCTTCGTGCTCGGGAACTCCGCCGCGACGCCGCCTGGGCCGAAGGTCACCCCGTCGGTCGACTCGTACGTGCTGCAGCACGCCTACGACGCCGGCCAGGAGCCCGCGCTGCCCGGCTCGGGCACGTCGCTGTTGCCGGCCAGCCCGGGCCTGGCCGGCCCTGGGCGGGTCGATCCCTGGCGGCTTGGCGCCGTCCACGTTGCCCCGCTGCTGCGCCGCCCCGCCGTCAAGGCGGCCGCTGTCGCGCCCGGCCGACCCGCCGCCAGGGCGCGGACCGGGCACATGAAGCGCCGTAGGGCGCGCTAGCGGTCATGCTCTGGCTGTACTGGAGGCGCGTGCGGCTCGCGGTGGCCGGGTTCGGCGTCGCGTTCGCGATGGTCACCGCGTTCGTCCTGGTCGCGGTCACGCTCGGCGGCAGCGGGCCCGATGCCGCGCCGCGCTCACGCAAGATGCCTGACGCGCTGCCGCTGCGCAGGTATGCCGTGCCCGGAGCGGACACCGCGCAGGTGCGCCGCGGGCTGACGCTGATGACCGCTGCCGCCGCGGCGTGCCGGCTGGTCTCCTACCACGGCATCCAGATGGTCGCCTGGTCCGGCTCCGGCGGCTCGGACGCCTACCTCATCGAGGTGTGGCACCGGTCGGGTCAGCCCGAACTGGCCAAGGGTGACGACGATGTCGACGACCACGTCCCTGGCACCGACGCGAGCAGCGACGCGGCCGTCGGCGTGCTGAGCATCTCGCCGCGGATGCTCGCCCTGCTGCGCGCCAACTACGTGATCGAGTACACCGGTACCGGCTCGTCGAACAGCCGGCCCGCCCGCATCGTCGCCGTCCGGCGCCGGGATGGAACGCTGGCCGCCAGGTACTGGCTCGACCAGGTCACCGGGCTGCCGTTGCGTCGTGAGATGTTCGACTCCCGCGGGCACATGGTCAACGAGGGGGCGTTCGTCAACCTGCAGGTCGGTGACAAGGGGGTCGGCCTGGTGCCGGCCGCGCAGGCGCGGGCGTGGATCGCGCCGCCCGACGCGGCGGGGGTCGGCGACCTGCGCAGGCGCGGCTGGACGCTGCCGAGGACGCTGGCGGGGAACCTGGCTCTGGTCGGGCTGACGAGGACGGGTACCAGGTCAGGCCCGGTCGTGGACGCCAGCTATTCGGACGGCCTGTCCGTGGTCTCGGTGTTCATGCAGCGGGGCGAACTGCCGGAGGCGATCCCTGGCTGGCAGCCTGCCGCCGTCCGCGGCACCCGCGTCTACCTCACCCAGCCGACCGGCATCGGCGAGCGCGGTCTGGCCTGGTCGTCGGGTGGCTTCGTCTACACCGTGATCGCCGACGCGCCGCCGCAGACCGTCGACGCGGTGGTCACCCAGCTGCCGCATGACCGTCATTTCGGACTCTGGACGAGACTGGACCGTGGTCTGCACCGGATCGGTTCCTGGTTCGATCCGTTCGGCTAATGACCGGTCGGCCCCCGAGTGCGGTTACATTGGGATGAAGCGACGCGCGGTCGCGGTCACGACGACAGGAGCGCGAGGCAGTTGTTCGACCTGAACGTATTCAAGCTCCTGGCACTCGGCGTCATCGGCCTGATCATCTTCGGCCCTGAGCAGCTGCCGAAGATGGCGGCCCAGGCTGGCCAGGCGCTGCGGGATCTGCGCCGGCTCGCCGAGCGGGCCAGGACCGATCTCACCGAGAACCTGGGGCCGGAGTTCGCCGACTTCGACTTCAACGACCTGAACCCGCGCGCGTTCGTGCGCAAGCACCTGCTCGATGACCTGGGCGACCCGGTGGACGGTGACGACTGGGCCGAGCCGGCCGAGATGCTAGCCGAGCCGGACTACGACCGGCTCGACCCCGGCGAGTTGCCCCCGTACGACAGCGAGGCGACCTGACGCCAGCCGGTGCTGCCGGGCCGCCGCCAGGCCGGCGGTGCGGTCAGACCGGCGTCAGGCCTAGCTGACGGCCGGCGAGGCTGCGAGTCCGGCCGCCGATCGTGCCCGCGATCCTGGTCAGCTCGGCGGCGGCGGGCGCGTCGGGTGCCGAGAGCACGAGCGGCACGCCCTCGTCCCCGGCTTCGCGCAGCCGCAGGTCGATGGGCACCTGACCGAGCAGCGGCACGTCGGAACCCACCAGGCGGCTGAGCGCGGCGGCGACGGCCTGGCCGCCGCCCTTGCCGAACACCTCGATCTGCTCGCCGCAGTGCGGACAAGGCAGGTAGGCCATGTTCTCGATGACGCCGACGATCCGCTGGTGCAGCTGGGTCGCCAGCGAGCCGGCCCGCTCGGCCACCTCGGCGGCGGCCACCTGCGGGGTCGTGACCACGATCAGCTCGGCTCCGGGAATCAGGTGCCCGGCCGAGATCGCCACGTCGCCGGTGCCCGGCGGCAGGTCGAGCAGCAGCACGTCCAGGTCTCCCCAGTAGACGTCGGCCAGGAACTGCTGCAGCAGTCGGTGCAGGATCGGCCCGCGCAACGGCAGCGGCTCGTTGCCCTTCTTCAGCATCCCGCTTGAGATCGCCTTCACACCGTGCGCGACCGGCGGCATGATCATCTGGTCGACCTGGGTCGGGCGGCCGGTCACGCCCAGCATCCTGGGCACCGAGTGGCCGTAGATGTCCGCGTCGAGCAGCCCGACCTTCTGCCCCGCCGCCGCCAGCGCCGCGGCGAGATTGACGGTGACCGAGGACTTGCCCACGCCGCCCTTGCCGCTGGCGACGGCGTAGACCTTGGTCAGCGACGTCGGGCTGGCGAACGGTATCTCACGTTCCGGCTTGCCGCCGCGTAGCCGCGCGGTGAGTTCGCCGCGCTGCTGGTCGCTCATCACGTCGAGCGCGACGGTGACGCCGGTGACGCCGGGCAGCCTGCTGACCGCGGCCTTCACTTCGCGGGTGATCGTGTCTCGCATCGGGCAGCCTGACACGGTCAGCCATACCTCGACCCGGACCGATCCGTCCGGTGCCACGTCGACGTTCTTGACCATGCCGAGTTCGGTGATCGGTCGCCGGATCTCCGGATCGAGCACGCCCGCCAGGGCCTGCGTGACCTGCTCGACCCCGGGCGCTGGGCTGCCGTCCTGAAGCGATGTCGTGGACATAGGCCCATGCTAGAAGGCCCCGGGCACCTCATCGAACGCCCGGCGTAGCATCATCGGTCCATGACCGGCTCCCAGCGTTCGCGGCGGTCGTGCCTGACCGTCCCCGGCAGCAGCGGCAGGTTCATCGCCAAGGCCGAGAGCGTGGCTGCCGACGAGGTCATACTCGACCTGGAGGACTCGGTCGCGCCGGACGCCAAGGCGGAGGCCAGGGCGGCCGTCGCCACCGCGGCCGGAGCGGCTGGCTGGGGCAGCAAGCTGGTCGCCGTCCGGATCAACGACGCGACCAGCCAGTGGGCGTATCGCGATGTCATCGATGTGGTCGAGAGCGCCGGGGGCAGGCTGGACGCGATCGTGCTGCCCAAGGTCTCGTCGCCCGGTCACGTCGTCTGGCTGGACCTGCTCCTTGGCCAGGTGGAACAGGCGGCCGGCCACCAGGCCGGCCGGATCGCGATCGAGGCTCAGATCGAGGACGCCGCCGGGCTGGCCGCGGCCGGCGACATCGCGGCGAGCTCGCCGCGGCTGGCCGCATTGATCTTCGGCCCGGCGGACTTCATGGCCAGCGTCGGGATGCGCTCGCTGCGGATCGGCGCGCAGCCGGAAGGCTACGCGGGCGGTGACGCTTTCCATTACCGCTGATGCAGATCCTGATCGCCGCCCGGTCGGCCGGGATCGCGGCGATCGACGGGCCGTATGCGGCGATCGGCGAACTCGACGGTCTCGCCTCGGCGAGCGCCAGCGTCGCGGCCATCGGCTTCGACGGCAAGTGGGTCGTGCATCCCTCCCAGCTCGGACCGGTGAACTCGGCGTTCTCGCCGAGCCAGGAGGAGTACGACCGGGCCGAGCTGATCATCGAGGCCTACCAGCACGCGACCTCGGTGCGCCGCCGCGGTGCCGTCCGGCTGGACGGCGAGATGATCGACGAGGCGTCGCGGAAGCTGGCGCTGGCCATCGCCGCCAGGGGGAGGGCCGCCGGCCTGGCCAGGACGAAGCGCCCCGCGCCGCCGTGACCGGGGCGGTCATCGGCGCTCTGGCTGGCCGGCCGGGCGCCGGGGAGTTTACCTCCGTGCCCGCCGGAGCATCGTTACACCTGGGGTGCACGTGGGGCGATCGAGCAGGGAAACGCGAGCGTGGCGGCGACAGACCTGACCTGCCCGCGATGCGGTAACCCGGCCGCTCCTCCCGCCGATCCCGCGGGGAGCTGGCGATGTGCGCAGCACGGGGACGTCTACCCGGTCCGGCAGGTAAGCGCCGTCTCCCCGGACGGCGTGGCCGACCTTACCGCCAGGGCGGAGGTGCCGGCCATGCTGCCGTGGCCGCTGCCCGGTGGCTGGCTGGTCACCGGATTCGCCGCGGCGGGCGACGGGCGGAGCGGCACCAGGGGTACCGTCGTGGCGCTGTCCGGCCCCAACCCGGTCGGCGGGCCGGCCGAGATGCTGCTCATCTGCGAGGAGCTCGGGGTAGGCCTCGGTGCCTGCCGCGCCGGACTGGACGGCCCGGACCCCGGCGGCGAGTTCCTGTCATGCTCGCCGCACGCGCGGGTCGAGTTCGGCCATCACGAGTTCCCCCTGTGGCATGTGGACGCCCCGGGCCGCGCGGCATTCGCCGGGGAGTTGATGGGCAGCTGGCTGTGGATCGTGCTCTGGCCCGACACCGCGGGAACCTTGCTGGTCGAGCCGATGCGCCTGCTGGACCTGCGTGATCCGGGCCAGGAACTCGACCTGCCGTTCGGCGCCCGATCGTCACGGCTGCCCGGATAGCCGACTACAGTCGGCACGTGCGCGCCGACCTGCACTGCCACAGCTCTGCATCGGACGGGACCCGGTCGCCGGGCGACATGATGGCCAGGGCCGCCGCGGCGGGCCTGGACGTGGTGGCGCTGACCGACCACGACACGGTGGCCGGGATGGCCGAGGCGACGGCGGCCCTGCCGCCGGGGCTCGTCCTGATCCCCGGCATGGAGCTGTCGTGCCGGCGCGACGGCCACAGCATTCACCTGCTGTGCTACCTGTTCGACCCGGACCATGCCGGGCTTGCCGAGCAGTGCCGCGCGATCAGGGAGTCCCGGGTAGAGCGGGCCAGGTCCATGGTCGCCAGGCTGGCCGAGCTCGGCGTCCCGGTCGGCTGGGAGCGGGTGCAGTCGATCGCCGCCGGCGGCGTGATCGGCCGCCCGCACAACGCCAGGGCGATGGTCGAGTCCGGCGTCATAGCGTCGGCAGGCGAGGCGTTCACCGACGACTGGATCGGCCCGGGCGGGAGAGCCTACGTGCCCAAGTACGCGCTCGACCCGGCCGGGGCGATTCAGCTGCTGCACTCGGCCGGCGGCGTCGTCGTGCTGGCCCACCCGTTCGCCGTGACCCGCGGCTGGATCGTTCCCGAGCAGCTCATCGCCGAGCTTGCGCTGGCGGGGCTCGACGGCGTCGAGGTCGCGCACCCCGATCATGATCCGGACCAGCGGCGCCAGCTGGAAGCCGTGACCCGCGAGCTCGACCTGGCGGCGACGGGTGGCAGCGACGACCACGGCGAGCTCACCGGCGACCGCATCGGCTGCGAGTCGACCGAGCCCTCGGACCTCGAGCAGCTGCTGGCGGCGGCTACCGGCGCCCGGGTGATCAACGGGTGACTCCGCTCGTCTCCGACGTCAAGTTCTTCTGGGAGGTCTTCGTCACGCTGCTGGTGATCACCGATCCGCCCGGCATCGTGCCGGTCTTCCTTGCGATGACCTCGGATCGCCGCCCGGCCGAGCGGAACCGGCTGGCCTGGCAGGCCGCTGTCGTCGCGCTCGGCGTCATCGTCGCGTTCGCGCTGTTCGGTCGCTCGATCCTGCAGTACCTGGGCGTGCAGCTGCCCTCGCTGCAGGCGGCCGGCGGCCTGCTGCTGCTCCTCGTGGCGCTGGAACTGCTGACCGGCAAGGCCGCCGATCCCGCGGACCTGGAACGGGCCAAGGCGAACGTGGCGTTCGTTCCGCTGGGCACGCCGCTGCTGGCCGGGCCCGGGGCGATCGTCGCGACGATGCTGTTCGTTCAGCGCATTGCCTCGGTTGGCGGCGCGGTCGCGTTCGGTGCCGCTATTGTCGCAGTCGTCGCGGCGCTCTGGCTCGCCATGCGGTTCTCCGGGGCAATCCTGACGGTACTCCGGCCGAGTGGCGTCGAGTTGCTCACGAGGATCGCCGGCCTGCTGCTGTCAGCGATCGCGGTACAGCTCATCGTCGACGCAGTACGGACGCTCATCCGGATCGGGCTCGGCTAGCCTGCGAGTGGGCCGGCAGGCGCCGGCGCGGCAGGCGACGCGCGGCGGGCTCTGCCCGGCGGCGACCGCGATGCGGGCCGGGGAACGCGCGGCCGACCGGGAACGCGCGGCCGGTCAGGAACACAAGGAGGCGGCGTGATGGACGCGAGGATCGAACGGATCGCCGGGACGGTCAACACCTGGGTCGTCGGCGACGACGACGAGGTCATCGTCATCGATCCCGGCGAGTCAGCGCAGGAGGTGCTGCGCATCGTCGGCGATCGCGAGGTGCTCGCGGTGATCTGCACGCACGGGCATGCCAGGCACGTGGCCGCTGCCTTCGACGTCGCCAAGCGCGACGAGGCCCCGGTGGCGCTGCACCCCGCCGACCGGCTGGCCTGGCGGGAAGCGCTGCCGGGCACCGAGCCCGACATCGAGATGGAGGACGGCGGCGTGTTCGAGGTCGCCGACGTGACGCTGGAGGTCATCCACGCGCCCGGCCACAGCCCAGGTTCGATCTGCCTGTTCAGCGACGAGCTCTCGGCACTGTTCTCCGGGGACGTGGTCAGCGACGGCGGCCCGGTGCCGCACGAGGGCTACTTCGAGGACTTCCCGCGGCAGCTGAGCTCGATCGGTGCGAACGTGCTCACGCTGGACAACCAGGTAAGGATCTTGCCGGGACACGGCGAGGAGACGACCGTCGCCGTCGCCGAGCGGCGGTTCGACTCCTGGGTGGCGGCAGGTCCCGACGGCCTGATCGGCGAGCCCGCCGACTGACCGGCGGGTGACAGGGCGGTTCGCGGCCCGGTCAGGCGGGCCGCGGCCGGTCGCCGGAGAGGCAGACGGGATCACGACGGTGCAGCAGCTTGGTTTCGATGGCATGCCGCGACGGCTGTATCCGTGCACGCCGAGCCGGCTGCGAGCGTGGCTGGACTGCCCGCGGCGCTACCGGATGACGTACCTGGACCGGCCGCCGCCCCAGAAGGGCCCGCCCTGGGCGCACAACAGCCTCGGCGCCAGCGTGCACAACGCGCTCGCCGGCTGGTGGCGGCTGCCGCGGCAGGACCGGACACCCGCGGCGGCTGGCTCGCTGCTCGAGCGGGGCTGGCTCACCGACGGATTCGCTGACGACGCGCAGTCCGCCCGGTACCTTCGGTGGTCCCGTGCGATCGTGCTTGCCTACGTCGCCGGGCTCGATCCGGCCCGCGAGCCGGCCGGCGTGGAACGGACCGTCGCGACCAAGACCGACCTGATCGCCGTCTCCGGGCGCATCGACCGGCTGGACGACCGCCCGGTGAGCGGGTCAGCCGACCGCGAGCTGGTCGTGGTGGACTACAAGACCGGCCGGTACCGGCCCACGTCCGACGATGCCCGATCCTCGCTCGCGCTCGCGCTCTACGCGCTCGCAGCCGGGCGCGTGCTGCGCAGACCGTGCACCGCGGTGGAGCTGCATCACCTGCCCACCAGCGAGGTGCTGCGCTGGGATCACTCCGCCGCCTCGCTCGACCGGCAG
>Ga0335078_10006735_pt1 | contig 17010 bp, 15 predicted proteins | sample Lox_Sample_32_FD_206711 | JGI IMG/M metagenome (GOLD analysis project Ga0335078, IMG submission 206711) | Soil microbial communities from Loxahatchee National Wildlife Refuge, Florida, United States - Lox_Sample_3.2 | ecosystem: Environmental > Terrestrial > Soil > Wetlands | place: USA... | reverse complement strand
GTTCGGCGTCGAGCGGCACCTCGAGGGCGGCCCGGACCGTCGCGCCGCGCGGGAACCTCCTCTCGAGGTCGAAGGCGAGCGTGCCCATCTTCAGCCGAGGAGGCTCCTGCGCTGCAGGGCGTAGGTGACGACGAGGACCGAGAACGAGATGGCGAGGAGGAGGAGCGAGGTCCGAGCGGCGGTGGCGTAGTCGAGCTGCTCCACCGCCTCGAAGATCGAGATCGAGAGGGTGCGCGTCACCCCGGGGAGGTTGCCGCCCACCATGAGGACCACCCCGAACTCACCCAGCGTGTGTGCGAAGGCCAGCACCGCGCCGGCCACCACCCCCGGCAGCGCGAGGGGGAGGCTCACCCTCCGGAAGGTCCTGAGGCGCGATTCTCCCAGGGTATAGGAAGCCTCGAGAAGCTGTCGGTCCACCCGCGCCAGGGCGGCCGCGAAGGGCTGAACCGCGAAGGGCAGGCTGTAGAGGATGGAGGCGAGGAGCAAGCCCTCGAAGCTGAAGGCGAGCGTGTGACCCGTCACCGCGGAGAAGCCGCGGCCCAGGAAGGAGCGCGGGCCGAAGGCGAGGAGCAGGTAGAAGCCGAGCACGGTCGGAGGCAGGACCAGCGGAAGGGCCACCACCGCCTCGACCAGGATCTTCCCGCGAAAGCGCGTGGTGGTGAGCCAGTGCGCCAAGGGCAGGCCGACCACGAGGAGCGCCAGGGTGGTGAGCGCCGAGAGCGCGAAGCTGAGGCGTAGGGCGGCGAGGTCCACGGCTTCTCGTCAGCTCCCCGGGATCTCGTACCCGTACCGTAAGAAGACGTCCCGGGTGGCCGCGCTGGCGATGAACGCCGCCAGTTCGCGGGCGAGCGCGAGCTCCCTCGACCCCTTCACCACCACCCCCGCCTGCACGATGCGGTCGTAGCTCGAGGCCGGGACGGGCCAGGCCCGGCCCTCCTCGGAAAGCGGAGGGGTCTTGGCCAGGGAAAGGGGGATGAACCCCGCCTGGGCGTTGCCGCTCTCCACGAACTGGGCGGTCTGGCTGACGTTCTCGCCCATCACGATGCGGGACCGGAGGGCCTCGTAGAGGCCGGCCTTCTCGAGGGCGGAGCGGGCGGCCCGACCGTAGGGCGCGACCTCGGGGTTGGCGATGGCGATCTTCTGGACCGAGGGGTCGTCGAGCGCGGCGAGGCCCTTCGTCTCGAGCGAGAGCTTGGAGTCCTTAGGGAGCCAGACCACGAGCTTGCCATAGGCATAGGGGAATGGCTTCCCGTCGGCGAGCCCCTTCTCCGCGACCTTGGCCGGGAACTCCGCGTCGGCTGAGAGGAAGAGGTCGAAGGGCGCACCGTTCCCGATCTGCGCGAAGAAGTTGCCGGAGGCGCCGAAGGTGGCGTTCACCTCCACGCCGGGTCGCGCGGCCTCGAAGCGCCTGGCGATCTCCTCGAAGGCGGGCCTCATGTTGGCGGCCACCGCCACGGCGAGGGAGCGCGCCGGTGCCGCGCCGGCCATCCCCGGAAGGGTGGCGATGGCTCCCAGGAGCGGCAAGGCGCGCCGGATATGCATCGGAGGACCTCCCCGAGTCACAATGGGTTACATCTGGATACGCCACTATATAATGTCTCCCGCACCGGCGCTGCCGATCGCAGAGGCTCCCGGCTCAAGCCCGCACCGGTCGGCGCTCCAGGTACCATGGCGAGCTCGATGGCACAGGCACCGGCGCTCCTCACCACCGAAGAGGTCGCACGCCTTCTCCGCGTCCACCCGAAGCACGTGTACCGGCTCCTCAAGAAGGGGCTCCCGGCGCGGCGGGTCGGATCGGAGTGGCGGTTCGAGCGCGGCGAGGTCCTGGCTTGGTCCCGTCCCGGCACCACCAAAGAGGCCGTCCCGGACGCGCCGCCGGCTTCTCCCTCGTACCCGGCCAGCCTGGCCACGCCGGTCGTCCCAGCGCTCGTCGCCGCCAATGGCGATCGGGTGGTGACCACGCTCCTGAGGCTCCTGCAGGAGGCCGGCACCGTGGTCGGCCTCGTCCAGTCCGACAAGGAGGTGGGATTCCGCCTTCTCACGGCGGGCGCCGTGGTGGCCGCCGGCAGCCACGCCGGAGGGTTCCCTACCCATGTGGGCCCCGATCGGGTAGCCCGGATCCACCTCGTCACCAGGGAGATCGGCCTCGTCGGGCGCGGGCGCTCGCCGCGGATGAGCGACCTCGAGAGGGGCCGCCTCGCCTCGCGACCGCCGTCGGCCGGCATGCGCCGGTACCTCGACGAGGCGCTCTCGGCCGAGGGGATCGACGCCCGCGCCGTCCACGCGCGGTCCAGGGTCTGCGCGTCGCATCTCGAAGTCGCCTGCGTCGTCGCCCGGGGTGACGCCGACGTCGGCATCGCCTCCCGCGCCTGGGCGGAGGAGCTCGGCCTCGCCTTCCGGATGCTGGCGCGCGAGGCCTACGGACTGCTCGTGCGCGCGCGGGACCTCGGCGCGGCACCGGTGGTCCGGATGTGCGAGGTTGCCCAGAGCGAGCGCTTCCACCACGAGGTGGCCGCCATTCCCGGGTACGATCCTGCCGGGGCGGGAGACATCAAGTACGACGGTGCCTGAAGGCGCTTCCGCTCCCGTCTCGCAATCCGGCGAATCGCGATGTAGGGCGGCGACCCAGCGCGGGCCTCGTCGGTCCGCGCCCGCCCAGGTTCCCGCGGGCCAGGGCGGCGTCGTCACCGGCGTCACTGGCATCCGGCCGAGGTGAGGCAGTTCGTGAACGCGCTGTTGTAGGAGGTGGCGTCGTTGCACTGGAGCCCGACGACGCAGTTGATGGCGCTCTGCTTGTTCGTGCAGATCGCCGCGTCGCATTGGTCGGCGGTGAGGTCTGCGCTACCGCCCAGCTTCTGAGCGCAGGCCGCGACCGCGTTGGCGGCGTCCTGGCAACTGGGGGTGCTGTTGTTGCCACCGCAACCAGCCGCAGACAACACCACTGCGAGTCCTAGAAGCCAAGCCTTCACCGAATCAACCTCCGATCATGATCGCTGTGGGCCTAGAAGACCGTAAGCATTCCCAAGTTGGGGGAGGTAGGTCTACTCCCGCGCTGGCCCGACTTCGCAGCCTCTAGGTCGACCCGCCTCGACGTCAGTCGAGAGGGGCCCCAGGGCGCTCGCCGCGCATCGGCGACGCTGCGCACCGCTACATTCGCAGGGCCCCTCCGCCGGAGGTGCAAGCCTGATCCACGATCCCAAGCCCACGGATGCGCCGATCGACCCTCGCGAACATCGGGCGGCTTCGAGACTGCAGCGACGCCGCGACCTTGCGCGTCGGCCCTCCCTACAAGACGCTCTGCCGAGGCCACGACGATCTCGAGCTTACGCAGGCCTAACGGAGGTGCGGCCCATGCATCTGCGGCGCTCCGCGAAACCTAGGACACGAAGGCGGTCGCAACACCATCAAGCCCATCCACCGTGAGCATGGTCTGGTACCCGCACCGGCGCAGGAAAGGGATGGCCCAAATCCAGAGAACCTTCCCCAAGGCGCACCCTTCGCACCGTGCTGCGATCTCTTCGGCAGGCGCGGTCAGTTGAGGATCATCAGATCGCGCGGCTCATCGCCGACCGGCGCGACGCGGGGCAGATCGCGAACGAGCGGCGCGATCCCCGCCAGCCCGCGCCGCGGGGCGAGGTCGGCCAGGATTTGGCGCAGCCCCGGGTCGAGGGCGGCGTAATCGTAGCGGCTGAGGAGCTGGTACCCCAGATAGGAGGCGTTCTCTTCGCCGCACGGGCCCGAGCGCACATCGAGGCGCGGGTCCTCCTCGAGCGCGTTGAGGTTCGTGAAGCGAAAGTCGGGCGCGCCGGACCGCGGAGACGCCCAGGGCTCGTCGTAGCCCGACGCGACCGGCGTGGCCGCGGTGCCGAGTTCGTCACGCCCCTCCTTGACCTTGCGCCACAGGGCCTCTCCCACCGCCGCGAACACCCGCTCCTGCCATGCCTCGGACACCGTCACCGCCGCTCCGTCGCCCGGGTCGGGGCGGCCCACCTCGCCGGTCGCGAGGTAGCGCAGCCACATCCGGATGTAGCGTCGCTGCATGACCCCGTAGGACAGTTCGTGTCGCAGCCAGCGGTAGGTCTTGGGGCTCCGGCGGAGGTCGTTCACGTCGAACCCGCGCAGCTCTCCCGTGCAGTAGAACCGCGCCAGCTCGGCGAAGAACGCCGGCGTCTGCACCGTGAACGATGCGTTGGCGCGCCGGAACTCCTCGATGTCGCGCTCGCTGTACTGCGTGGCCAGCAGGTTGTGGGTGGTGCCGATCGGCACGACGTCGTTGACGTCGAAGGTGGACAGGTACCAGTAGTCGAGGCCGACGGTTGCCGCAGCTTCGGTCACCAGGTGCAAGAAGGCAAGCGGCTCGAGGTCACGCTTGACGAGCGGCCCGCGGCCCAAGCCCTGCTCGGGGAATAGCTCGCGCAGGAGCTGGGCGGTCCACACGTGCAGGTAGTCGTGGACGGCGAAGAACACCTCGTGGACAAGGAAATCGCCTTCGTTGTGGTCGCGGGCCGAGCCGGCCGGGTCGCGAAGCCAGCGGGCGAAAGCCGAGTGGCTGGCGTAGTACACCGCGTCCGTGTAGGGGTTGAAGCCCACCACCGAGACGGGAATCGCTCGCTCGTAAGTCCAGCGACGATCGACGGCGCGCACTCGCTTGGGGACGCGACCGTCGGTGAGCATCTCGCGGACCAGCGACAGTCGCAGCAGCGACTCTGGATGCAGCGAATCGAACCTGGTCACGACACACCTCCGGCAGCAGCGCGGGGAGCGGTCAGCGCTTCGTGCAGCTCGCGCGTCGCGATCCGGACCCGCTCGAACAGCTCGTCGATGCTGCGACTGACCTCAATCCAGCGCAACCGATCGTTGAAGAGCGCACCTGCCTCGAGCTGGTCGGTGCAGATGCCGTCGAGGAAGTGGGGGTAGGCGCACCAGCGCCGGCGGCCTGGCTCGGGCGGCGCCACGTCGAGCTCAAGGCGCCGCATGTCGAAATCGGACCAATCGGGGTCGGCGCCTTCGAAGACCGCCCGGTATTGCCGTTCGGCGATGGTGCGGACGCTGGCGGTGCGGGCGCGATCGAGACCGAGCGCGCCGGCGATGGCCGCGGTCGCGGCGTCGACCAGGCGCTTTCCCGACCACAGGATGTGCTCGGGCGGCAGGTGCCGGTCGAGCGCGCGGAGGAGCTCGTCGACGAAGTCGCGGATCACGCCACGGGGGACGATGTGGCGCGCGAGGCAGGCGAACCGCTCGCGCAGCAAGGCGTAGAATCCGCGCAGCTCCAACACGTACAGGTAGACCTCGAGCCCGATCCAGTTGAGGCCGAACCCGGGTTGCGGGCCTTCCGCGAAGGTCCCGAAAAAGGGGCGCAGCAGCACCATCGGCACTTCCAGGTCCAGGAAACGGCCGTCGGCGGTGACGTTGTTGCTCAGCGAGCCCCAGAACACGCCGGCGCGCAGGTAATGCCCGAAATTGGCGATGCCACCCTCGACCGAGGCCGCGAGCGCCGCGGCGATGGCGTCGGGCGACGACGCGGAGGGCTGGGGCCGCCGATCGGGGGGCGAGAGGAAGGCGTGCATACGAAAGAGCAGGCCCGCCAGATCGCTCGGCGCACCGAGGTGGTCGAGCCCCCAGGTGAAGTTCGACAGGCGGGCGAAGTCGGCGGGCTTGACGGTGATCGCCTGCAGGTGGCGATCGATGTGCGCGAACCGACCGGTCGACTCGGGCATCATCGCGTCCAGGAAGCGGTCGGCGGGGCGGTCGAGCGGTGCCGCCAGCAGGCCCGTGCACGGGCAGATCGTGGTGCCGAGGCCCAGATCCTCGAGCGCGCGGCTCGAGAGGTACTCGCGGACGGCGGCGGACGGAAGCATGTGGCCGCTGTTGTGATAGCGGTCCTCGGGATCGGACCAGTTCGCGGCGAGCGATGTGCGGCCGACGCCCTTGAGGTACGCGTCGCCGACGATGCCGGCGCGACCGGAGCCGAGGCGTCGCCACCCGTTCCAGCACGGCAGCGTCTGCAGATCGGCGTAGAGGAGTTCGGGGGGCAATCGTTCTGGATCGAGGGAGAACGCCCCGATCGCGGCGAGGTCGGTCTCGACGTTGTAGGCGTCGTGGGCCGGATCCATGGCCGCGAATCGGGAGCGTCTCACGGGGACGGGGACCGTCCAGCAAGACGAGGCGGCGTCAGTCGACAGTCGCATCGTGGAGGTCCCCTTCGCGATTACAGGCTGGACAGGACCGGCAGCGGGGACGGCGCTACGCCGCCGCTAGCGCCGTAGCGGCACTTGGCAATCTTGTCCTCGTACTCGCTGGCAAAGATAGCCCCGCCGGCGACGGCCGCCAGATCAAGGACCGTTAGGGTCTTGATGGAGGTCTCGTTCTTCTTCTCGTCCTTGCGATCCATCTGGTGCTCCTTTTCGACGTGTGGTGGTTTGCTGCGTCAGGGTTTGGTGCATCGGGCCGAGTCGTTCGCTCTCGCGCGTCCCGCTGGACAGACCGACTGGCCGCCCGGGGCTGACAGCTCCTCTCGGGGTGTGGCTTCCATCCTGATCACGCAGCCCGCACCCCCTTTCGGAGCGGCCGCAGAGTGACGTCCATCGCCTCATCCCTTGACGTCGTGCCAGGGGCGCATGCCCACTGACTCCGTCCGTGGTACGCAAGCTGACGTCTACCAATAGCGGCGCTCGGCGGTAGCGACACTCCCCCGTAGCCGCCTGGTCAGGCCGGGCCGAGGCAGGTCTCTCGAAGTGCTTCGACGGGATTCCCCGAGCAGGGCCGGCGCGTGAGACCGAAAGGGTGCTCACTCCCCGCTATTGCCGATCGCTCCACCAGCGGGTAGCATTTGTCGAGCGAACGGAGGCGGTGGAGTCCGCCCGAACCGCCGCCCGACCGGGCGGCCGATGACTCCTGCCAGGCGCGCGGCGCCGGTGGGTGCTGTCCCAGACAGAGCGCCGGCGGGCCCCAACAAGGAGGGATGCGTGGGGGAGTGTCTGCTCATCGGCATACTTGAGACGTCACGAACCGCTCGAGGCATGGGTGCGATCGCGGTCATGCGAAGAACTTGCTTCGGCTGGATACCTGACCGCGCGGCTTACGTCACCTCCGCGCGGATCGGCGGAGTCCTGAGCGGCCTCGATGAGAGCGCGGCTAGGCCCCTACTCACAGGGATGCGGGCCCAGATGAACTTCCGGGACCGGGACGCCCGGGACGGCCGACGCGTCTCCTTCTGCCAGGCCCGGTGAGGTCACCGCGATGTCCTCCAGGGAGACCATGCAGGGCTGGGCTCGGCGGCTCACCTCCGCTGCTGAAATGCCCGACCCTTTCCGGAGCTCCTACGAGGAGCTCGCCCTCGCGAGCTCCAATTTCCCGGTCGTCCTCTACAGCCCGGAGTTCGGCCACGGGCGCTACCGGGAAGCGGCTAAGCTCCTCGTGTTGCTCGATGACCGTCTCGTCTGCTTTGGACTCGAGCGCCGCGGTGTCGTTCGCGCCGAGCTGAGCATGGCGGACATCCACACCGCACAGTGGGGGACGGTGCTTCTCCACAGTTGGCTCCGATTTCAGGGACCGGTCAACCACGACGCGAGCTGCATCCACGTCGATTTCAACACGGTTTGTTTCGACCTGTACCTGCCGGTTCTCCAGGAGCACCTGGGTCGGATCTATGCGGGCTGCGAGGGCAACGTGCGCGATGAACGCGCGAAGTTCGACGGACTCCTCCGGTCGGACTACAAGTTCATGAACCTTGGCCGCGACGCTCTCGAGCCAGGCATGGAGGTTCGGAAGTTCCTCCTGCAGTCGCGGCTCGAACGAAGATTCCTGCACTTCCTGCGGTGGACGATGCTGCCGGGAGTGATGCTCATCGTCACCCAGCGCGAGCTCATCGTCGTGAGCGAGGGGTACGATCAACACGAGAGTGAGTACGCGACGGTGTGGACGTATCTCAGACGCGACAGCATCGAGCGTATGTGGGCCGACACCGCCGTTCTCCGCGGCGAGGTGGTTCACCACCTGCGCGTTGCCATGCGCGGTGGCTACTCGACGGCCGCCTCCTTCGCAGGTTCACGTGGCGAGGAGATTGCCGAGGTCATCGACCTTTGCGCGGCCTCGTCCGGGTCAGGTCTCGTCGTTCCGGAGGTCAGGCTCGTCGGCCGCTCCGGCTCGTAGACTCCTGGGCCCTTGCGCAGGCTCGCCCCCTGCCACCTCGACCCCGAATACCTTCTCGTACAAATCTCTTCCGTAGCTCGTCTCGAGGGGCTCGCCTTCGACCATTCTGAAGGTCCGCCTTCCGTCGTGCTGTCTCTCCGCTCTCAAGAAGACCGTACTCTCCATACCCTTCTCGAAGAGGCCATGCGCGAATTCGTACAGGTGGGTGACGAAGAAGACCTTGACGCGCCTCTCCAGCATCGCCGAAATGATCTGCCTGGCAATTTCCGATCCCTCTCGCTCATTCGTCGCGGCGAGGGATTCGTTGCAGAGCAGCATCGCATTCGGCACCAGGTGGTCCGCGATCTCGCTCATCCTGGCCAGCTCCTCGTCCAGCTTCCCGCTCTTCATCGTGGCATCTTCTTCCCGCCTGTAGTGCGTGAATAGAGCCGTGCAGAGCTCGCCAGTGAAGGACTGCGCGCCCACGAACATCCCAGATTGCATCATCAGTTGGGCCAGGCCAACGCTTCGCAGAAAGCTCGACTTTCCGCCCTGGTTCGCTCCGGTCACGATCGCGATGCTCTTCCCGTCGAGCTGAGCCGCGTTGCTCACCACCGCTTCCTTCATGCTGAGCGCCAAGCAGACGTCACATAGACCGTGGAACCGGAGCTTCCGTTCACCCGCAGGCTCGGGCCTTGGTAAACACGTCCGCGCTCCCTTGGAGGCGAGCACTCCTTCCAGGTTGAGACAGCCGATGTAGAACGCCAGCTCCGCTCGCAACATCTCGAAGAAGCTGGTGATGTGATCGGCCGATTGCGCGACCGCGTTCGCCACCAAATTGATCCCGCGGTCCCTCAGCTCCGACAGTGTCCTCACACCAGCCTCGTCGCCATCGGCGAGGTAGAACGTGTAGCTTGGCGGTCCTCTGCCGAGAAGGCGCTTCACCCAGCCTGGCTTTCCCCCCGCCTTTCGCAGCACGTAATTCACGCCCTGGTTGCCATGGCCGAGTTCGGCGCTGATGAGGACCCCGCCGCGAAACTTCAGCTCTTTCAGGTGGGTCTCGATCCTGGCAAGGTAGTCATCGGCCAGCTCCGACTCGAACATGGCAAAGAGCGCTCTCAAGCCCTCAGACTGGCACCCGGCGGCCTGCGCCTCGGCGATGGCCCTGAGTCTCCGCAGCAACTCGATGAACGCCTGCAGGAGCTCGATCGACTCGTGCAGGATCGTTGAAGGGAAGTGGCTGAAGATACCGAAGGAGCGCTTCCTGGCTCGCTCGATCGCCTCTACAGCGATTCCGTAGAGCTCCCGCACCACTCCCGGATGCCTCTGGCAGTCCTTCAAGATCCCTTGCCGATAGAGGACCGTCGCCACATCGGCCGAAACAGAGGAAAGGAGCGCGCGTCTCGCGATGTCGAACAGGAAGGGATCCCCGTTCGACATGGCCCGGCACAGCACCTCGAGCTCGAGATCCTGGGTGAGGGCGTGCTCGTTCCATGGCAGATCCCCGTCGACATCGAAATCTCTGTCTCTGTGCATCAGGAGCGCTTTCATGCCTTGGTCCGCTCCATCAGCCAGTCGTACGTCACGCGGTACCTCTCCGCGATCGCGAGTGCGTACGCCAACCCATCAGCACGCCTTCGCTCGAGCTTGAAGGTTCGAACCGTGGGGTCGTCAGGGTCCACCCCACTCACCAAGCTCACGGTCTTCTCGTTGAGCGAGGCCAGCTCCTCGAGGAAGGTGACGCAGACACAGAGAAGGTCGAGTTCGGAGATCCTGTCCAAGGTCTCCTTGCACAGATACAGCGCGTCTTGCAGGGTCGTAGACGAAAAGACCTCGTTCATCACGACGAGACTACGTGGCGTCGCCCGTTCCAGGATCCACCGAATCCTGACCAGGTCGTCCTGCAGCTTTCCGCGGAGGGTGGTAACGTCCTCTTCCTTCTCGAACTGCGTGAAGAGGTTATCGAAGAGGAGGAGTTGAGCTTCCTTGCCCGCGACCGGACAACCCAAGGCGGCGAGATAGTGCAATTGTCCGAGCATCCGGGCGAAGGTGGTTTTCCCGCCATGGTTCGGGCCGGAGACCACGAAGATGCGTTCCTGGCCGCGAAGATAGAAATCGTTGCACACCACGCCGAACTTTTCGTGGATCAGCTTCCGCGCGAGCGCCATGTCGAAGGCCTCGCGACCCCCGATCTGCTTGGACTGCTCCAGCAGGCGTGGATAGCAGGTGAAGAGCCCGGCGTGCTGGAACCTGCCGGCATAGTCCAGGTAAGCGATGTAGAAGTGGACTTCTCGATCGAACGTCGAGATCGTTTCGTCGAGATATCCGACGTGCTGGGCAAAAAAGTCATCGAGCCTGCGAAACGTTTCTGGGTTGAGCTGGGCGACGCGGTCGAGCGCCTGCGCCTCGATGTGAGTCATGCCCGCCCAGGGATGCAGCTTGGCGCAATGGCTCTTCACCGTTCCCCGCCTGAACTTCTCGAAAGTCTCTTCCACGGTGGCGCTGTAGTCGCTCTCGCCAGCGTAGTGGCGGACCGTGATGCCGTTGCTCTTCAGGAGCAGGCAGTACCTGATCGCCGATAGATCGGATTTCAGAGTTCTCGCTTCCGCTTCGAGCTTCTGGAAGGCTTCCGAGTTGGCGTACTCGTCCAAGTACTCTCGAAAGCCCTGCATCCCGCGCGATGACAAGTGGTGCCGGCCCAGGTCTCGACCGAGGTCCTCGACGGCCTGGCAGTAGATGTCGACGGCTCCCAGGAACCACCGTTCCTTTTCGTACTTGTAGTGGACCTTCTCCGCTCTCCTCAAGTGGTCCCGCATCGTGCGCATTCGATCGGAGAAGGAGCCGACCACGTGCACGAGGGTCTGGTTCTCGAGCTCTTTCATGACCTCCTGGCGATAAGCGATGTCGTCGAGATCGCGCAGGGGCTGATGGAAGAAGGGCGCGAGGTCGTATTCGCGCCAAGGCGCCGTTACGGCCTCCACGATCTGGTCGAGGTTCAGGTCGCGGAAGAAGCCCGGTACTACGGGCCTGTCCGGGTTACTCGCGCTCGCGCGAGACAGGATGCTGTGAAATCGCATTTCTTCACACCTGGGCCATGCGCCGAGAGATCGGCCGAGATCTGAAAAGACCCTCGCCCTAGCTGACCGCGGCTCTCCTGCGACTGCGCGCCAGCGGCCATACGGGTGGTACCTGGCCGGAGGAGGTCGTGGCGGGTACCCGGACCGGTAGACCACGAACGCCCCCACGCCCTTGTGCGAGGGTCCCCGGGCCAAGGCCGTCGCTGCTCCCGGTTTCGACCTGTCCTCGAGGTGCCGCCTGGCTCGGGGAAGCCTGCCGTCTGCGAACACGCACCTTTCACCGCCCCGACGTCAACGCGCTCGAGCGCTGTTGCGGCGTCACGCGCAGGTGTTGCGGTCGCGGACGCCCATGTCGCCAGGCCCGTGCACATCGGCCCCTCAGAGAACCGCGCAAACCAGTCCCAGGGCGGTAACAGAAGCGGTCTCGTGCACTCGGCCCGGGAAGCGGTCGGTGACTTCGGTGCGCTCAGGTCGACCAGCAGGACCGGTCTGCCTGGCTCTCTGCTGACTCGCTTGACGGTGCAGGGGCCGACCGGGTCGAGACGCGTCCGCTTTCCTGACCGTTCGGTCATGCCAACGTCTCCCATCTTCAGGAGTCATTGGCCGAAGAAACCGGCGGTTAGGGCGGACTCCACCGCCTCGACGACCGAATCTAGCGCGACCTACGTCGAAGTCTACCTCCGGCAGGCTGATGAACCCGTCTGGGGCAGATCGGTCGTCCGAAACGAGGAGGATTCGTGGCCCGCGATCCGGTGACTAAAAGTCCTGATACGCCCACGCGGGTGGCTATCGGCACAGGCGTCGCCGACACATGAGGCCCAACCCTGCGCCGTGAGTCGCGAGGACAGCTCAGGGCACTCGGGTCCGTGGAACCAGGCCGTGCAGGACGTCGGCTCGATCGACGATGCCAATCAGGTGATCTTGAGGGTCGGTGACAGCCAATACCTTGTGGTTTCCTCGCAGCATGCGAGCGATCGCCTCGCTGAGGAGCGTTTCCTCTTTCGCGATCGCCACGTCCTTGGTCATGAGGTCAGCTGCCCGGCGCGCGCGGGCGTGCTGCTCGGCGACGGCTTCCTCGCGACCACGCCCGAACGGTAGTCGGTGCATGAGCGAGCGCAACGCGCTCGGCCGCAAGGACGGCGTCACCCGGTCGAGGAGCTCGGCGTCCGTCACGAGACCGACCACGTGCCCCTCGGCATCCACGACGAACGCACGGTTGAGCCTGGTGGCAACGACGGCCTGAAAAACCTCTTCAAGCGGCGTGTCCGGATGAACCATTGGTAGGTCACGTCGCATGATTCGACCAACAGGCGTGTCGCCTGCTAGCCCCATCTCCGCGGGTACCTCGTCCGGCCTTTCGACCGCACGCGCCGCGACGCGAAGGAGATCGAGCCGGCTCACCATCCCGACGAGCACTCCGTGATCATCCACGACGGGGAGGCGCTTGAGACGCCGGTTCGTCATCACCTCCGCCACCGCAGGGAGCTTCGCGGTCGCGTGGACGACGACTGCGCCAGCCGTCATGACATCCGAAGCGATCTTGCCGGACGCCGATAGCCGAGCCAGGACATCGCGCATCTCCGGCTTGTCGAGCGCCTGCAGGAGCTCGACACGAAGGCCCAGCCCCCCCTTCTTCACCAGGTCCCCGTTGGTGATCATGCCCACGGGGACTCCTTCGTCCAGGACCGGCACGGCCCGGTACACCTTGGCCAGCATGAGCTCGACGACCTCCCGCAGAGGAGTGTCCTTCGAGACCGAGACCACCTCTCGTGACATCACGTCGCGGGCGGTGAGCGCGACTGGGAGTTCGCGCAGGGGACTCGGCCGGCGCAGGAGGATCTCGGTGTCGTCCATCGTCAAGAGACCCCTCGGCACCATCTCCTTCACGTGCGGCAGGAGCCGCTCGACCACTTCTTGGGCGTCGATCCACTCCACGACGACCGGAAGGTCCTGAACCACGTCGACGAGATGGGGGACATGGATCTGACCTGTGGCTCCGAAGCCGCTCACGGCGCGGCTGACGGTAGCTCCCTGCGCGCCCTCGCGCCGCAAGTACTCGAGTACCGCCATCGAGGCCGGGAGCCGTCCGACCCTGTCGCCCTCACTGAGGTAGATGCGTACCCGCTTCGCCCTTCCCACGAGGTCCATGGCGAACCTCCTAGCGACCAGTTGAAACCCAGAGCCGCCCTGGATTACTCTCCACCTTAAGACATTCGGCGATGAAGCTCGCCCGTCCTCCCGGACGCTGCCAACCTCCCCGCCAGGGGATGATAGCTTCTACGACAGGCCCCGGCGCCGCGTAGTTGCTTTTTCTTAGGCTCGCGGACAGGGAGGGTCATGGCAAGCGCTTACACTGTCGCCGCCATCTGGATCGGACTCGCTTTCAGTTCGGCGCTCATCTCGACACGGACCGGCATCGCCGTATCGCTCGTTGAGAACCTCATCGGCATCTTGGCCGGAAACGCTTTTCACATTCAGACTCGAGCTGGATCGATTTCCTCCCCGGTTTCGGGAGCGGTCTCTTGACGTTTCTGGCGGGAGCCGAGATCCAGCCCGACGTCATAGGCCGATATTGGAAGCAGACTCTGTCGATCGGCATGGCGAGCTTCGCTGCGCCGTTCATCCTGGCGCTGCTCTTCGCTCGCCTTGCCGCCGGATGGAGCTGGTCGGCGAGCGAGATCGCGGGGATCGCCCTCTCGACCACCTCCGTGGCCGTCGTATACGCGGTGATGATCAACACCGGGTTCAACGAAGCTCCCCTCGGCCGCGTGATCCTCGCAGCCTGTTTCGTCACCGACCTCGGGACGGTGCTCGCCCTTGGGCTCCTGTTCGCGCACTACGATTGGCACCTCCTGGTGTTCGTCGTCGCCCTGGCTGTGGTAGTCCCCTTGGCGCCGCGGCTGGTACGCTTCGTCATCCGAACCAGCGGCGGAAAGATGAGCGAGGCCGAGTTGAAGCTGGTCCGCCTCATCATGTTCGGGCAAGCGGCCGCCGCCGAGGCCAGCGGTAGCGAAGCGATCCTCCCGGCGTACCTCATGGGTATGGTGCTCGCCGGAACCTTCCTTCGCGAGCGAGCGCTCGTCTTACGGCTCCGCGCCGTCGCCTTCACCGTCTTGACGCCTGTCTACTTCATTCGGGCGGGCACCTACGTCTCGGCCACTGCGGTTGCAAGTGGTGCCGGAATCATCGTCCTCTTCCTGCTCGTCAAGATGGGTGCCAAGTTCGTCGGCGTCCGGCCTCTGGCGGAGGCGTTCCGTTTTCCAGCCAGGGAAGCCATGCACACGACGTTGCTCATGAGCACCGGTCTCACCTTCGGTACCACCTCGGCCCTTTTCGGCCTGACCCACGGCATCATCGGGCGCGATAAGTACGCCGTGCTCGTCACCGTCGTCATCCTGAGCGCCTTCGTCCCGACGCTGATCGCCCAGCAATTCTTTCGACCGCGCCTCGAAGACCACCTCGGACAAGACTCGAACAGGGAGCCGGAGACGGTCGAGCTCGCCGGCCTCCGCAACCGGAGCACGTGACCCCGAGGGAAGAGAAACCAGGCACGGCCGCCCGTAGCAGGATCCTGGGCCGTGGCGCAGTTCTCGAAACGTTGCTCGGCCACGCGACAGCTGGTCACAGCCTCCTCTTGTTCGGCCGATGGGGGGTCGGAAAGACCACGCTACTCTCCGCCCTATGTGCCGAGGTCCGAGCCTCCGGAAGACCGTGCGCATTCGCACAGGGTCGGCCGGGTGAATGTTTCACGGTCCGAAAGCTCGACGCCGCGACCGTGATCGTGGCAGCCAGCAACAGGTGCAGGACCATCGAAGAGCTGGAGCTGGCCAAGGCGACGCCCGCGGTCCGGCAGAACTCGTCGACCGCTTCCAGGCTTCGAGGAGGTGCTGTAGCTCGCGGACGTTTCCTTCCCAAGGTAATCGTGGCCCAGGCGGGCCTGTTGACGGTACCGGACCCCGGGAGGGGAGCGTGATGACCTGCTGCAACCCCCAGTCGTGGTGGACCCCGCGAGGGTTGCGGGATGGCAGTTACTTCACGTGTCCCCAAGGCAGGGCACTGGGCATGGAACTGGCTCCAGATAAGAGTAACGGAGGCGTGTTCGAGCACGCACGCCGTCGTGCTTTGGCCAGACAGCGACGGGAGGCGCTCCACTTTGGAACCGCTCGGGCGAAGTAATGGGCCGCACTCACGGGCGAACCCTTCGGGATGGCAGGAGCGATAACGCTCCGTGTTTTGACAAAGCGGCCCAGACCGAGCGTAAGATGCAGTCATCCTTGTCCCTCATAGCAATCAGCGATTGGAGACAGACGACATGACTCGCCCGGACTCTCGGCCGAGACGATCTTCCGCGGACAAACGAAGGAATTAGCAATGGCGCTGCTGGGCGCATGGGCCGTCTATTCTTCCTTGGCGCCTGGCGACGCCAGCACGTTCGAGTGGTGGCCAGCCGCTCCATCCAATCTGGGCGCAATCAGGAGGAAAGATCATGTTGAAGATGGTTAGGTTGGAACAGGCGGGCGCTGGCAGTGGAAGATGGATCCTGGCGCAATGGCTGATGCAGTTCTTGTTGATCGCTCTAGCAGCGGTGTTCCTCTCCGCTTGCGGGGGCGGCAGTAATAACGGCGGCACGACGACACCGTGCACCGTCAGCGGCGTCACGGTGAACGGATCTCCGCTGACGATGACTACCGGGCAGACCGCGACCTTCACGGCCACCGTCAACGAGAGCGGCACGTGCTCGGGCGCCTTGAGCTGGGTCTTCGCGCCAAGCACAGGCACGCTCACCCCCAACGGCAACACCGCGACCTTCACCGCGACCTCGGCCAACGTCTACACGATCACCGCGATCAGCACCGACGACATCACCAAGCGCGGGTCGGCGACCGAGACAGTCTCGACGGCGGTGACTTGCGGCACGGCAAATGGCACGGTGGTGCAACACACGTCGAACATCTCCGCAAGCGAGACTTGGGCGGGCAACGGCGTGACGCACATGGTTCCGAACAGCATCAGCATAACCGGCGCGGCCGTGGTGACGATCCAGCCGTGCGCGATCGTGGCCTTGGGCCAGAGCGCATCGATCACCGTGGGCGGCACCGCCACGCTGCTCGCGGCCGGCACCAGCGCCACGCAGCAGATCTTCTTCGTGCGTGCCGACGCCAGCCAGCCGTGGGGCATCCTGCGTGGCGGCAGCGCGACATCGCTGATTGACCTGCACTACACGCTGGTGCAGGGCGGCGGCTCGTTCGGTGGTGAGTATCACAACCCCGCAATCGCGATCGTCGGCCCAGGATACTCCCAGCCGCCCGCCGCCGTGCTCAGAGTCGACCACGTGATCATCGACACGCCGATGGGCACCGGCATCTATATCGATTCCAACGGCGCATTCACCTCCGACTCGCAGCAGCTGACGATACAGAACACCAGCGACTACGCGATGATGATGACGATGATGTCGCTCGGCAGCGTTCCAACGGGAACGTACACCGGCACGGGCAACGCGATCGAGGAGATCTTCGTCAACACCGGTGCTGGCAACAACGTGTTCGCCGACATGGAGATCCCCAATCGCGGCCTTCCGATGCGCATCACCGGCGACATGCACGTCGGTCCGTCCGGCAACAACACCAACGTCGTGACGCTTACGCTCGATCCTGGCGTTGTCCTCAAGTTCCCGAAGACCTCCCCGACCACGCCGGGCGCTCGCGTGGTCTTCGGCGGCAACGGCAATTCGCCGAACAACACCACCGGCGTGCTGAACGCGCTCGGGACAGCGAGTCAGCCGATCGTGTTCACTTCAGGC
>Ga0335078_10006734_pt1 | contig 17010 bp, 13 predicted proteins | sample Lox_Sample_32_FD_206711 | JGI IMG/M metagenome (GOLD analysis project Ga0335078, IMG submission 206711) | Soil microbial communities from Loxahatchee National Wildlife Refuge, Florida, United States - Lox_Sample_3.2 | ecosystem: Environmental > Terrestrial > Soil > Wetlands | place: USA... | reverse complement strand
GCGCACGCTTTCGCAAGGGCCAGCAGAGCCTGCGCGACTATTTCCTGGGCGGCCGCACGGCGCCCTGGTGGGCCATCAGCCTCTCGATTGTCTCGGCCGAAACCAGCACCCTGACCATCATCAGCACACCCGCACTGGCCTTCGGGGGCAATTTGGCGTTCCTGCAACTGGTTCTCGGGTATTTGCTGGCGCGCATCGTCATTGCCGCGCTGTTTTTGCCGCACTATTTTCGCGGCGAAATGTTCACGGCCTACGAACTGATGCGCCGCCGCTTTGGCGAACGGCTTCGCCGCCTGACTGCCGGTGTGTTCCTGGTGACGCGCGCGCTGGCCGAGGGAGTGCGCGTCTTCGCCATCTCGCTGGTGATTTCGATTGTGCTCGGAACGGGCGAAATCCAATCGATCGCGCTCATCGTGATTCTGACACTCTTCTACACCTTCGAGGGCGGCATGACGGCCGTCATCTGGACCGACGTGGTGCAAATGACGCTTTACGTGGCCGGCGCCATCATGAGTTTCGCCGCGCTCCTCGGCCAGATTCCAGGCGGCTGGGGCCATCTCGCCGCAGTTGCCGGCGCGGCCCATAAATTCGCCCTCTTCGATTTCCGCTTCTCGCCCGACATGCAGTTCCTGTCGCGCACCTACAGCTTCTGGGCCGGCCTGGCCGGGGGGTGCTTCCTGACTACCGCCAGCCACGGCACCGATCAGTTGATGGTGCAGCGATTGTTGAGCGCCCGCAATGAGATCCAGAGCCGATTGGCGCTGTTGACCAGTTGGCTGGTCATTTTGTTCCAGTTCACCCTGTTTCTGCTGATCGGATTGGGCCTCTACGTCTTCTACGGCGATCGTCATCTGCAGGCGCCTGAAAGACTGGACCGGATTTACCCCGATTTCATCTGGCACTACCTGCCCCACGGACTTGCGGGCTTGCTGATCGCCGCCATCCTGGCCGCCGCCATGGCCAACCTCAGCGCGGCACTGAACTCCCTGTCCTCCACCCTGGTAGTGGACTTCCTGCACGCCCGAAATCAAGACATGACCGAGCAGCGATCTTTGCGGCTGGCCCGCGCCGCCACCGTGGTGTGGGGCGTGGTGCTGCTGGGGATTGCGATCGTGGCGCGCTACTCGAGGCGATCGGTGCTGGAAACCGGGTTGACGATTTCATCCATCCCTTCGGGGGCCCTGCTGGGCGTGTTTCTGTTGGGAGTTCTCACGCGGCGGCCGCGGCAACTAGCGGCGATCATGGGAATGGCGGCCGGGCTGGCCGCGGTCGGTCTGGTGGTTTGGCGGACGCAAGTTGCCTGGACCTGGTACGTGCTGACCGGCACGGTCGTCACTTTTTCGGTAGCGGTCATAGTATCGTTGTTCGAACGGAAAACTCCGAATGGAACCCGAGTCTAAACAGCAGCTCAAGCGCGCCTTGGGGCCGTGGGCGGCGGCTTCGATTGTCGTCGGAACCGTCATTGGAAGCGGGATTTTTCTGGTTCCTCACGACATGGTGGAACGCGTCGGTTCCGCGCAGATGGTCTTCGCCGTTTTCGTATTCGGGGGACTGCTCTCGCTCGCCGGAGCCCTCAGTTACGCCGAACTGGCGGCCGCCATACCCGAAGCCGGCGCCGAATATGCCTACCTGCGCGAAGCCTACGGGCCGCTTTGGGGGTTCCTGTACAGCTGGGCGCAAACCTGGGTCGGGAAGGGCGGCTCAATCGCCACGCTGGCCACCGGATTCTTTCTCTATTTAGCCACATTTTTTCCGGGCTTAGAGAAGGTGTTTTATTCATCTCATTGGCCGGTCGGACAGGTGGAATTTCGATATGGCCAGCTTCTCGCGATGGTCTTGATTCTCTCCCTTTCTTGCCTGAACTATTTTGGCGTCAAACTCGGAGGAGACGTTCAAGTTGCCGTCACGGCCATCAAAGTTGCACTTATCATCTTTGTAATCATCGCTGGGTTGGTGTTCGGACAGCCTCACGCCACGGCCCCGGCAACCTCCATCCCGCTGACGGGAGCCGGATTTTTCGCCGCTCTGATCGCCGCTCTGTGGGCCTATGACGGCTGGAATAATGTGGCCATGGTTGCGTCGGAAATTCGCGATCCGCAGCGAAATCTCCCGCGCGCTTTAATCGGAGGAACGATAGCGGTAATAGCCATTTATTTATTGGTAAATGCCGCATATTTCCGGATCCTCACTGCGGCGGAAGTGGCCGGCAGCCCGCGCGTCGCCGGCGAAATGATGCGGCGGATCCTGCAGACTCCGGGCGCCAACATCGTGGCCATCGCCGCCATGATCAGCATTTTCGCGGCGCTCAACGGCTCCATTCTGACCGGGTCGCGCGTGCCCTACGCGGCGGCGCGCGACGGTTATTTTTTTCGGGAGATGGCGTTCGTTCACCCGAAATACCGCACTCCCGGCGTGTCGATCATGGTGATGGGCGCGTGGTCGGCGCTGCTGGTGTTGAGTGGAGGGTACCGCCAATTATTTACTTACGTGATGTTCGCCAGTTGGATCATTTACGGAATGACAGCGGCGGCTGTGATGATCCTGCGCAAAAAGCAGCCGAATCTGCCGCGTCCGTATCGAACCATCGGATATCCGGCGGTCCCCATCCTCTTCGTGCTGGTGTCATTTCTTTTGGTACTATACACCGCGTTTGACGATCCGGTCGATTCCGCTAAAGGAATCGTTATAATTGTACTAGGACTGCCGTTCTATTTTTATTGGAAAACCCGACGAATTCGCCGGCAAATTTAGCGTTCTGTACCACTACACACCGCTAGGCGCTGTCCGTCTAAAATTCACCTGAAAAACGACTTTTCCTCTTGAAAATCAGCTTCAATAAGCGCGAAAATCAAAATGTAAGCGGGATGAGCATTTCCGATTCCCGCGGAAATTCGTTCGCGATTTTATTCGCGAACGCCGGGAGGGCTAAGAAAATGGATGTAACCAAAATCCTGGCGGAATTGAAGACAGAACGCGCGCAACTGGAGGAGGCCATTGTGACCCTGGAGCGTTTGGTCCGGGGGCAGCAGGGCAAGCGACGCGGCAGACCACCCGCCTGGTTAACAGCAACCGCTGCCGCGGTCGATGCACCAAGACGTCGCGGAAGGCCGCCGGGCAGCAAAAACAAACCAAAGGACCTTGGCGACAAGGACGTCGCCGTCGCGTAAAACCGGTCCTGACCGATGATGTGAGCCGGTGCCCCCGAACCGGCCTTCACATACGCTGGGGCGCTTCTCCCAGCTTCACCTTCACTTCCGCGTTACGGCCTCCGCGATAGACCATCAGCGACAAGTATTCGCCGCTGCGTTTCCGATTCATCACTTTCCGGAGAACATCCGCATTGTCGACCGCTTGTCCGTCCACGGCCACAATCAAGTCTCCGCCGATTCCCAGTTGATAGGTGCCGCCGACGATCACCACCCGCGTGGGACCGTGCAGTCCGGCGTCGTCCGCCGGGGAGCCGTTTTCCACGTTCTGAATTAAGAGGCCGCCCTTCGACGGCAGGCGCAGTTCCTCCGCCAGATCGCCCGAGATCCAGACTTCCTTGATGCCCAGCCATGGCACCGCTACGCGGCCGCGCGCCTGGAACTCTTCCAGCATCGTCTTGGCACGGTTGATCGGCATGGCGAACCCGATGCCGACGTTGCCCTGGCCGTAAATCGCGGTGTTGATGCCGATCACATTGCCGTGAGAATCGAGCAGCGGGCCGCCGCTATTGCCCGGGTTGATGGCAGCGTCGGTCTGGATCATGCCCCGCAAATCCTCGTCTTCGGTCGAAATGTCCCGGCCCAGCGAACTGACAATACCGGTCGTCAAGGTGCCGTCGAACCCGAACGGATTGCCGATCGCTTCCACTTTCTGCCCCACTACCAGGCCGTCGGAATCGCCCAGCCGCAGGGTCGGCAGCTTGCGTCCGGCATCGATCTTCACCAGCGCCAGATCATTGGATGAGTCGGTGCCGAGCACCCGCGCCTTGTGCACCGATTGATCGGTGAGCTTCACCGTCAACTGGCTGGCGCCCTTCACTACGTGGTAATTCGTCAGAATCTCGCCATCCGCGTTCAAAATGAACCCCGAGCCGGTGCCTTGTTGCGGATAAACCTGCAGAAACCAATTCTGCACATAAACCCGCGAGGTGATGTTCACCGTGGCTTCGCGCGCGGCCTTGTAGATTTCGATATTATTCTGCTCGTCCGGCGAGTAGGTATTCGTCGCGGCTGCCGCCGCCGGCTCGGTCCAGACGCCGCTCGGTTTCCTCTGCGGCAGCAGATGGCCGAAATTGTAATACCCGACGATGTAAACGGTCACCAGCGCGGTGGCCCACAGGAACAGTCGCAACGCTCTCATGATTCAAGTCTCCGTAATGCTTCGTAGACAGCCTGCGTTTGCCGCACGGTGTCCTCTTTTTCCCCCGATGTGTCTATGACGAAATCGGCGTATTTTCGTTTTTCCGCCAAAGGCATTTGCCGCCCGATTCTGGCGCGCACACCGGCCTCGGTGAGTCCGTCCCGCCGCAGCGCGCGCTCCACCTGCTGGTCTTCACGGCAGGTTACCAGGATGATCCGGTCAAAGCGCTTGTAACTGCCGGTCTCGATCAGAATCGCCGCTTCCACGACTGCTATCCCATGCGGCTCGCGCCTCGTAAAATCCGCGATCAGTTCTTCCTCCCGCCGCACCACCGGAGGATGCACCAATTCGTTCAATCGCGCCAGGCGATCGGGTAAACCGAAAACACGCTCGGCAAGACGCCCGCGGTCGATTTCTCCCTCGCCGCTCAGGATGTCCCGCCCGAATTCCTCGATCACCGCCGCGTATGCTTCTCCACCGGGAGACAATACCTGATGGCCTAATTCGTCTGCCTGAATGACGAAGCAGCCCAAATTCGCCAGCGTTTCGCCAACGAAACTCTTTCCGCTGGCGAGCCCCCCAGTGAGCCCTACTCTTAGCATATGCCTATCCGGCCAGCATACGCCTATCCGGGGGCTCGTTCGAGGCCGCGCTCCGCGGCGCTGACCGTATTCGCCATCAGCATCGCGATCGTGAGAGGCCCGACGCCGCCCGGAACCGGACTATACGCCGCGGCCTTTTCCGCTACGTCGATCGGGTCGACATCGCCTACCAGCAGGCTGCCTTTGGCATCGAAGGCCGCGAGTTTCTCCGCGGAATTCCGGAAAATCCGCGCCACATCCCCCCGGTCAGACAGGTAATTGGTGCCCACGTCGACTACCACTACGCCCGGCCTCAAATAGTCGCCGGTAATCATCGCGGCCTTCCCGATGGCGGCCACCAGAATATCGGCTTCGCGGCAGACCGCCGGAAGATCGGGTGTTCGCGAATGACAGATCGTCACCGTAGCGTGCTCGTGCAGGAGCAGCACCGCGACTGGCTTGCCGACGATATCGCTGCGGCCCACCACCACCGCCCTGCGGCCGGCGATCGGGATGCGGTAGCGCTTCAGCATCTCGATGATCCCCGCGGGCGTGCAGGCGCGCGGGCCGGGAAGCCCGGCGACCAGGTTCCCGACATTCATTGGGTGGAAGCCATCGACATCCTTGGCCGGGTCGACGGCCAGCAGAATGCGCTTGGAATCGACGTGCGGCGGCAGTGGGAGCTGCACCAGGATGCCATCGATCTCGGGACGCCCGTTGAGGTCGCCGACAAGATCGAGGAGTTCGCCGGTGGTAATCGAGTCCGGCGGCGTCACCGTTTCCGAGTGGATTCCCAGGCTGGTGCAGGCCTTCACCTTGTTGCGGACGTAAATCTCCGAGGCGGGATTGTGGCCCACCAGCACGACAGCCAGCCCGGGAGCCCGCCGGCGCGCGATGAGTTGTTCAACCCGCGGTTTCAATTCAGCATAGATTTCGTCGCGAACGCGGTTTCCATTCAGAATATCGGGCATCCAAAAGTCATTTTAGAACGCGAGCCCGGACTTCAGCCCGGCTGTGACCCACTCTCACTCAACGTGGCCCCGCGGGCAGGTACTCTTCGAAGAAGCTGTAGCGGAGCGTGTCGAGATGCACCGGGTCGGAGCCCTGGACGCCGTGGCGGCGGTTGGGGTACTCCATAAAATGGAATTGTTTGTTGAGCGCGATCAGGCGGTTCAATAAGCGCTGCGTCCCCTGGAAATGGACATTGTCGTCGCCGGTGCCGTGGATGATCAGCAGTTTCCCCTTCAATCCCTCCGCGAAACTGATGGGCGATCCATCGTGGTAGCCCTTGGCATTGTCGGCGGGCAGGCCCATGTAGCGCTCCTGATAGATGGAATCGTAGAGAGTCTGATCGGCTACGGGCGCGCCGGCGACTCCGACGGCATAGAGATCGGGATATCGGAACATGAGGTTGAGCGTCATCGATCCGCCGCCGCTCCAGCCGAACACTCCGACGCGGGTGAGATCGACATAAGGATGAAGCTTCGCCAGGCCGCGCAAGGCATCGGCCTGCTCCTGCGAGGCCAGCACGCCAACCGAACCATAGATGACTTTTCGCCAGTGCGTGCCCTTGGGCGCGGGCGTGCCGCTGTTGTCGAAGCTGGCGACCAGGTAGCCATCGTCCGCCAGCGCCGCCATCAGCATGCGATTGTTGCCGCCCCAGCTATCGTTGACGGTCGAAGAGGCCGGCTCGCCGTAGACCGTGATGATGATCGGGTACTTCCTGGACGGGTCGAACTTCGCAGGCCGGATCAGCCAGCCGTCGATGGTGGTGTCGTGGCCGACCGGGATGTGCACCATCTCCGTGCGGCCGGCGAGAACAGGCGCCACCTTCGCCTTCAACTCGGCATTGTCATTGAGCACGCGGACCACTTTGTGATCCGGCAAGCTGACCAGGTCCGACTGGCCGGGCGAATCGAACGTCGATACAGTGTGCATGGCCCAATGACAGTCGGGCGAGATGTTGTAGGTGTGCGTCCCCGGTTCGTTGGCCGGGGTGACGCGCTCGGTCCTGGCGCCATCGAGGCGCGCCCGATACAGGTACCGCTGCGTGGCGTTGTCCGGCGAGGCGATGAAGTACACCCAGCCGCCAGGCTCGTCAACCGCCGCCAGGGACACCATATCGAACGGGGCGTTGGTAACCAGGCGCGCATCGCCGGTCAGGGATATGGCGTAGAGATGGCGCCAGCCGTCCTTCTCACTGGTGAACAGCAGGCGCTTGCCGTTTTCAATCCAGCGCAGGTTGCGATTCACCTCCACCCAGCTATCGTTCTTGTCCTGGTACATCTGCCGCAAGTCGCCCGTGTCGGGGTTGGCGATGTAGACGGTGTTGGTGTTCTGCAGGCGATTCATGTGCTGCAGGATGATCTGGTTGTCGGGCATCCACTCCATGTGCGGGATATACGTGTTGCGCGGATCGCCAGGGGTTTTGAGCCACCGGGTGGCGCCGCCATCGGCGCTCACCACGCCCACGCGCACGGCCGAGTTGGTCTGACCCGGCTTGGGGTATTTATATTTGGTGATGATGGGATAGAGCTGATCGGTGTAATTGATCAGCGCGAATTCCGGGACGTTGCTCTGGTCGAACTGCCAGTAGGCTATCTTCTTGCCGTCGGGACTCCAGGAGAAGCAATCGATAAGGCCGAATTCCTCGTTGTTCACCCAATCCGACGTGCCGTCGATGATGTCGTCGCCGGCGTCCGTGGTGAGTTGCTTGACGGCGCCGCTCCGGATGTCTTCGACATAAAGGTTCCATTTGGGATCGGAACCCTTGACGGGATTGAGATCGCCAAGATAAGCGACGCGCGTGCCGTCCGGCGAGAACTTTGCCAGCATCAGACCACCGGTGGATTTGGCGCCGATGCGATGCCAGGAGTTGTCCGACCTGTCCAGCACCCAATAGTCGCCGGCCGTTTTACGGATCATGACGGTGTGCGAATTGGTGGCGAAGAGGAGCTTTTTGCCATCCGCTGAGGCGGCGCCGCCGAACAGCGCGCGGCTCATCCCGGGAGGCGTGTAGGAGGGTTCGGCGGGCAATGGAGACGGCGCGCCGGTCGCGGTATCGACTCGCTGGCCCTGCATGACGTATGCTTTGCCGCCATCGAGCCAGAGATTGCTGCCGCCACCCCCTCGGCCTCCGCGTCCGGCTCCGCGTCCACCGCCGCCACGTCCAGCGCCGCCGGCGAATTCGCCGGAATCGATCCGGCGCATCCAGTCCTGCATGTTCCGGGAGAGTTGAGCGCTGAGGGATATAGGGATGAGGAGGGCAATGCAAAGTCGTCGCATGACGGGAACAGTATATCTCCGGGCGGTTTGGCTTTGGCTTTATCGGTTGCTTCGAACTATCGGTTTCTTGGGTTCTTGCGCGGAAATTCATCGCGCCGCCTCATTCGTCAACTGGTGAGCGCTGGTCTGACGGGCGATGAGAAAGCCCGTAAAGGCGCCGTCACGGCGGGGTTTAGACGTTGGCGGGCGAGCCGGCCTTGATCATCGAAAGCACTTTGTCGTCGAATTCGAAGCCGGCGGTGCGCGGCTTATGGTTGCGCGTGTACCACCGGTAGGTTTCCTTCAGCCCGATTTCGAACGGCGTCAGCTTCATTTTGAACACCCGCGTCACCTTGCCGATGTTCATGGTGATGGGCGGCAGATCGTAATACTCGCCGAAGTAATACGGCTCCGTCATGGCATTACCGCCGGCCTGCTGGATGATGTCGCGGGGCACGCGGACCAGGTTCGGCTCGACGTTGGCGGCTTTGGCGAGTTTTTCCACCAGTTCCACCTGCGTCAACGGCTTGGGATCGCCGATATTGAACGCCTCGCCGACCGCGCGCGGTTCCGTCATCGCCCGGCGCATGGCCATCACCAGGTCGTTGACATACGCAAACTGCATCAGACGGTGGCCGTCGCCGGGGATGATGATGGGCCGTCCGGCGCGCAGGCGGTCCCAGAAGAACTGCTCGCGGTAGTAGTTGGTATTGGCGCCGTAAACGAAGGGCGGGCGGAACGTCACTACCGGCAAACCGCTCTGCAGATGCATGCGGAAGAGCATCCGCTCGGTGGTGGCCTTGTGGCGGACGTACGGATCCATGTGATAATCAGGCGCCAGCGGATCGCTTTCCTTGTGGTTCAGACCGTCGCCGTAGGTGGCCACGCTGGAAAGGAAAATATACCGGCTGAGCCGGTCTCCACAGGCGCGGACCGTCGCTTCCACCTGCGCCGCGGTGGTGCCGCGCTCGAAATCGTAAACATTGTCGAACACCACTTCGAAACGGCGGGTCGACAGGGCCTCGCGGACCTGATCGGCGTCGTTACGGTCGGCCATGATGTTCTCTACACGGCGTCCGAAATCGTGTTTCGGTTTGCGGTGCAGAATGGCGACCTCGTGGCCCTCTTTCAATAGCTCATCCACCAGCAGACGGCCAATAAAGAGAGTCCCACCAATGACCAGTACCTTCATATTCTCCCGGACAATAGAAGCACGCGCCGTCTCGGACGCTCTTGCCTCCCGGCGACGGGGCGTACTTCACACGATACAGCGGTTAGTCGTAATATTCCAGACCCAAATGCGTAATGAGGTCTTCCCCCCGCATCCAGCGCAGCGTGTTTTTCAGCTTCATCAACTGGATGAAGACGTCGTGCTCGGGGTAAACCTCGGGCGCGTGCATCGGGGCCTTGAAATAAAACGATAGCCATTCCTGCACGCCGCGCATGCCGGCCCGCTGCGCCAAATCCATGAACAGCACGATATCCAGAACCAGGGGCGCTGCCAGAATCGAGTCGCGGCACAGGAAATTGATCTTGATCTGCATCGGGTAGCCGAGCCACCCGAAAATGTCGATGTTATCCCAGCCTTCCTTGGCGTCGCCGCGGGGCGGGTAATATTCAATACGAACCTTGTGGTAGACGTCCTTATACAGGTCCGGGTAAAGCTGGTTTTGCAGAATGTATTCCAAGGCCGACGACTTGGTCACTTCCTTGGATCGGAAAGAGCCCGGATCGTCAAGGACTTCACCGTCGCGGTTGCCGAGAATATTGGTCGAAAACCAGCCGCTGACGCCGAGCAGGCGGGATTTCAGGCCGGGCGCCACCAGGGTCTTCATGAACGTCTGCCCGCTCTTGTAGTCTTTCCCGCACACCGGAAGGCCATTGGCGCGGGCCAGTTCCAGCAGCGCCGGCATATCGGTCGTCATATGCGGCGCGCCGTTGGCGTAGGGCACGCCCATTTTCAACGCGGCATAGGCATAAATCTGGCTGGGGGAAATCTCGGGATCGTCGTTCTGCAAACCGCATTCGAAGTTCTTCAGGCTGGAATGCACCGGAGCGGCTTCGTGGAAGACTTCGGTGGATCCGCACCAGATCATCACCGTGCGGCTGACGCCGGTACGCTTCTGGAACTGCCGGATGTCGTCCATGACGCGCTCGGCGTAATCCATTTTCGATCCGCCGGTCATGACGTTCGGACCGTGCAGGCGCTTGACGAAATTCTGATCGAAGACCGCCTTCATCGGTTGAATGGCCTTCAGCGGCTCCTGGAGTTTCTCCAGCAGGGGCATTTCCAGGACGCCCGCCTTGACCGCAGCCTCATAGGCGTTGTCCTCAAAGATGTCCCAGCAGGCGATTTCCAGATCTTCCATACTGGCCAACGGCACAAACTCGCGGATGGCGGGGCTCCGTCCTTCGGTCCGTTTCCCCAGGCGGACGGTTCCCAGTTGGGTCAACGACCCGATGGGCTTTCCCAGCCCGCGTTTGATGGCTTCCAGCCCGGCGATAAACGTCGTCGTCACCGCGCCCATACCGGGGATCAGGACTCCCAGTTTGCCTTGAGCGGGCGCAATTTGGACGTTGTCAGAATTGGGCAAAATCAGTTCTCCTTAGGTCGAATTGCTATAATACCAGCTTCATGCGAGACCGCGCGATGCCAGCCCTCACGACAATTGTCGTTGACGACGAGCAGTTGGCCTGCGACGAGTTGTCGTTCCTGCTACGCGATTTCCAGGAAGTGGATGTAATTGCAACAGGTTCCAACGGCTTGCAGGCAGTCGAGCTGATCCAGAAACTGGAGCCGGAACTGGTGTTTCTGGATGTTCACATGCCGGGTTTGGACGGCATTGGGGTCGTCCGCAAACTTCGCGAGAAAGACGTCGATCTTCCTCATTTCATTTTCGTTACTGCCTACGACCAATACGCGGTGGAGGCTTTCCGGCTGGAAGCTCTGGACTACCTGCTGAAACCGGTGGACAAAGGAAGACTGGGGGAGACGATCGAGCGGGCGCGGCGCGCGATCCAGGATAAAAAGGCGCCGGAAACAACCGCGCCGAAGCCGGGGCCGCCCGTGCCCACGGGGCCGCGCAGCCAGATCCTGGTGCGTTCGAACAACCGGCAGTTCATCGTGCATGCGAACGACGTGATTTATGCCACCATCGACAGCGGCCTGATCACTCTGGTGACCACGACGCTCGAAGGTCATTCCAACTACCGGACAATCGAGGACTTGCAGGCCAATCTGGACCCAGAGCGATTCTGGCGCGTGCACCGGTCGTTCCTGGTCAATGTGAATCACATCAAAGAGGTCGTGCCGTGGTTCAAGTCCAGCTACCAACTCCGCATGGACGATCGCAAGCACACCGAGGTGCCGGTGAGCCGGGTACAGACCCGGCGGCTGCGGGAATTGTTCAAGCTGTAGCGCGGATTTGGACGCCGTCCGACGCACGGTGCCCCAGCGGCCGTGCGATTTTATAGAATCTAAACAGGTTATTGCGCCTTCCCGACGCATCGTGCGTCCGAAAATGTTCTTTTGTGGGCTTGGCCGAGCGCAAACCGAGTCCGAGCTACGAACGAAAGAGGCGGGTTACAAACCTGCCGCAGATTGAAAATCTGCCCCCCCAAGACTCCAGGCCTCACACACCCAAGACTAAAACTTCACGACAATCGAGACTCTCCGGTTGCGCGGGCTGTAGGGGTCGTTCGGCTCGAGCGGCTTCTGATCGGCATAGCCGCGGACTTCCACCACGCGGTGGGGAGCCAGACCGAACTGGTGCAGGACGCGGCGTGCGGCATTGGCGCGATCGCTGGATAGCTCCCAATTGCTGTAGCCGCTGGAGGGAATGGCGTCGCGAAACGGGCGGGAATCGGTGTAGCCCTCGATGACCACGGGGTTGGGTAGTTTGTTGAGTTCGGCGGCCAGCAGCGCCAGCAGATGTTCGCCATCTCCGGTGGGAGTGGAACTGCCGTTGACGAAAAAGCGGCCCTGCTCGGTCTCGATCAGGTCGATCCGCAGGCCTTCACCGGTGACGGCGAAGCGGATGCCGTTGCGCATCCTCTGGAATTCCGGCGCCTGGCGAAGCGCCGCTTCAATGTGCTGGCGGATCTCGCTGACGCGAATCGGCAGAGACTCGCCGGAGTTGGCGGGGCCGGCGCCAACCTTACCCGCGTAGCCGCGCGGGTCCTTGAAGTAGCCGCTCACCGCCTGGCGCACGGCCGAGCCGGAATTCAGGAGCCAAAGCACAATGAAAAGCGCCATCAGCGCCGTCACGAAATCGGCGTAAGCGACTTTCCAGGCGCCGCTGCGGCGGCCACTGTCGGGGACCAGCCGCCGGAGCGGGGCGGGTTCAATCGCCGGACTTTGCGGGATCATCAATTTCGGCAACCGGAGCCTCCATTTCCAGGGATTGCGGCGCTTCTCCGGGGACGCGCGCCGGTGGGACTCGGGCCTCCCGCTTAAAGATCGCCTCCATTTCCACGAAAGAGGGCCGGAGTTCGCCTGGTATTGAGCGGCGCGCATACTCTACCGCGAGCATGGGTGCGGCGCCGCGCGCGAATGACACCAGCGCAATGCGCAGCACCTGTAACAGCTCGGTCTGGGCTTCATTGATATGATCGAGCCGCGATGCCGCCGGACCCACCACGCCGTAGCACAGCAGAATCCCGAGGAATGTGCCGACCAACGCCGCCGCGACCTTCTGGCCAACGGTTTCCGGCGCGCCGCCGATCGCTTGCATGGTGATCACAACGCCCAGGACGGCGGCAATAATGCCCAGACCGGGCAGCGAATCGGCGATGGAGTGGAGCGCGCTCACGGGCCCGCGCCGCGATCGCCTGCGGACTTCGATGTCGATATCCATGAGGTGATCCAGCTCGTTGGCGCTGGTGATACCGATGACCAGCATCCGCAGCGAATCGCACAGGAAATCCCGCGCATTTGCGTCTTTTAGAAATTCCGGGTAACGCTGAAAGATCGCACTTTTCCGGGGATTCTCCACATCCGGCTCCAGTTCGCCGATACCGATGCGTATGGCGAATTGGAAGACCTCGTAGAGCATGCGGAGGTGACGGAGAAAGGAAGTCCTGGAATATTGGGGAGGACAGAACAGAGTCCCTACGCCTTGCAGGATGCGTCGAAGCATGGACGGGGGGTTGGCGACCAGCAGAATTCCAAGCATGGCGCCGCCAACGATCACCACCTCCGCCGGCTGGAGGAGGACAAATGGATTTCCCCGCTCCAGTAGAAATCCTCCCAGAACCGACCCGAAAACAATCAGGACTCCGAGGATGGCGAGCAACGGAAGTCGCCCGAGCGGCGTAGCCATGAAGTAACCTTTTCGGCCCGGGCGGGTGAATCTTGAGTACTACAGGCCGATTTTGCGCAGGGCGGCCATCCATTCGTCGAACGAGATCACCGGAATGCGGACCTTGGCGGTCTCGCCCGCGGCAGGCTCGACAGCGATCGATTTCTCGTGCAAAGCCGCGATCAGTTCCGGGCTGCCCCACAGATCGCCGTCGAATCCTTCTATGGCGAAAATCCGGTAGCGGCCGGGGGCGAGAGACTCCACGGTGAATTTGCCGGTGTGATCCGGCGACACCCAATTTCCCGAAGCCTCATGGCGGGACTTGGCTTCGTCGATCCATACCACGGTCACGGCGAGCGTGGAGTTTTCCGGATGGTCGACCGAGCCTTCGATACGCGCCACGTCCCGGCTCATCACGGCTTCCACCTTTGAGGGCTCCGCCGAGCGAAGATCGAGGAGGGCATCGGACCGTGCTTTGCCGTCGATGACGAGGCTCTTGAGGTACAGGCCGTCGCCCGTCCCGCTCAGACGCCAGAGCCCCGCGGGGATATCCCAAAGTGTGAGATTTCCGCGGCCATCGAGTTCGGCGGGTTCTACTGTTCCGCTCTCGGTATCGAGAGCGTCGATGGAAAATGAGCCGGCGGCGGGGTGTCCATCCATCATGACCACAGGCCGGATGGTGTATGTCCGTTTCGGTTCGAGAACCAGGCCGGTGATATCGCTTTCCGTCAGGTCGAACGTGAATTGCGGACGCGAATCAATACTCAACCGGGCGGTGTAACGGTCGGCTTCCAGATTGTGAGCGGAAAATGTGCCGTCCGGTTGAATCGGGATTTCGGTTGAGTGCTTGGCGCTGCCCGGCCACAACGACAGTATGGCGCCATTACCCGGAGTGAGGTGGAGCGAATTCGACAGGCGGCCTGACAAGGCGCGCAGCGGAGTCGGCAGCAACGTCAGCACAAGATTCCCATGCTCCTCGCCGGGCTCGACGTAAACTGCGGCGGCATGAGCGAAATTGGGCGATCCCGAATAAAACGTCGCCGTGCGTACGGTTGGCGCCGGATTACCTCTTTCGTCGAGGATACTCCGCACGGCCCCGAGCGGCTCCGCGCTCAAGTAATACGTGCCGGAAGCCAGCCCCGAGAAGCGAAACATACCGCGATCGTCGCTCGTGGTCATGGTCACCGTGTCCGAATCCCACCCTTTGTCCCAGATCTTCCGTAACAATTCGACACGGAAGTTTTCGACCGGTTCTCCGCCGGCGTCGACGATCATCCCGCCGATTGACGCGGGACGCTGCAATTTCAGCGTCAGAGGCGAAATGGCGGCGTCATCGGCGATGTGGAAGCTGGCGCCCTGATCGCGTCCCGGGCGCGCGCCATAGACTTGCTGGAGGTAGCCGGGGGCCACTGCCATCACCGAGTAGCTGCCTGCGTCCAGCCGCTCAAAACAAAACTGCCCTTGCGCGCCGGAAAGGCGCAGGATGGCGGCTTTGTGCCAATCGTCCGGCTTGGCGAAAACCTCTGCCTTGTCGATGGAGCGAGACGTGGAGGCGTCGACTACGGTGCCTTGAATCAGACACGCGGCGGCGAGCGGCGGCGCAACGAGCAGTACGGCCAGCGCCAGCCTCATCGCGGCACCTGTGCGATGGCGCGCCGGATTTCGGAATCGGCGATCGGCGGGACCTGCACCTTCACTCGATCCGGCTTCGACATATCCACCGGCGTTCCGCTGCCGGAGATGGCGCGGACGAAGTCGCGGTTCTGCCAGAGTCCGTCGTCTTTAAACGTGGTGACGAAGACGGCGTACTTGCCGGGCGGGACGTAGTCAAACTCGAATCCGAAGTCGTCGATGTCCTCGACGCGGCTGCTGATGTTGCCGGTTTCGGTCTCCGTGGGAATCAGCACAGCGTAGAGCGGCGCGCCGGGCAGCGGCGGCGGATCGCCGGGCAACAGTTCAGGCCAGTGGACGGTTCCCGAAACCTGTCCCGCCGCGGAGCCTAGAATGATTTCGAGTTTGCCCGGCGACCCGCGGCTGTAATCGAGATTGCCCGCGGAGGCCTCGCGGCCATCGATGAGCACCGATTTGATATAGGCGTTGTATCCCCGTTCCAAGGTCAGCGCATAGTGGCCGGGCATTACGCCGCTCTTTGACGAAAACGTCCCGTCCGCCGCTATCGGCATGACGCCGCCGCTGTGGAACTGGAAGTAATCGAGCATATCGAATTGCAAGGACAGCTTGGAGATCCCCACCGAGGGCTCTCCATCGAACCGCGCTGCGCCTTCGATTCGCGGCCCAGGCGCCGCCGCCAGCTTGAGGCCGCTGACATCGTGGTCGGTTACGTCAACGGCGCTGCGGCCGGTGAGGTTGGTTTGGATCGGCTCAACCTCGATCCAGTAGCTGCCGGGTTCTACGCCCGGAAGATCGAACGTGCCATCCTTGTCGACTAAAGTGCCGATCGGGTGACCTTGTATGCGATCGAGACTGCGCTTTCCGAGGTAAAGATAGCGGGCGGCGCCAACGCCTTGAATTCTGCCGCGGATGTGGTACACCACGGCGTCGGGCAGTTTGAAATCCATGCCACCCAGTTGCTGCCCCGGCTTCAGCGAAATCAGCTCGGCCGACGCGACGCCCGGCGCATTCGGGTAGAACACCATCGCCACGTGCTTTTCGGGTCCGCCGGGTTCGGTGGAAAATGTTCGCGGCGAAGCCTCGCGATGGGCGGCGAGGAAACAATCGCCCGCCGGCGCGGTCATGCGGAACTCGCCGTGATCGCCCGTCTCGGCCGATCCGGCCAACTGGTACAGGCGCGCACCATTTTGCCAGAATTCAACGATGCGCCATACCGAGGCGCCCGGCATGGGGTCGCCGGCGGAATTGGTTACGTGCCCGGTGACAACCGCTTCCGGATCGAGCGCGGCCATCGCACCGCCGATTTCCTGCCCGGCCTGGATGCTCACGATGGAATTCGTCTGACCCGGCTTGAGCGCGACAGCCCGGGCGGGTGTATAGCCGCGATGGGTAATCTCAAGTTGGTACTCGCCCGGCTTGACGGCTTCGAACCGGAACGTACCGTCGGCATCGGTGGTTGCGGAGTAGGATGGATTCGCCTTGAGATGGATCGATGCCTTCACGATGGGCTGGCGTGTCGTGGAATCGACAACCGTACCCGAAAAAACGCCCGTGGTTTTGGCCGGTTGCGCCACCACGATAGCGGCGCATAAGCCCGCGAGCACACCAGCACGCCCCAACATCGCTGCCAGTGTATTCCATCGGCGGCGTGAAAGTCGGTGACAGGTGTGCCGCGTTACAGTGGCTCGTGAAGTGCTGTCTTACTTTTGGTATGTTCGGGCGACGTATTACACTTTTCAAATTGTTCGGCTTCGAGATACGGCTGGACGCCAGTTGGGTGGTGATCGCGGCGCTGGTCACCTGGTCGTTGGCGGCCGCGATATTTCCCAGTGAGTATCGTGGTCTGGCGGCGTCATCCTACTGGTGGATGGGAGCGGTGGGAGCGC
>Ga0335078_10006733_pt1 | contig 17012 bp, 13 predicted proteins | sample Lox_Sample_32_FD_206711 | JGI IMG/M metagenome (GOLD analysis project Ga0335078, IMG submission 206711) | Soil microbial communities from Loxahatchee National Wildlife Refuge, Florida, United States - Lox_Sample_3.2 | ecosystem: Environmental > Terrestrial > Soil > Wetlands | place: USA... | reverse complement strand
GCTCATGAGCTTGATTCCCGCCGCCATTGGGGCCGTGTCCTTTGTTCTGGTGCTCTTCTATCCTCTCAATGAAAGGAAACTCGGGGAAATGGCGGCCGATTTGCGGGCCCGCCGCGCGGGCCTTTCGGCGGCGGCGGTCTGAGCCACGCCGCGGAGCGACGGCGGACGGCCGGCGGATCGCCGGCAGCGCCGTGCCCCCCGCTGCGCCAAGGCCGGCCGGCGCCGCCGCCGGACCGGTCTTTCCCGTCAAGACTTCGGTGCCCGCCTTGGGGATTCCGAAGGCGGCAAGCGGGCTGTGCTGATCAGGACTTGGGGCGTGATTCAAAAAATGTCATTGCGAGGAGCAACGCGACGAAGCAATCCAGCTTGGGATTCCAGGAGCCAATCTGGATCGCCGCAGCCCGTTCTGCTGGCCAGCAGAACCGGCCTCGCGATGACAAGGCATTTTGAAAACACGCCTCAGTCGATAAGCAGCGCTCACCCCCTATGAAAACGACCGCCCTACTCGTCACAGCCAAGGACCAGGTCGAACTGGTCGAGGCCGTGGTGCCCGAACCGGGTCCCGGAGAGGTCCTCATCGAAGCGCTCTACACGGCGATCAGCCCCGGAACCGAACTGCGGTGCCTCGCCGGCCAACAGGTTCGTCTCGGGTTCCCGTTTATCCCGGGCTACTCCATGGTCGGCCGCATTGCCAGGGGCGCTGCCGGTGTGGCGCTCGGCGAGGGCGACCTGGTGTTTTGCCTCGGCACGGAAAAGGCCGACCGGCCCTTGGGCTGGGGCGCGCACCTCGGCCATGCGGTGCGGCGCGCGGCCGGCGTTTTTCCGCTGCCCGCGGGGATGGATCCGATCGCCGCGACCCTGGCCAAGCTGGCCGCCATCGCGTACCGCGGCGTGCGGGTGGCCCGGACGCTCCCGCACGATCAGGTTGCCGTGGTTGGCCTTGGGCCGATCGGCCAACTGGCCGCCCGCCTGCACGGAATCACCGGCGCCCGCGTGGTTGCGGCCGACACGAGGCCGGACCGGGTCGAACTTGCCCGTGCCGCCGGCATTGAGGCCGTGGTGCCGCAGAACGGGCTCGTCGCCGCATTTGGCGACCTGCAACCCGGAGGGGCCGACGTGGTCGTGGACTCGACCGGCGCGCCGCCGGTGTTGTCGCAATCGGTGCAGCTGGCAAAACGCAAGCCGTGGGACGACTCCCTGACCGAGCCCACCCGCCTCGTGGTTCAGGGAAGCTATGCCGCCGATGTGGCCTTCGACTATCACGAGGCGTTCTACCGGGAGTTGGTCGTCCATTTTCCCCGTGATCACGGGACCCAGGATCTCCACACGGCGCTGCGGCTCATCGCGCGCGGCCGGTTACAGACACGCGATCTGGTCAGTCGCGTCTGCGCTCCGCAAGAGGCCCCGGGCGTCTACGCGGCGCTGCGCGCCGCCCAGGCGGGCCTGCTGACCGCTGTTTTTGCCTGGAAGTGATGTGCTGATTCCGCGGCGGCCGCGAACCGAAGCGGGGCCGTTTCTGGCGCCGGGGGCTTTTGCCACCGGGCAGATTCACGATCAGTGAAGATCCGAGGCGGGGGCAGCGACGCGGCGGGTCACGCGGGGATCCCAGGCGCGACCTTGATATTCCCGCGCTCCCGCCACCCAGGGCGTGCGGTAGCGCGTGAGCGCGCCGGCCGCGGCGTGATCCAGGACGAACTGCACGTGTTCATGTTCCTGGAGAAAGGAAGCCGGCACCTGCGCCGTGATTTCGCCTTCGACCGCGGCGCGCACGGGACCGGCCTTGTGCCGCCCCCAGGCCATGAGCACGATGCGGCGCGCCTCGAGGATGGTGCCGATTCCCATCGTGATCGCGCAGCGGGGCGTGTGTTCCTCGCCGCCAAAGTCGCCCGCCGCGTCCCGCCGGGTGAGCGGGTCGAGCGTGACCAGGCGCGTGCGTGAGCCGCGGGCGCTGCCGGGTTCGTTGAAGCCGATGTGACCGTTGCGACCGATCCCCAGCATTTGGAAATCGATGCCGCCGGCCGCGCGGATCTTTTCCTCGTATTCGCGGCAGTGGGCGTCGACCGCCGCGTCCGGGACCGAGCCGTCAAGCAGGTGGATCTGGGGCTCCGGCAAATCGATGTGGTCGAAGAGGTGCCGCCGCATGAACCAGCCATAGCTCTGGGGATGATCGGCGGGGAGCCCGCGATATTCGTCGAGATTGAAGGTGATGACGTTGGTGAAGCTCAGGCGCTCCTCGCGGTGCAATCGCACGAGCTCGGCGTAGAAACTCACCGGCGTGGAACCGGTGGCCAGTCCCAGCACGACCGTGCGGCCTTCGCCCCGGCGGGCGCGAATCAACCCGGCGACCTCCGCGGCTGCCGCGCACGAGGCCGCCGGGCTGTGCGCGAAGACCGCCAGCGGCACGTGTTCGAACCGGGCGGGGAGGAGGGTGTTTTCTGCCAGCATGACGGACGACGGAGCGATCCCAAGGCCGAGCCCCGATGATAGACTTGCCGCGTGCGTTAAAAAATGGCAGGAATGTCGAGGTATTTAACAAAAATGACAGCTTTCTCCCGGGGGCACGGGCCGTCACTGGAACGCATCGTCGCATTGCTGCCATCCCCCGCCCAGCCGTTGCACGGCCGGCGGGCCAAGCCGCTTACCTTCCCCGATAACATCATTTGTTTTCGCCGCTGTCGGGCGGCCGACCTCAATCATCCGGAACGCGGGCGTGCGTTGCATCATCGTTTTGTGCTGATCCTCGCCTTGGCCACGGACGTCACGGTCTGCGTCGATGATCGCACCTTGCGCCTGCATGCGGACGAGGGGCTCTTGGTGTTCCCGTTTCAGTTCCACCATTACATGGATCCGGGCCGGCCGGAGCTGGATTGGCTGTTTGTGACCTTCGAACAGACCGATGCGGAAGTGCTGCAAGCGCTCCGCTTCCGGCCCTTTGCCATCACCCCGACCATCCGCCGGCTGGCCGGCGAACTCGTCACGGCCTATCTATCCGCAGACGGGACGGACGTGGCCCCGCTGCTGCTTGCCCTGCTCTTGGCGCGGGCCCGGCAGTCGGAGCCCGCCCGCCGCCGCGCTTATTTGCCGGCCGGCGCCCTCGGTCTTGTCCCCCGCGTCAACCAGCTCGCGCTCCGCAAGGGCGAGTTGGTGGGCGCAAAAGAGATTGCGCGCACGCTGGGCATCAGCGTGAGCCATTTGCGTTCGCGGTTCCGTGCCTCGTGCGGTGTCAGCCTGGGCCGGCACCTGCGGCGGCTGCGTTTGGAGAAGGCCTGCGGCTTGCTCCGCTTGAGTCAAAACCGGGTGACCGAGATTGCGGAGCTCTGCGGATTCGCATCGATCTACAGCTTTAGCCGGACGTTTCATGCCGCTTACGGCGTGTCGCCGCTCGCCTACCGGCGCGGGGACCGGCCCCACCACCGGGTCCACCATTGAGCCGAAGGCAATCCGGCTCCGGGTGTCATGGCTTCCATCTTTTTGCGGGGAAGTCACACTGCCCGGAGTAGGCGCCACGGCGGGGGAATATCAAGCCGATCACTGTGCATTGCGTTGCGCGCCGTTACGATCGATTCCAGGTCGCCGTCTGGATCAAAGACCGGGAGATCCGCAAGACCGCCCACGCGGAGACAGAGGCCCCCTTAAGAACCGCCTCAAGGTTGAAGCCTAAAACCGCCACCGCGAGCCCAGTGGCTGCCAACCCGGCTCGCCGAACCCGCCGGGACTCCCGTGGTTCGCTCCTGCGTTAGGGCGAGACGAGGTTGCCAAGGGTGATCCGGGCGGTGGATTCGATCGGCTTGCCGGCATCCAGCGCCGGCTTGAATCGGAGCGCCTTTAGCGCCGATTCGAGCGCCGGATCTCGCAACGGCAGCTGGCCGGCTGCGTCGCTGAACGCTTTGGCCACCCGGCCGTCCTTGGCCACGCGCACATAACAGGTCTCGTTGAGCTGGGCCGGCGTAAGCGACGGGCGCAAATCCCGGGTGAACGTCGCCGGCGCGGCCGGCAGTGTGCGCCCCGGGTTGGCGCCGATGTATTCGATAACCTGGAAATCCAGCGCTTCCTCGTCCGTGAGCGGGACGCGCTTGCGCGAGAGGCTGGTCGCCAGCTCCCCGCCGCGGTCGTAGATATGCACCTCGCAACCTTCGAGGATATAGCCGGGCGGCAATCCGCCTTGGTAGACGGTCACTTTCCTCGGCACGCCGGCGGTCATCGGGCGCAGGGATTCCAGGTAGACCAATTTTCGCACCTGCCCGGGCTTGCTGCCGCGCTCCCGGATCAGCGCGATGACCGCGTAATATGGCTTCGCCAGATCCTTTTCCGGCGTTATCTTGAACGAGCAGCGGATCGCGTCGAACGACTGGCCCCCCTCTCGTTTGTTGGCTTCCGCGCCAATGTCGTAAGTCTGACTCGGGTTTTCATAGGCCTGCGCCACGGCCGCATTGCCCTGAGCTGCGATTCCCTGGGCTTGTCCCAAGGCTGCCGCCGCCTCCCCCGCTATATCGGGGTTCCCCGCGTTGGCGGCCGCAAAGACGGCCGCTCCCATCACCCCCGCGTTTGCGTTCGCCGCTTGGATGCGGGCGAAATCGGCCTCCGCGTACTGCTCGTTCGCCAGGCTGACGACCTGGGAAAGCTGCTGGAACGGATCCGCCCCGGAGGTGTAAGCGCGCTCGGTTTTCAAATCGCTGATCGCCACGCTCGTGGCGGCGATTTTCAGGGACTCGTTGATTTGGAGCCTCGTGCTTGGCCCCAGCGGCACATTCACCGGCTGGCCGCCGGGTTTGATCACGAGCGCATTCCCGGTGACATCCTCCACCGGATGGAACACCTTGTCCTTTTCCACGGCAATATCAGCGCCAATGAAGAGCACGTGCGTCTTCGGCGGACTGTTCCCGGGGCCGCTGGCGTCGGCGGTCGGGGGTTGCGAGCTGGCGGCGGCCGCCCCGGCTGCCGGTGGGAACGAGATGAAACTCAAGGCGACGAGCAAGCCCGCGCGCGGAACTGATGATATGGTCTGGTTCATGGATAGCGGAAGTTAAGGGTCATTTTTCGCGCTTGCTGGTTGGTTCCCAACCATCACTCGGTCTTCCAAGGGTCGCCCGGATCGGCCTCGCTGCGGGCGAGGGTTCTTACGCGCGCAAGATAGTCGGAGATGGTGTCGGTTTTCTCGATGCTGAGGGCCTTCTCCAGGTATTCGGCGGATTTAGCAAAGTGCCGGTTCATCACTTCGATGTTCGCGAGCTCCAGGCTCGCTTGGTATGTGGCGTCAGGAATCCGATAGGCCGCCTCGAAGGCCACCGTTGCCCGCGGCACGTTTCCCTCCTCGAGGTAGGTGCGCCCAAGCGTGAGCAGCCCGTTCCCATCGAGCGGCGCGATGGCGAGCAGGGCCTCAATCTGCTGACGTGCCTCCGGCCAGCGTTTGCGTGCCATCGCCAGATCCGCCCGGGTCTGCAGCAGCATGATGCGCGCCGCGGGAGTGAGTTCGCCCGTGACCGCCGCGAGAGTCTGCTCGGCGTCCGGAAGCCGCTCGGCGGCGATGAGGACGCGCGCGAATTGCAGCAACTTTTCCGCCCCGCGCGCGGGTTCGGTGCCCTGGACCTTCTCGTACACCGCAATCGCCTGCTCCGTGAGATTTTGCTCGGCATAAAGATCCCCGAGCAACGTCAGCGCTTCCGGCCCCGCGGCCCCGGCCGCCGCCGCTTCCTCGAGCACCACCATGGCCTCCACCTTGCGCCGCTCCGCCAGGAGGATGCCGGCATAATCAAGCCAATAACGCGTCTCGGCGGGTTTGGCCTTGATCAAGCTCCTGATCAGGGGCTCGGCCCGGCCATATTGCTTTCCACCGATGTAGATTCGCAGGAGGCCTTCCTTCCAATCGGTGTTTACCGGGTCGCCGCTCACCGCCTGCAGGTAAGCCATTTCAGCAGACACGGTATCGCCCGTCTTTTCCAGACAGTAGCCCAGGAGGCCGAAGTTGACCGGGTCTCGATCGCCGAGCACGACGGCCTGTGACAGGCACGGCAGCGCATCGGCGTACCGGCCGCTGGTGTAGTAGAGCACGCCGAGATTGCTCCAGGCGCGGAGAAAGTTCGGGTAACGCTTCACCGCATTGCGGTAGCACTTCTCGGCCGTTTCTGGTTGATTCGCCGCATAGTAGGCGTTGCCCAGGATGAATTCGAAAGCGGGGCTGGGCGGCTCCTTTTCGTTCACCATTGCCTCGAGCATCTTCACCGCGAGATCCACGTTGGTCGTCAACATGATGGTGACTTTTTCATAGATGGCGTACTCCTCGGCGGTCATCTCCGGCTCGCGCTCCTTGAGGAACGAATTCGATTCGTTGATAATGCGTTTTGGATCGAGCTCGGGGGGATGCTCCGCATGCTCCGGCGCCGTATTGATGCTCTTGAGCAGGTTGAACAACCCGCCGTCCATGTCACCGTCGGCGAGGCACGGCGGCACGAGCGAAAGGGCGAAAACCAGGAGCAGCGGCGAGAGTTTCATCGGGTGTCGAAAGGAGAGCCCCCGGGCAGGTCGATGCGAATGGCCTGTTCGGCGAGACACCGCACCTTTTTGCCTCGGCGGATGGCCGGCGAGAACAGCCACTGGTCTTTCACCGTCTGCGCCACCAGACCGTCAAAGGCGGGTTTGCCCGAGGACTTCATGACCTGCGTGCTTGCGGCGCGACCGTCCGTATCGATGACGAGCAGGAGCGTCACGCGCAACATCGACGCCGCCCCGAACAGCGCGGTCGGCACCTTGGGCGCCACGCGGACCACCGCGTGAGGCCGTTCATCGACTTCGGTTTGCTGATAAACGCGGTGGAAGTCGAAGCCGACCTCCGTGTTGGGTCTGAAATCGGTGTGGAAGCCGAGATCGACCATCGCATTGGGCGGGATGCGCGCGCTGGGAATCAGCGCTTCCAAATCCGACGGCACCACCGCGACTTTGACCGGGCTGTCTGACGCCTCCACGTCGATGCCCACCAGAGGCATCAGCTCCTGGGGCGCCTGCACGGCTTCGGCGACCTTCGGCGGCGAAGGCGGCGGCTCGAATGGAATCGACACGACGGGCATATCCTCGATCTCAACCGCGGGCGCCTGCCCCCCGACGTCCTCGACGTGCGCGAGGGCAAAGAACAGCAGGAAGGTGAAAGCCAGCCCGGCGCCCCAGAAGGCCGCTTCCTCCCGGATGGCCGCCCCCCTCGCAAAGGGATCAGAAATGGCCGCCAGCAGTTTCATCGGCGCCCTTCAATTCGCCCGGGCCGTGGCGAATTCGACGTGTTGGATTCCCGATCGTTTTGCCTCCGTGTAAACGGCCGCGAAAACGCCCAGGCTCGCCGCGCGATCGCCGCGAATGATCACGACGGGCGAACGGCCGATCGCCGCCTGCTTCAGGACCGAGGCGACCTGGTCCGTGCGGATCTCCTGTCCATCGAAATAGACGCGGTTGTCCGACGTGATCGCGATCAGCAGCGCGGTCTGCTCCACGCTGGTGATGCCGGCCACATCCGGTTTCTGCACCTCGACGCCCGGATCGTTCACAAACGCGCTGCTGATCATCAGGAAGATCACCAGGACCATCATGCAGTCGACCATGGGTACCACGTCGATGTGCGTGGTCTCGAACCGCCGGTGCCCGTCGCTTTTCCCGATCACGGAGATCCCTCCGCTTCGTCTCGTTGGATCCGGTTCAGCTGCCGCACGCGCTTCTGCATCTCGCGGTGGGCGAGCCAGACGAACAGCAGCGCCGGCAGGGCGACCAACAGCCCGGATTCGGTGGCCACGAGCACTTCGGAAATGCCGCGGGCAAGCCCTTCCATCGACTTGTCGCCCACCTTCGCTGCCAGACTGTCGAACGTCTTCATCATGCCGCTCACGGTGCCAAGCAGACCCAGCAGGGGCGCCGCCGCGATCATGGCCCCGAGTGCAATCCGCTGCTGGCGGACCAAGTCACCAATCTCCTGCTGCATCTGCCGCGCGTCGGACGCCGGGATGACCGCCGCCGTCCGAATGGGCGGCGGCTGGACGCCCATCCGGCGCAACGAATACAGCAGCTTGAAACACCGCGAATACAACACGACCGAAAGCGCCATGATGGCCACGATCGCGGGGCCGCCTTTTCGGACAAGCTCGAGCATGGGACTCATGCGGGAATCGACGTGTCGGAGGCGTTGCGCGCCCGGGCCTGCGCAACCCCCATAGCTGTGGTGAACTGCAGGGCGTAGCGTTCGAGCAGGGACAGATTCTTGTGGATGCGTTGCGCGAGGAAGCCGTGGGCGACGAGCGTCGGAATCGCGACGGCGAGGCCGAGCTCGGTGGAGACGAGCACCTCGGAGATGCCGCTCGATAGTTTCCCCGCGTTGCCCGTGCCAAACACCGTGATCAGCGCAAATGTCTTTACCAATCCAACGACGGTGCCCAGCAGGCCCATGAGCGGGGACGCGACGGCGATCACGGCGAGCAGGGGCAGGCGGCGCTCGTAATGCAGCCGCTGTTCCAACAGCACGGCCTGCAGGCGCTCCTCCAGGATCGTCTTGGGCTGGGCGGCGGACTGCAGGCCGACCGAAAACAACTCGCGGGTCGTGCGCTTCAGCGTCTTGACCATCATCTCGGCCTCGGCGGTGTTCCCGCTCGCGACCGTGTTCAGAAACGCTTCCACCGTCGCCGGTGAATCCACGCCCATCCGCGCGAGATCCCGCATCTTTTGCAGAATCATGACGGCCGCCAGAACGCCGACGATCACGATCGCCATCGCCACCGCTCCACCTTTTTGCACATGCTGCCAAAACGTTCCCCTGGTTTCGTCCAGACGCAGCGCCTTGCCGCCCGAGGCATCGGCCAGGACCAACGCCGGCCGGCCGGAGAAGAACGCCGCGGCGTCCGGCGCCTTCCAGGCAGCCAGCGGATAGCTGATGGGATACCGCGCGCCTTCGCGGGGCCGCACCGTCCCGACGGGGCCACCCTCCGCGGGCAGGAAATAGGTCTCCGGCCCCACGAACGCGAAGGTGCCCTTCAGCACTTGACTCGTGTCCGCCATCATGGCCTTGCCCTCCGCCCGATAACCGCCCAGGGCCTGCTCCGTGCGCGCCAGCAGAAAGTCGGCGATGTCCATGGCGCTGCGCCCGCTCGCGCCCGCCGCCGAAGCGCCGTCGAGCTGCTTTTGCAGCGCCGTCACCTGATCGGCCACCCCTTGGTCCTCGCCCGGCGCCAGCGCGTCGGTGGCGGCCTTCAGGCCGTCGTGCGCCAGCGTGTCGGCATAGGTCGTCGTCCGGCGGCTCGCATCCAGCTCTTGCAGCAATTTCTGACGCACCTCGGCGGAGTTCTCCTGCTGCGTCTCGAGGCGCGTGTTTTCGCTTTCGGCGGCCACCATGCGGTCCTCGGCGGCGCGCATTTGCTGCAGGAGCGGCGCTTTCTCCTCGGCGATGCGCGCGCGCGTCCGGTTCAACGCCTCCGCCGCGAGAACGGCCCGCTGACGATACTCCGCGGCGGCCGTCTTCATCGATTCCTCAAAAGTCGGCGCACCCTGGGCCACCCCGAGAATCGGCAGCAGCGCGAGCACCCATTGGACCCATGTTTTCATGTGCCTAGTGCCCGGATGGGGCGGGGAGCGAACGCGTCACGACGGCGGGAACCGCCACGTAGGTTGGATCCGTCTGGTCATTGGCAATCGCGATGAGTCTTACCACCCCGGCGAACGCCTCCGGCCTGGCTTCCCACCGCCAACCGGCCGGCCCGGGCGAGCCGAGCCATGCCTTCCGGGCGACCCGATCCACGGCATAGCCGTGGCTCAGCCCCCAATAGATCACGGGCAGCGATTTTTCCGGCGGCTCGCCCTCGAGCGAAAGCACGTCCTCGCCGACGGTGACGATCCGATTGAATTGCGCGCAACGGTTCAGCACGTTCATGGCCTGCTGCATGCGTTCGCCCACCGGCACCCCGGTGTCCGCCAGCGTGCGATAGGACATCTCCAATGCGTCCGAGAGATGCGGCGGCAGGCTCGGCCGGAGGGAGAGCAACTTCGTGCTCAACGCGTTCAATCGAATCTCGAATGTCCTGACATCCTCATTTGCGCTCTGGATCTTGGCGCGAATGGCGTCGAGGTCCTCGCGGTCTCGGGCGGTTTTCGCCTTCGTCAGGTCCCTCTTTTCCTCCAGCGCCGCCGCCCGCTCCTGGAGCGCGCGCACCAGGGACTCGAGCAACTCGTGCTGTGAGCGCCATTCCGTTGCCAGACGCGCGTCCTCGATCTCAAGCTCCACGAATTCCCGCGCCGACTTATCCGCCTCCTCGAGCGCATCGGCAGCGCGAACCGACGGCGCGGCCAAAACAAGCAGGATTGTCAAAAGCCGAATGCCGGGGCTGGTTCGACGTAGCATTTCCTCTGGATTTGAGCTGCTTAAACACATTGTGGGAAATGCACCGGCATGAACAAGCGCGTTTTTACGCACACTGGAGCTCCCGGGCCCGTCGACCAGGCGCCCACGGGGGGAAGCGGCCCGGGTTCAAACGCGCATTCCTGTCCGATTCCGGTCGGAAATCGTGCCGCTCGGTGCGCACTCCTGCCGTGAGTCGGCATGTTGGCCTTGGCCGTTTTCAGAGGAGTAACGCACAAGAGACGTCGCTGGCGGCGCTTGTCCCAGCGCCGCAAATCGATTTTGATTTCCTCGGTCCGCGCCAGCCTTCGCCCTTTGGGCTGCGGCTGGCAGGCCAGCCCCGGCAAATAAGGGGTTTACGCCCAATGGCAATGCGCCGACGAATCATGACCATGAACCGCACGTCCCTTGTCCTCACGTCCGCCGCGATCATCTGCGGCCTCCTCGCCACCTGGGTCGACTTCCACGCCACGGAAGTCCAGGCCACGCTGCTCGTTTTCGTGGTCACCAGCTTTGTGCTCGGTTTTTCCGGCCCGAGGGGCGCCTGGCGCTGGGCGTTGCTGGTGGCGGTGTGGCTGCCGGCGGCTCAGGTCGCGGCCTTCGCTCTCCGCCAGACGGGGACGGCAACGGGGCATCCGTACTGGTCGCGGCTGGCGATCCTGCTCCCGGCGCTCGCCGCGTGCATGGCCGGCGCGTACGCCGGCGCGCTGATTCGCTCGGCGATGCACCGAATCACGCATCATCCGGGTGCGGGTTCCACCCCGGCGTGACGCGTCACGCCGGCCGGCGGGCGACCATGATCGTGATGTCGTCCGACGGCGCGCGGCCGCGCACGCACGTCTTCACGTCGGCCATCACGCCCCCGACCACGGCGTGCGCATGCCCTTCCGCGCCCGAGCCCCCAGCAAAAGGAGCGCGAGGACAAACCAAGCCTCCATGGCGCCGCCCCCGCCTCCGCCGCCCGCGCTGCTGGCACCACCAGACGACCCGGACGAGGCGGCATTCACGGTGAGCGTCGCCGTGTTGCTGGTGACGCTACCAGCGACGTTCGTCACCGTGACGGTGTAATTGCCGGCGTTGGCCGACTGAACGTTGGTCAGGGTGAGCGTGCTGCCGGTGCCGCCGCTGATGGCGCCGCCGTTGAAGAACCACTGGTCAGTGGGTGCGGGTTTGCCACCGGCCGTGACGGAGAAGGTGACATTCGATCCGATCGTGGCGGTCTGACTCTGCGGCTGCTGCGTGATCGACGGAGCGGTCGGGGTCACGGCGAGCCGGATGGTATCGTTGCTCGCGTCCGCGACGTAGATATCGCCGGAACCGTCCACCGCGACCCCGGTCGGGAAATCGAAGCGCGCGGCGGTGCCGACTCCATCGGCGCTGCCGCTGAATCCGGCCAGGCCGGCCAGGGTGCTGACCGCTCCAGCGGGTGCGACTTCCCGCAGGGTGTGATTGTCCGTATCCGCGACGTAGAGATTGCCCTGGGTATCGACCGCGACGCCGGAGGGGTAATGGAACTCTGCCTGGCTGTCGGCTCCGTCGGCGCTGCCGGCGATTGCCGACTGTCCCGCCACGGTCGTCACACCACCGGTCGCGGTGGCAATCTCGCGAATGGCGTTATTGTTGGTGTCGGCCACGAAGAGATTGCCGGAGGCATCCAGGGCCAATCCCTGGGGTCCATGGAATCGGGCGGCGGAGGCGGTGCCGTCAGCAAAACCGTTGGCTCCCGCCGCGCCCGCGAGGGTGGTGACCGCGCCGGCCGCCGTCACCTTGCGGATGGTGTGGTTCAGCGTGTCGGCGACATAAAGGTTTCCCGTCGCATCGGCGACGATGCCGGAGGGGCCGGCGAAACTGGCGGCGGAGCCGGTGCCGTCGTTGCTGCCGCTGACTCCCGCCCGGCCGGCGAGGGTGGAGACGACCCCGGCTGAGTTCACCTTCCGAATCTCGTTGTTGTCGGTGTCGGCTACGTAGACGTTGCCGGCGCTGTCAATCGCCACGCCGGTGGGATGATCGAAGCTGGCGGAGCCGGTGCCGTCGTTGCTGCCGCTGATTCCGGCCTGTCCGGCGAAGGTGGTCACCACTCCCCCCGGAGTGACCTTTCGCACCGTGTGGTTGCCGGTATCGGCGACATAAATATTTCCGGCGGCGTCGGTGGCGACATCGGAAGGATCGGCGAAGCGGGCGCCGGTACCGGAGCCGTCGGCGCCACCAGCCATCCCCGCCTGTCCGGCCAGGGTGACGACGGCGAGCGGATTAGAGACGACGAGGGCGGCCGAAGAACTGGTCACCGTCCCGGCGGAGTTGGTGATCACGCAGCGGAACAGGTCGCCACTCATCGTCGCGGTGACCGAATTGGCCGTCAACGTGCCCGTGCCGGTGCCGCTGTAGGTGGCACTGTCGCTCAGATTCGTCCAGGTCGTGCCACCATCCGTGCTGATCTGCCACTGGAAGTTCAGGCCGGAGGAATTTCCGGCCGTGACCGTGAAACTGGCGTTGCCGCCGCTGCTCACGCTCTGTGCGGAGGGCTGGGTCGTGATGGCAGGAGGCGCCACGGCGGCCAAGACGATCCGGCGAACGGTGCAATTCGGCTGGTCGGCCGCGTACACGATCCCCGCGGGGTCGATCGCGACATCGACCGGCGCCTCGAACTCGGCGGCAGTGGACAGACCATCGGCACTCCCATATTGGCCCGCCTGGCCGGCGATCGTGGTGACGACCCCGGCCGGCGTGATTTCGCGAATGGTCCCGTTGCCCGAATCGGCGACCAACACATTGCCGGAGCTGTCCGCGGCGACGCCGGCCGGGAGATTGAAGCGGGCGGAAGCGCCCGTCCCGTCTGCGCTGCCGCTTCGACCGGAGGCAGAGCCCGCCAGGGTGGTGACGACGCCGGCGGACGTGATCTTGCGGATCGCGTTGTTGCCGCCGTCGCCCACATAAAGATTGCCGAGAGCGTCCACGGCGATGCCGAGAAGGTCGTTGAAGAGCGCACTCGTGCCGGTGCCGTTGGCGAACCCGGCGGTTCTTGCGACGCCGGCGAAGGTCGTCACCACGCCCGCCGGTGTCACTTCACGGACCGTGTTTCCCTGTCCATCGGCGATCCAGATATTGCCGGCGCCATCAACCGCGAGGTTCTCCGGGTCGTAGAATCTGGCGCCGGAACCGGTCCCGTCCACGGATCCCTGCAGGCCGGCGGATCCCGCCAGGGTGGAGACGCCGCCGCCCGGAATGATCTTTCGGATCGTGTAGTTGCCCGAGTCGGCGACATAGATGACGCCGCTGGAATCGACCGCCACCCCACCGATGCCATTGAAGGTCGCGCTGGTCGCCGTTCCGTCCTGGCTTCCCGTGACGTTGGCGATGCCCGCGATCGTGGTGACAACCCCGGCCGGCGTGATTTTGCGGACGGTGTTCGTGCCATCGCCCACGTAGATGTTGCCCGCGGCGTCGGTCCGGACCGAGTCGACATAACCGAATCGCGCCGCGCTGCCGGTGGCATCGACCCACGCGCTGGCTTCCGGCCAGCCGGCCAGCGTGCTCACGCCCGTGGAATCGACGGTGAGGGTTGCCGGCACACTCGTCGCGTTGCCGGCCCCGTTGCTGACCACACAACGGAAGGCATCCCCGCTCATGGCGAGAGTGGCGTGGTTCACCACCAGGTCGGCGGCGGAGGAACCTTGGTCGGTGGCATTGTCGGTCAGCGCGGCCCACGTGGCGGTTCCGGCGGGTTCGCGCTGCCATTGGTAGGACAACGGGGGGACGCCGTCGGCGGCCACGGCGAGGGTGGCGGCTTGGCCGGCCGTCGTGGCGACATTTTCCCGTTGGGCGGTCACGATCGGCGCTCCGGTCGTCGCCAGCGATGCGTTGGCCAGGGCGGTGACGTTGGGCACGCCGAGGCCGGTAACCAGATCGTCGCCGACCCCGGCTTGGTACGCGCCGTTGCTGCCCGAGGTGATGTCGACGAGCGGAAACGAGGCCGAGCCGACCAACGCGTAGATCCGGGGATTAAGGAGGCCGAGCGCGCCTTGACCGGCATTCGTCCGGATTTGATTGAGGATCGCGCAGAATCCCGCCCATATTGGCGTCGCCCAGCTTGTGCCTCCGATGGTCAGCCAGCCTCCCTGGGCGGAGATCAGCACGGCGGCACCGAACGCCGGATCCGCGGCGGCCGCGACGTCGGGAATCATGCGCGTCGTCCCGCCGATGTTGCTGATGCCCGCCTGCCAGGGTGGCCGCTCGTAGTAACCGCTCAAGCCGCCGCCCGAGAGCGACCACGCCGTCTCGCTCTTGACCGACCCGTCCGCATTGAGCTGGAGACTGGTGCCGCCGACCCCGACGACGCTCGGGTCGGAAGCAGGGTAAAGAACGTCGAGCGGATCCGCGGCCCGGTATTCACCGGTGGAGGGATCCGGGTTCGAGCCGCCGTCGCCGGTGGCGGCGAATACCGTGATGCCGGCGTTTGCGAGACTTGCCATGAATTGGGCTTCAATCAGGAGGTAGTCCGGATCGAGCTCGCTCTCGTTCCACCCCAACGAAACGGAGTATTGGTGCAGGCCGGGATTTGTGGCGGCGTCGGCAAGCACCTGCTGACTGGTCTGGTCAAAGCCCGTCGTGTCGTCGGCATTGAAGCCGTAAATGCGTATCAGGGCGCCGGGGGCGAGGGCGCCCGCCCATTCGACATCGAGCGACGCCTCGGCCACGGAGCCGGAGTCGGGAGAGCTCCCCGGGCCGCCGTTGATGCTGATCTGCGTGACGTCGGCCGTCGACTGGCTCACGCCGGCCGCGGCCCAGAACGAGGTCAGATCGCTTGACGCCGGATAGGCCAGCTCGCAGACCGCGATCGTTTGGCCGGACCCCGTTCCCAGGCCGGTCGCGTGGTAGGCAGCGGCGATTTGGGAGGGATAGTAAGGAGGACCGCCCGCCTGACTCGCGCCCGGCCGGATCGTGCCGGGCTGGAGCAGGGAGAGGGGCCGAAGGTGGGTCTGGAGCCCGTGAATGCCCAGGACCACGGCTGCGACCTCGGCCGGCAGGCTGGGCGGGGTTACGGCGGAAGTGTATTCGGCTCCGTGGGCGAACACGCGCGCGAAACGGGTGTGAAAAGCCTGTTGTACGGCCGCGACCGATCCGCGACCGAAGACGGCGAGATGATTCGGATCGGTGCGGGTCACGACGAGTCCCTGACTTTGGATCCACGCGACCACGCGAGCCTCATCAGCGGCGAGTGGGGAGTAACGTTGCGCGACTTCCCCGGCCGCGATCGGCGCTCCGCCGGCCACGCGCGCCTGGAACTCCGGGAAGTTGCGCATGCGGAGCGCGATCTCGAAAGTAATCGGCGCGGCGGTTTCCTCGGCCCGAAGCTCGGAACGCACGACGACAGGGCCGGTCGACGGGCCCCCCGGTGGGGCTGCCGCAACCTCCCGTATACTCCCCGGAAAGGACACCCACCCGGCCGGTGTGGCCTGGCTGGCGAATAATCGGTTGGAAACGGAAAGCGCCATCCAACCTGCACCAAGCCAGACGATTGTGCGGCCGAAGCGGAAGCGCCGCATCCTGCCATGCATTGCGTGCCCGATGAAAACCATGAACGTGAGGGTCCTTCAGAAGACGGATCTGCGTGGCAAGAGTTTCAATGGAAGCGGGTTCGGCCGCATCGTCCAAACGCCGGACCGGGCCGACCCGCGGGCTGGTTGGTGGGGGGCTTTCGATTCTCGCTGCGATACTCTCCACCCGCGAAAGCGACGCGGAGTCTGGTTCATCGCCCACGGCCACCCGGGCTGCGAAGTTGAAGTCGGCGAGCTGGTCATAAAGGACCAGACGATGGCCAAAATGCCTTGAGGCATCGGACAACACGAAACCTGACTCGCCGGAGAGAGCATTTCCTGCCTGCCTCCAGGTCGGTGCCAGCCCCTCAAGGGCCCGGAAAACCAGACCCGATTACGTGGTGCGCGTGCGTGTGATTACCGGCAATGACCAACCGGGGTCCGACGTGGTGCGGTCACCTCGCTCTCACTCAAGATCCTGGCTGAACGCGACGACTTTGTTGTTGCGGAACTCAACCCGGAAACGGTCGAAGGACCTGACCGGGCCGACGGGATACGGCGCCCAATACCCGACCCAGCGCCGGGCGCCCCAGCCGCCCCAATACGGTCCACCGTAGAGAAAGGCGCCGTCACATTCGGCGCTCTCCACATAATGCCAGACTTGCAGCTGGCCATTCGCGTCCGTCCTCACGGTGATGCGGTCCGGTTCGCCCAAGGCGAGCTTCACCGCTTCTGCGCTGAACCCGAGACCAACTTGGCCTGCCCTCACCAGGGTCTGCTCCTGCGGCGCAAGCTGCGCGAAAATTTCGGGGTGATCCTTAATTCGGGTATCGGGAGTCGAACAGCCTGCCAGCCACACCACTCCCGAGACGGTGGCAAACATGACAAGACTACTGATGGTTTTCATGAGCTGCGATAAGGAGGTTTCGTTTTAGGCTTAAAGGGGACTTGCACGTAGCGTGCCAAGGGTAGCGTCGCCCATTGGAGTCGTTGGTTCAAAATCACTTCTAAGAGATCAGGGAGCACGCTCACTGTTGGGCTCCTGCCATTCTTGGTTGATTACACCCGTTCTTTTCCACACCCATGAGCTGAAGTGCGTGTCATGACCCACGGTTCGCCTT
>Ga0335078_10006732_pt1 | contig 17013 bp, 16 predicted proteins | sample Lox_Sample_32_FD_206711 | JGI IMG/M metagenome (GOLD analysis project Ga0335078, IMG submission 206711) | Soil microbial communities from Loxahatchee National Wildlife Refuge, Florida, United States - Lox_Sample_3.2 | ecosystem: Environmental > Terrestrial > Soil > Wetlands | place: USA... | reverse complement strand
ACTTCGTCGTGGAGAAGGAGGGAACCTTCAGCGGCGGCTACGTCGCGGGCTACGACGAGGTGAGCGCGGTCCTGAGCGACGAGGTCTGGCTCGCGCCGACGGAGAAAGCGAAGCGGTCCGGGCGGGGCGAGGAAACGGGTGGGACGGAGATCCGCCCGCTCCCCGGGCTGTGGCGGGCGGAGGACTCCCCCTGCTACGGGGACGAGGGCGGGGGCGGCTTCTAGAGAGACGTGGCGGGCCCGGCGGGTGAGGGCCGAGGCGGCTGTTGCGCGCCGGTCGGAGCCCCGGCTGTCCCGGGCAGAAGGGATCCCGGCGGGGACTCGGCGGAGTGGGGCCGGCGCGAGGCGCCGCAGCCGGGTCCGTCAGCTGAACCCCAGGACGGGGTGGGGCAGGTACGGCTTCTCGAGGGAGTCGATCTCCTCCGGCGTGAGCCGGACGGAGAGCGCCGCCACGGCGTCCTCCAGGTGTCCCGGCTTGGTGGCGCCCACGATGGGCGCTGTGACGCCGGGCTGGGCGAGCAGCCAGGCAAGGGCCACCTGGGCGCGAGAAAGCCCCCGCTTCTCGGCGACTTCTCCCACCTTGTCGACGACGGGGCGATCGCTCTCCTCGGTGCGGCCGTACATGTCGTTTCCGAAGCGATCGGTCCGCGAGCGCTGGGTGGCCTCGGCCTTCCAGGGCCGGGCCAGCCGGCCGCGGGCGAGCGGACTCCAGGGGATGACGCCGATCCCCTCGGCCCGGCACAACCCGAGCATCTCCCGCTCCTCCTCGCGGTAGAGCAGGTTGTAGTGGTTCTGCATGGAGACGAAGCGGGTCCAGCCGTTGCGGTCGGCGAGGTACAGGGCCTTCGCGAACTGCCAGGCGTACATGGACGAGGCGCCGAGGTAACGCACCTTGCCCGCCCGCACCACGTCGTGCAGGGCGAGGAGCGTCTCCTCGATGGGCGTCTCGTAGTCCCAGCGGTGGATCTGGTAGAGGTCGACGTAGTCGGTCCCGAGTCGACGCAGGCTCTCGTCCAGTTCGTAGAGGATGGCCTTGCGGGAGAGTCCCCGTCCGTTGGGCTCCTCCCGCATGGTCCCGTGGACCTTGGTGGCCACGACCACCGACTCGCGGCGCACGCTGCGCTTGAGGAATCGCCCCAGGACCTCCTCGCTCGCCCCGCTCGAGTAGACGTTCGCGGTGTCGAAGAAGTTGATCCCCAAATCGAGCGCCTGGCGCAGGAACGGCTGGCTCGCCGCCTCGTCCAGGGCCCAGGCGTGACGGCCGCCCTTGAGCTCGCCGGTCGCCGGGGCGCCGTAGCTCATGCAGCCGATGCAGATGCGGGAGACCTTGAGCCCCGTCCTGCCGAGATTGACGTAGTCCATGCCGGGCTCTCCTTTCTCCGGGCGGGCTCCGTGCGACGTCGGGCCGAACCCCTGCGCCCCGGGGGGCGCGAGCGAGCTCGCCTCCCGCCGCCTCGTGCTCGCGCTGACGGCCGCCAGTCTATCCCCGCTCCGAAGATCTCCAGCGACCCCAGACGGGGCGAGAGCGCTCCGGCGCGGAGCGGCCCGGCGGGGTCCGGCGGGTGCCGATCGGCGCCCGCCGGACGCCATAGGGGCCGGACCTATCCCGGCAGGCCCGTCCTCTCGCGCCTGGCGAACGACGAGACGGCGGCCCAGGCGATGGGGAGCGCGCCCAGGACGATGAAGACCGCGTCTCCCCCGACCCGTACCCACTCCAGCACGTGGAAGGCGCCGCCCATCGAGAAGTCGAGCCGCCGCGCGTGCCAGTAGCCGTTCGCGATGACGTCCCAGAGCTGGATCACCCCAGCGGGGAAGAGGTCGAGGACGACCATGAGGGCGAGGCCGGCGTTCAGCCCCCAGTAGCCGACGCGGATGAATTTCTCGGTGCGCTTCCAAGCCGCGTCACTCTGCATGGCCCGGAGGCAGAAGACGAGCACGCCGAGGCCGAGCATCCCGAACACGCCGAACATGGCTGCATGGCCGTGGTTGGCCGTCAGCGTGGTGCCGATCTCGAAGTAGGAGACGATGGGGGTGTTGATGAGGAATCCGAAGACGCCGGCCCCGATGAAGTTCCACACGCCCACCGCGATGAAGAAATAGATGGCCCACTGGTGCTTCGAGGCGAGGTCTCCGTTGCCGGAGCCGGCCCGCTTGCGCAACTGGATGAAGCCGGAGGCGTCCAGGGTGAGGAGCGTGAGGGGCACGACCTCCAGGGCGGAGAAGCAGGCGGCGAGGCCCATGTTGAGCGTGCCTTGACCGGTGAAGTACCAGTGGTGGCCGGTGCCCACGATTCCCCCGGTGAGGAAGAGGATGGCGTCGAGGTAGACGAGCCGGGTGGCGGTTCTCGTCGTCACGAGCCCGATCTGCCGGAACATGATGGCGACGAGCACCGTAGCGAAGAGCTCGAAGAAGCCCTCCACCCAGAGGTGGATGATCCAGAACCGCCAGTTGTCGATGACGGCAAAGTTCGCGTGCGGGCCGTAGAAGAGGGCGGGGAGGTAGAAGAGGGGGATGGCCGCGGCCGCGTAGAGGAACAGGGCCGAGACGTCGCTCGTCCCCTCCCGGCGGATCGCGGGTCGGAGGGCGCGGAACATGAGGAACAGCCAGAGGACCAGGCCCACCGCGAGGAGGAGCTGCCAGAAGCGCCCCAGGTCGAGGTACTCGGACCCCTGGTGGCCGACCCAGAACCAGAGCTCTCCGAGCCGCCCGGTGACGCCCAGGTACTCCCCCGCCAGGCTGCCGCCGACCACGAGCACGAGCGCCCAGAAGAGCACGTCGACGAGCCGCCGCTGGCCGGGGGGGTCGCCGCCGCCGACGAGCGGGGCGAGGAAGAGCCCTCCCGCCACCCAGGCGGTCGCGATCCAGAAGATGGCGAGCTGGAGGTGGTAGGTGCGCATGAGGTTGTACGGGGCCAGCCGCACGACGGCGCTTAGCCCGTAGAAGGCGAAGGGCTCGGCCCGATAATGTGCGAGCGCCCCTCCGACCACGGTCTGGAGGAGGAAGAGCAAGGCCACGACGAGGAAGTACTTCCCGGTGGCGCGCTGGCTGGGGGTGAGGGTGATCGCTCGCGAGGCATCGCGGGGGTGGAGCTCCGTCCCCTCGCCCCCCCAACCGAGGAAGTGGAACTTGCCGAAGAGGAGGAGGACCAGTCCCAGCCCGCCGAGCAGCGCCACCAGGCTGAGAGCGCTGAAGACGTACGCCTGGGTGGAGGGGCGATTGCCAGCTTCCGGGTCGTACGGCCAGTTGTTGGTGTAGGTGTAGTCCTTCCCGGGGCGGTTCGCGACCGTGGCCCAGGTGGCCCAGCTGAGGTAGGCGTTCAGGGGCTCGATCTCCTCCGGGGCGACGGCGTTCGGAGGGAGTCCGGGGGCGAGGTCCCCCCTCGAGAAGTACTGCGCCCAGTACGACCGCAGGGCGCGGCCGGCAGCGGCCTCCCCGGGCGAGAGCGTCAGGGTGTCGGAACTCGCGTCGTAGCGGTTCTCCTTGAGCTCGAGGCGGACCGCGGCCGCGACGGGCGCCTGCTCGGCGGACGAAAGGGAGCCGAACGGCCGGCCGTAGCGCGCCGTGGCCTCGCGGTCCCGCGCGATGCCGACCTCGCGGTGCAGGTACTCGGCTGTGTAGTCGGGCCCGAGGTAGGCGCCGTGGCCCCAGAGCGTCCCGTGCTCCATGAGCGCGCGCTTGAGGAAGACTTCCTGCCCGCGCTCGATCTGCTCGCCGGTGAAGAGCAGCCCCCCCGAGGGATCGACGACGCGCCGGGGTATGGGCGGCGCGTTGGAGTAGGTCATCACGGTGACGCCGGTCAGCACCGAGAATCCGGCGATCATCACGAGAAGGGTCCCGTGGCGCCACCAGGGCGAAAGGGGCCGGTCGCCCGATCCCGCCCGCTCCTGCGTCATCTCACTTCCGTCGTTCATGGAAACTCCAGTGGGTTGGAAAGAACGATGGGAGAGCGAAGTTCGTGCCAGCCGCTTCCCCGGGGAATCCCGACGATTCGGCGGCGGCCATCCGCCGCGTTTGTTCCGCGGTGTTCCGTACTGAAACGACCGCGCGGCGCCGGCCCCCCGATCCGAGCCTTTGGCAGCTCGGCACGGCGCGTGCTTGCTCCGCGGCTGGCGGAGCAGCGGAGCGCCGCCTCGCCCCTGACAGGAGGACCCCCATGGAAGCAGTCGAGAACCTGATGAAGGAGCACGAGCAGATCCTCGCGGTGCTGGACGCACTCGATCGCTTTGCCACCTCGGAGCGCGACGCCGCCGGGGACCAGGCCGAGCTCGGGCGGTTCGTGGTCTTCATCCGCGAGTACGCCGACGCCCGCCACCATGGGAAGGAGGAGAACGTCCTCTTCGAGGCGATGACCCGGCACGGCTTCCCCCGGGAGCAGGGACCGGTCGCGGTGATGCTCCACGAGCACGAGCAGATGCGGAAGGTCGTGGGCGCGCTGCGAAGTCTCGCGGAGCAGGCGGCCCCCTGGAGCCCGGCGGACCGCACGCGCCTCGCCGAGGCGGCCCTCTCCTACACGGGCGCGCTGCGCCACCACATCATGAAGGAGAACGAGATCCTCTATCCGATGGCCAGGCACCGCCTCCCGGCCTCGGTCCAGGAGCACATCGACCGGGAATGCGCAGCGCTCGACGCCCGCCAGACCCCCGCCGGCAGGGACGGGGCCCTCGAGGAACTGGCGGCCGAGCTGACGGGGAAGTACGCGGGAAGGCCGTCCTAGCGCCCCGGTGCCCCCTCGCCGCCGCGGGAGCGAGCCCGGCCCTCAACGGGTTCGGAGGGGGCGGCGCGAAACGCGGGCGGCCCAGACGACGAGAGCCCCGACGGCGATGGCCGCGTCTGCGACGTTGAAGACGCCCGTCCGGACCGGCCCGATGCCGAGGTTCAGGAAGTCCGTCACCGATCCTTCCCCCGCTAGTCGATCGAGGAGGTTCCCATGCCCCCGGCTGCGATTAGCGCCGCCCCGACTGCCGTCGGGAGTGGGGTCCGGCGGCGCAGGGCCGCGGCCAGCGCGAGGAGGACGAGGATCGAGACGCCCCAGGTGAAGAGCGCAGTGCGGAGGCCGGGGGACAGAGCCTCGCCCAGGCCCAGGAAGGCGCCGCGATTCGCCAGCCGCTCGAGCCGCACGGCGTCGCCGAGGAAGGAGAAACGGCGGCCCGGAGGCAGGTGCGCCGAGGCGATGGACTTCGTCGCTTGGTCGCATCCCACGCAAGCCGCGAGCAGGGCGCCGACCGCCAGCCGTCGCGGGCGAAGCGGTGCGGAGGCGAGCCGACGGGGCCGCGCGGACACGTCGGCAGGATAGGCGGGTATGGGCCGCCCGCGAAGGCTCGGGCGCCGGGCCGCGCCTCCCAAAACATTCGGAGCGGGCCGCCGTCAGCCGCCGCCCTTGTTGTCGGGGTACTGCTTCGAGTAGCAATCGGGGCAGAGCCCGTGCGTGAAGCGCGCCTCGGTGTGCTGCGAGACGTAGGACTCGATCTTCTGCCAGTACCCGGTGTCGGTGCGGATCTTGTGGCACCAGGCGCAGACCGGGAGAAGCCCCGAGAGCGTCTTGACGCTCTGCAGGGCCTGGCGGAGCTCGCTCACGAGCTTCTCGTTCTCGGCCAGGGCGGCGCGCAGCTCCTCGCGAGCCTGGTGCCGGGAGGTGAGGTCCCGCAGCGTGCCGGCGAGGCGGGTGGCGCGCCCGTCCCCCCCGCGCTTTACCGCCATCCCCACCGCCCGCACCCATTTCCAGGCCCCGCTCGCGTCCCGCAGCCGGTACTCCGTGTCGATTCTCTCGCTTCGCCCCGAGAGGTGCTCGCCGAGCGCGCGGCGGACGGCGCGGAGGTCGTCCGGGTGGAGGCGGTCCCACCAGAAGCGCCCCGAGGTCATCACCCGCTGCGGCTTCTCGTCGATGATCTCGAAACAGCGTTCGCTGAACGTGAATCGACGAGCGCGCAGGTCGAGGTCCCAGAACCCGTCGTTGCTCCCGTCGAGCACCAGTGCGAGCTGCTGTTGGCTCTCTCGCACCAGATCCTGCTGGCGCTTCATCTCGGTCACGTCCGCGAAGGTGGTGACGACGCCGCTGGGCGCGCCCCCGTCGATCCGGAGCGGCTGCGAGTTGACGGCGATCCAGGTGACCCCCTCCGGCTTGACGACCCCGAGGATGGCGCCGAACACTGGCTCTGCGGTCCGGAGGGTCACCCGGGCGGGGTGCTCGTCCGGCCCCAGCGGCGAACCGTCCTCGCGCACCATGGGCCGGCTCTGGTTCACGAGCGTGCTCCCCCGCATCGCGGCGGCGGCGACGCCGAGGATCCGTTCGGCGGCGGCGTTGGCGGCGACGATGGTGCCGTGGGCATCCCAAAGGATGACCCCCTCGGCCATGGTGGAGACGACGGAGCGGTAGCGCTCCTCGCTCTGCCGGAGCTTCAACTCCATCTCCTTCTGGGCGGTGATGTCGTCCAGGATCCAGATGCTCCCCAGGGCCGGGTCGGAGGGAGCGATGCACTTCGCCTGGGATCGGACCCAGAACACCGACCCGTCCTTGCGCCTCATCTCGGACTCGCTCACGAAGTCCCTCCCCCGTGAAAGGGCCGAGTAGGCCTCGCGGCCGATGCGCTCGTAGACCTGGGAGGAGGGGTAGAGCATGAGCGTGCTCTTCCCCCTCATCTCCTCGGCCGTGTAGCCGAAGAGCTCCTCCGTCCGTCGGTTCATCCAGGTCTGCTTCCGGTCGCGAACGACGCTGATCCCGACGAGCGCGTTCTCGAGGACGATGTCCCGCTCGCGGAGGACGTCGTGGACGCGGGCTTCGCTCTCTTCGATGGCCCTCTCCGCGGCCAGGTGGGCGCGTCGGTTGAGGTGGCTCATCCACGAGGCGACGAGCCCCGCCGCTCCCACCGTTCCCATCCACCAGGCGAGGGCGGAGGCGCTCCACGACTGGCTCGGGAGCAACAGCCCGCCGGTGGCGAGGATCGAGAGGCAACAGAGGGCGGCGGCGGCCGGCGCGTCCGGGAATAGCACCGCGACGGCGAACGGAGCGGAGTAGAGGAAGCCGAAGAACGGATTCCGCAGGCCGCCCGTGCCCATCACCAGGATGACCACCGCGACGCCGCTCACGAGCCCCACGGCGAGAGTGAGAAGGCGAGTCGCCATCGCCGCACGCCTCGCCGCCGCCATCGCAAGTGCGAGCAGCGTCGCCACCCACACCGCTCGCGCGGCGGCTGCCTGCGCGCCCCCCGGCCAGGGAAAGCTCAGATCGCGGCGGAAGAAGGGGACGAGGAGCGCGGTCCCGACGAGCGCCACTCGAATCCGGAGGCGGAAGCCCGCCTCGCTCACCTTCTGCTGCGCCTCGGCCATCAAGACCCTCTGCTCGCTTTCCTCTTGGCCGGCAACCGCCGGGCCCTGAAAGCCGTCTCGGGGGTCGCTGCCTCCCCCCGGCGCCATCGCCGTCGAAAGGGCTCTTCGTGGCAGCAACCATCCGCGCGACACTGCCACGGTCGCGGCGCGTCGCCCCGCCCATTGCGGTTCGCGCAGGACCAACCGCGAGCGCGAAGAGCATCGTGAACCTCGCCCGAGGAATCGTCTGTATCGAGCTCTCGGTACCTAAAGGGGACCTTCCGCGACGGGCGCTGTAGGCACCTGTGGTCGCCGCAGGAGTCGAGCTTCTGCGGACTCGCCCGAGTCGCCGGACGGAAGGCGTCGGGCGGCCTGTCCTTTTCGAATGAACCCTCTCGCCTCGAGTTCCCGCTCCAGGGAGCGGCTGCCCCGTTCCTTCACCGCCGCCCATCAGCTGCGGCGATCCGGACCGTTTGCCGGGGCGCGGCTCAGCCGGATTCCCGCGCGGCGCCTGCCGAAGGGAGCTCTCGGGTCTGAGCGTCTTCCGCTCTTGGCCGCTGGCTCTCTCGCTGGCGCCGCGCAAGGGAGGCGCGCTAGCCATCCGCGTCCGCGCCAGCGAAGGACGGAGGCAGCTATCCCACCGGGCCCTACCACCCCGAGCACGGTATGGCCGCCATCCGAGGTCAGGCGGCAAGATTCCCGCGCCGGCCAAGGGGGTAGGGTGAATTCACGGACAGCGGTCAACTCTCCTGTCGCGCGCGATGCCAAGCCGAGACTCGCTTTTCCCGACCTCGGCGACCGAATCCGAATTCGCGCGGCGACGCAGGCGACGCCGGCGCGAAGGGTGTGGCTCGCGCTCGTGGACACAAGCGCGACGCGGGCGCTGGTCGCCTTCTTCGAGAAGTACGTGAGCGCGCCAGAGCCGTTTGCGTTCCCCCTGCCGTCCGGCGAGATCGTAGCCGCTCGCTTCGACAGCGAACTGTCGGTGACCCAGGTTGCGCTGGGAGTCTGGAAGGTGGCTCCCCTCCGCATCGTCGAGGCGGTCGGGGAGTAAGCGCGCCGGGGAAAGCCCGCGCCTGGACCGTCCGGGCGCCCGGCCATCGTGCGCGCATGCCAAACGGGGTGTCCCTTCCGGGGCTCCGGCGTCCCGTGCAGCGAGGAGGTCTTCGCGGTGCGCCCCCGGAGGAAGGGAGCCGGCTGCGGCGGGGGCGGGGAAGATGAGCGAGCCCGGTTCGCCGCCTCGAATCACAGACAGGCGGGTCCAGCGCTTCTTTGGGATCCCCGAAGGATCGGGGGGTAAGGCAGCTTCCGCAGGGTGAACCGAGAGCGACCCGGTTGGTCGGGACCGGTGCCTTTCCGGATGGTGTAACTTCTCTTCGCACCGGGGGTCACAAGCGGCAAGACGGTTTGCTGGCGAGGAGGGGATATGCGCTGCCTGCGGACGTGCTCTCTTGGTGCGCTCATCGCCGTCGCAGCCGCTGGATGCGGGGGCAGCAGCAGTCCGGTGGCGATCCCGAACTCCAGCTCGATGGCGCTCATCTCGCAGCCCATCACCTGTCAGGTGGCTGGGTCGCCCCTGGGGACCGAGAGTGAGTCGTCGCTCTTCATCTCCATCCTCGCGAACGAATCGATTGCCGACGTCTGCGCCACGCTCGCCGACCCCTGCAACGCGTACGCGAACCTCACCGAAGTGGTCCTCCTCATACAGAACTTCGACGCCATGGGAGGCACGGCTGACGATGTCGGGCCAGGCACTTACCAGCTGACCCAAAACGTGAACGGCCTCGTCGGCACGTTCGCCGATGCGGGCGTGATCCAGACGAACGGGAGCTGCACGCAGACGAGCCCGACGAGCGAGGGCACTTCCACCGGGACGATCACGATCGGCGACATCGGCCCCTCCGAGGTCACCGGCTCGTTCGACGTCACGGTGCAGGGCACCGAGTACACGGGTAGTTTTGGAGCCGCGCTCTGCTCGACGAGCTCCTACCCGATCACCTGCGGCGGTATCGAGACTGGCACCTGCACCGGGACGCCGCAGTGCCTGTGACCCCGCGCGGCGGCTCGAACAGGGTCGGCCGCCCCGCGGCACCTCGCCGCCGGCCTCGATCGGCTGTGGTTCCGCCTTTGCGGGTTGAGGCGAAGGGCCGACTCGAACATATTCGCGGCGTCGGTGGGTTCGCGGCCCTGGCCCGCGGGATCCACTTCAACTCACGAGGAGGCGACCGTGGCACCAGCCATCGACGCGGGCATCCGTACCCGGGCGAGCAACCAGTCCGTCGAGCAGACGGTGGAGACTCTGAGGAGCCTGCTGCAGGCCAAGGGCGTGACGCTCTTCGCCCTCGTGGACCACAGCGGGGAAGCGGAGAGAGTTGGCATGAAGATGCGGCCGACGAAGCTCGTCATCTTCGGGAGCCCCAGAGCCGGTACCCCGCTCATGCTGGCGGCTCCGAGCATTGCTCTCGACCTGCCTTTGAAGCTACTCGTCTTCGAGGACGAGAAGGGGAAGGTGTGGATCTCCTACAACAGCCCCGAGTACTTGAGGGAGCGTCACCACCTCCCGGCGGAGCTTTTGGGGAACATCGCCGTCGTGGAGAGCTTGGCGGCCGAGGCTGCCGAATAGGGGCGGTGTGGCGGTGGCGGCGTCGGCGCCTCGGATGCGCGGGGATCCGCTCGCCGTCGAGAGCCCTGCCCGTCGCGGCCCCGTTTTCGGGGGGGGCCGCATCTGGCTGGACCCCGCGTGCCGTTGCTTCGGCCGCTCTAGGATGAGCCCCTTGGGCCGAGGGCCTCGCACCGCCTGGCGATCCTCCGGCCCGTCAACTGGTCGCCGGCCGGCGCCCCGGACGGTGCCGACCACACCCGCGAGGCAGGGCGGGCCGCCTGAAAAGGCTCCGTCGGCTCGACCCGCCACGCGGCGTCATGCAGAAACTATCGCGGCCTTCTGTGAGGACTCCTTCGCGCCCGTACCCGTCAGCGACGCTGCGGTTCGCGAGACCATCTCGCTCGCCGCCTCGCCCGACCCCCGGACGACCTTGGAAACTGCGATCGTCACCGATTCGAGGCCATCGACCGCTTCCTCGGAAAAATTGTCGATGCGCTGGAGCATCTCGCGCATGACCTTGAACGAGGACTGGCTAACTCCTTCCAACCAATCTACCTGAGCGTGGACTGCGCGGGACACCTCATCGCGAACCGTGCGGGTGACGCCCACGGGAACGCCCATCGCCTTCTCGGTCAGGTTCGCTCCCGACAGGACCATCGTCCGGAACACTCCACCCTCGTCCTTCGCTGGCTGGCTCATTGGGCCCCTCTCTTTCTCAGACTCCCCTGATACGCTGCGTGATCGAGGCGAGGGCTTCAAGGGTTCGCGAGGGTTCCCTCGGAGGCAGTGCCTCGTAACTGGCTCGAGGCGAAACCGACGGAAGGGTACCGGGAGTGCCCCCCATGGTAAGGCCGGGTAGCTCCCCCTCGTCGTTTTGAGTGCCTCGCGGGTTCTCTGCGGCTGACCAAGTTTGTGTCGCTTCGTGTTCCCCGTTCGCGACGCCAAGCCACCCAGGCAGATCGGTCTCGGGGCCCGAGTCGGCGTTGGAGTTCCAGGTGGTCCCCTGCAGGGGCAGGTTGTGGTGCAGCCGGGACGCGGCTTTCGTTCCAGGTGCCGCTTGAGGCGACTCGCCCCGGCCGCCCGCTCGAGTGGCCGAGCCGCCGCCGCCGTCCTCGGGCACGCGCCTCCCCGGGGGTCGATAGGCTTTTCGCCACCTTGGGTACCCGCTTCGGGACCGGGAGGTCGCGGCCGACGCTCCCTGACCACGATGATGCGGCCGGGCCGCGCGGGGAGAGGAGAGCCCGGTGTACCCCCGTCTGCCGGGGGTACACCGCCGGGTCAGTTACGTGCTCACCAGGGGCGTCCTGGGAATGAGCCTCATGTCGCCGTAGGTCGCATCCCCGTAGTAGAGGGGCGGCATTTTCGCCGTGATCCCTCCAATGACTTGAGCCAACTCCTCCGGCGACAGCCGGCGGCCGACGCTCGCCGCTCGGGCTCCTTCTTCCTTCTTGTTCTTCATGTCTTGCTCGTCTCGATAGTCCCACGCGAACGGCGAGGCCGATGATTGGTTTCGAGGCGGACGGGTCGTCGCCGCCGTTGGCGACGACCCGCCGAGCCACGCTTCCTGGACAAGGCGAACGACCCCATCTGACCGGGCCGACAAGAGTGGAAGCGGGCATCCGGAGGCGAGCGCCGGAAGGCCCGCTTTCCCGGATGCTTCATCCCCGGGCTGAGACCCGGACCTGGACGGGGACCCGCTGATGGCGAATCGGGGCTCCCGATGGCGGTAAGCATCGCGAAAGGCCTGGTGCGGCGTTCGAGGGAGATGTGATGCGCCCGTATCGGGTGTCGTCCCTGTCGGAGAGCGGCGCCGAGCTGGCTCACGCCTCGCTCGCCGAAGAGACCCGCGAGGCACAGCGCCGCCTCGGGTGCCTCGCCGGCGGCAGCGTACGAGATTGTGGCGAGGGCGAGCCCGCGCGCGGCCGTGACACTCCCAGGGGAACCCCGAAGGCTCGTTCGGGGTTGCCGAGCGCGGCATGACAATGAAACCGCTTCCTCCGGGAGTCGACAATGACCTTGATCTTTCGTGGAGTCTTATTGAGTTTCATCCTCTCCTCGCCCTTCAGCACCGGGACCCTTGCAGCGGACCAGGCAGCCCCAGCGGCCGCGGCGGCGAAGTACGCGGTGGGCGACACGGTCTACGTCTGCGGCTGCGCCGCGGGGAAAGGATGTGGTTGCAACACGCTTCAGGCGAGTCCGGGCAAGTGCCATTGCGGATCGGACCTCGTCCAGGGCACGGTGACGAAGGTGACCGAGGGCGCAGTGACGGTGAAGACGGCCGGCGGTGAGCAGGTCGTCACCTTGAAGTAGGCCGTTCATCCCCCACCCGAGGTGAAGCGCAGCCGCTTGCGAACGTTTCCTGCCGCGATGCGCGGGCGGCGGCGGAGCGCGTCGCGATGTTTTCGCAACCGGGCCGATACGGCCAGGGCCTTGCTGCGCAGAGTCGAGACTTGCCGTCGCGCTCGTAGAGAGTCCCTGCGTCGCCCATCGAAGAAGAGGGCGCCTTGCCTCGCGTGGCGGCCTCCGCGGCGCGCCAAAACGCTGCCAAGCCATAGGGTTGCGCCAAGGTAAATAAACGCTTACATTGTCCTTCGGCGGCGCGCGGCTCGGCCGGTTTGCAGCCCCCGCAAGCACACCTGCGTCGGGTCGCGCCCGCCCCTCCACCGTGAAGAACGACGACGTCATCACGCTCTACCGCGACAACTACAAAGGCTGTATCGCCAAGACCTTTTGCCCGGTTTGCGGGGGAAAGGCGGGGGAGCCGTGTCGCTCCCGGTTCAAGGCGCTGCCCGAGAACACGGTCCACCTCGACCGCGCCTTGGTTTGGATGAAGCTTCCCTGAACTGGGCCACGAGCCTGACCCAGAATGCCATGCCGCCCTTCATCGCGAAACGGGAGCCGTCGGAGCTCGCGGCCCGCTCCAGCCGGGAGATCTCGGCGACGGTCGAGGGACGGGGGTCCACGGGTGAATCGAACGATCTCGCCGCCGGCCCGGGTAAGGCGGCGCGCGAGTGCGGCCGCCGGATTAAGGAAGGCGCCATGAGCGCCGCCCGAGAGAAGTTCTTCGAGTGCGTCTTCTCCCAGGACCGGAACGAATACCGTTTCCACGTCCGAGCCTGGGACCCACAGGAGGCGGAAGAGCAGCTTCGCGCGTCACTTCGTGACAACGGGGTCCGGCCGCCCGGCACCATCCTCATCCGCGACACGGACGGCACCGAGCTGCTCCGCGCGGAGTACCAGGGCCCGAGGGCGGCGTGACGCGGGCGGCGGCGACGACGCAGTGTGCCATGCGAGCGGGAGAGCGACTCGGCTATCGTCGCCCCTGGGCGGGCGCGCGCATCTGGGAACGGTAGCTCGGGGTGAAGCCCCTCCCGGCCCCGAGCTGTCCGGAAGTGAGCGCTTGGAGGGCGCGCGCTCGCCCACTTCTGCCGGGCGGTCTCGGCCGCAAATGCCGCTACACCCGTGCCCATCGCTACCCGGAAGTAGCCGGCGGGCGGCCTCGCTCGCAGCTTCGCCGGCTCGCCCGTCTCGGGGTCGGAGCGCCTCCCCCGTCTCGTCACGGGCGACGACGAGCTCTCCCGTGGCCGTCCCGATCCGAAAGATCGGTCGCAAGGACGCTGTCGGCAGGCAAGAGCGGTCGCTGGTAGACCCGGATGGGTACCAGTTGCCGCCTTGCATGCTTTAAATCTGGAGCCGACACCCAGAATTGAACTGGGGACCTACTGATTACGAATCAGTTGCTCTACCAGCTGAGCTATGTCGGCAAGGGCATAGAAACGCGGGCCTTCTAGCACCGACGGGGGCCTTACCGCAAGACCGTCGTCCCGGGGTGCGTCATCCGGGGTTCTGCGGCTGTACCGCGCGGAGCCTTCGTGCGAGCACGCGGATGACCGCCCGGGCGACCTCGAGCTCCTCGGCGAGCAGATCCTGGAAGTCCTCCCGGCGGATCCGCAGGAACACGGAATGGGAGATGGACTGGACGGTGGCGCTCCGGGGCGCGGGGTCGAGCAGGGCCATCTCCCCGAACACCTCGCGCTCCCGCAGCTCGGCGACCACCGAGGCTGCCTTGATGACGCGGACGCGCCCCTCGACGAGCAGGTAGAGGGCGTCGGCCACCTCGCCTTCCCGGAACACCTCCTCCCCGGGACCGCGCCGGTCCTCCTCGGCGAGGAGCGCGATGCGCGCCAGGTCCTCTCCAGGAAGGGCCGCGAACAGCTCCGCGCTTCTCAAGAAGAGCACTTTCTCGACCGTTGTGATCACGGAGCGTCCTCCGGTGCGTAGCCCATGGCTCGCATCGCCAGCGCTCGCACCGCCGGGTTCACGTCGGCGGCCGCCTGGCGGCACGCCACTTCGCGCGCGGTGGGAGGGAATAGCCGGATGGCCGCCGCTAGCGCCGCTTCCCGGACGAACGCGGTCGGGTGCTCGAGCAGGGAGGCCAGGGCGGACCCGGGCAGGGGGATGGCGCCCGCAGCGGCGTGGTGCAGGGCGGCGGCCGCGATCCAGTCGTCCTCGTCGGCGGCGAGCGCGGGCAGCCAGGCGTCCCGGGTCCGCCGCGGCAGGCGGAGCACCCCCGACACCTCGCGAAGGCGAGCGGTGCGAGAGCGCCCGTCGAGCAGGGGCACGAGCAGGCGGCGCAGGCGCGGCTCGAGGACGTGGTCCAGGATCTCGAGCGCGCCCGCCCGGTGCGCAGGAGTGCCGTCATCGAGCGCGAGCAACACGGGGCCGAGCTCCGCCTCCGGGTGGATGAGGGCCACGAGCCCGGTGGCGCGCCTGCCGGCGCGGTCCGCCCGCTCGGCGAGCGCCAGGGCGAGCGCCACCGAGGCGGCCTCGAGGCCGCGGGGCACGCGGCGGTGCGGAGCCGGATCGAGCCCGAGTGCCTCGGCGGCCGCCAGCGCCCGGTACCCCTTCTCCAATTCGACGAGGCAGGCGCGCCTCAGCCGGCCGGTGTCGAGGGGAATGTCGGGATGGCTGCGCGCCACCGAGCTCAGGGCCCGGTCGACGGCCCGGCGCAGCTTGGCGTCCGGCTCGTCGAGGTGGGCGCCCAGGGCCGCGGCCGCCGCCGGCGTGGCGAGCCGCCCCATCGCCCGGGGAATGGCTCGCCGTACGGCCGTGGGAGCCTGGGGGTCGGCGAGGATGTCCCGGAGTGGCCCCTCGATGCCCGGCCCGTAGGCCCCGAGCGCCTCCGAGGCGGCCTCGCTCACGTTTCGGTCCGCTAGGCCCCGCACCAGCGCCGGGATGAACTCCGGCGCCCGGAGGGCGGCCGCCGCCTGGATGGCCTCCTTGCGGACCGGGGCCGACGGATCGTCGAGGAGCTCCGCGAGCTGCGGGAGGAGCTCCGTCGAGCCCGCGAGCCCGATGGCCCGGGCGGCGTGCTGGCGCTCCGATAGCTCCTCGCTCGAGGCGAGCGCCTCGAGGGTGGCCCGGCCCAGTCGGGCGGCGTCGTCCTCCCCACCGCGCACCAGGGCGGCAGCCGCGTCCGCCCGGACACCCGGATCCGGGTGGGAGAGGAGCGGCTCCACAGCCCGCAGCTCGTCCCCGCGGGCGAGCGCGCAGAAGGAGCGGGCGGCGGCGACGCGGACCTCGGCGTCGGCATCGTCGATGCGCTCCAGGACCGCCATGGCGAAGCGGCGCTCGCCGGCGCGGGCCAGGTACCCGCAGGCGCGGGCGCGGAGGTGGGAGACGCCGCTCGCCAGCAGGGCGGCCGCCTCGGCGCCGACCGAAGCGCGGTAGGCGCTCGCCAGGTCGAAGGCGGCTTCCGCCGCGGCCGGGTCGCCGCTCGCCAGGGCGACGCGGAGGGCCTCCTGCTCCGACGGCGGCAGGGGCCCGGGGGCGAGCGGGGGCGAGGGCAACCCCTGCCGCAGGGAGCGGAGGTACTCGGGCTCGAGGCGGGCCAAGCCGGCGAGCCAGACGGCGGAGAGAGCGGCGGCGGCCAGGGCCACGAGCCCGGGCGAGGAAGGGTTCCACAGGGCGAGGAGGACGCCGGAGAGTGCGACGGTGGCCGGGCGCACGGTGCCGTCGATGAAGGCCTTCGCCTCCTGTCGGCGCCCGGGGGCGAGCGGCAGGAAGAGGAGCTGGGACGCCGACTCGGTGACGCTGAAGCGGATGGCGTGGTCCGACCCCTTGGCGAGGGACGCGGTGGCGAGCCCGGGGGAGAGGGTGGCGAGCAGCGAGGTGCCGCCGAGGGCGAGCGGCAAGACGGAGAGGGAGGCCGCCACCCCCAGGCGGTCGAGCAGGTGGGCCGTGAAGGCGAGCTGCACGACGAGCCCGACCGCCCCCGCCACCGCGTGGAACGTTCCGAAGAAGCTCGCCATGGCCACCGGGTTCCCCCCGAAGCGGGCGGCGGCGGAGGCCTTGAACTGGAAGTCGACGAAGGTGACGGCGAGGAAGGCGAGCACGGTCAGCCCAGCGACGGCCCGGAGGTAAGGGGAGGCGAGGAGGCTGGCGCCGCGGAGCGACTGGTGCCCGGCCCGGTTCGTGCGCGCGAGCGTCGGCCGGACCCGCACGGCCGCCGCCGCCGGCAGGAGCCCCCCGGCGGCGAAGAGCAGGGCCCCGAGCCAGAGGAGGTTCTCGACGCCGGTGAAGGGGGCGACGCGGGAGACGACGAAGCCCACGGCCACGTCGGCGAGCGTGCCCCCCGCCGCGATCCACACGAAGGTGCGTCGGGCGGTGCGGGTGTTGTGGACGTCGTTCGCGACGCTCCAGAACTGGATCATGGCGAGCGCGCCCGCGATGTCCACCCACACCCAGAGGAACGCGTACACCCAGGGGCGATCCCAGGCGAGGAGCAGGCGGAAGAAGGCCAGCGACGCCGCCAGGAGGACGCCCATGACCGGCCCGAGCTCGTCGGGGCGGACCCGGGCGGTCAGGCGCGCAAAGCCCACGCCCACAAGCGCCACGGAGGCCGCCGAGGCGACGTAGAGCCACGGGACGCCGTGCGTGGAGAAGCGGGAAAGGAAGAGGGCGTCCCGGGTGGCGCGGGAAACCACGAACGCCCCCACCGAGCAGAAGCAGCCGGCGAGGAGGAGAAGGGTGGGCCCGCGCTCGCCGGTGCGCAACCGAAGACGCCCCTCGAACCACTCGTCAAGCCGCTCCCAGAGGGTCATCCCCGCG